>Ga0307380_10000535_pt1 | contig 59361 bp, 57 predicted proteins | sample UN3MG_FD_202239 | JGI IMG/M metagenome (GOLD analysis project Ga0307380, IMG submission 202239) | Soil microbial communities from Risofladan, Vaasa, Finland - UN-3 | ecosystem: Environmental > Terrestrial > Soil > Coastal area > Acid sulfate soil | place: Finland: Risofladan, Vaasa | collected... | reverse complement strand
CTAATATCGAGGGTAAACTCCATGGCACGGATTTAGTCAGCTTGGTGGTCTTAGCAGTATTTGCTTGTAAAGTGAACTTTACCGCAAATCCCTGCCTTCGTCCACCGGGCAGCTTGATGCTGCCCACTTATGAATAAGCTGGCTGGCTGATCTGTTGAGGCGTATTTAGTCGTTGGTATTAGGTTAAAGTTAACAACGGGGTAAAATTTGGTTGATCCGTTCGACACTTCGACAAAGCTCAGTGCAGGCTCTGCTCAGGACAAGTTTTTGGTGGTTTTTGGTGGTTTTTGTCGAAAATTGCGAGATTTTTAAGTGCTTGATGCTCGATGCTTGCTTGTCCTGAGCAGGATTGAGGGATTCGATATTCACTTTATTCCAACTTTTTAATCAATATTTGTCTGCCCAGAAACGCCTTATAAATAGAGAAGTTGAGTGTGTGTTTTAATGAGCCGGCTGGCCATTCAAAGAAACTAAAGGAAACAACGGACTTTGGGCAAATGAGTTTTATAGTGAATCTCGGATAGTTCTGGAATTTTACAAGGAAATCATACAAAACTGTTGTACCGAAATTTAGGGTCGTTTTTCTAAGCTCCTTCGAAGTAATATATTTTTCGCTAATGGAAAAAAATAAACTAATGACTAAGTAAGGAGGTATTCATGAAGATGAAGGTTACGATTGCATTGTCCTCTATAGCCATTATTGGCCTTTGGTCTCTCTCTGGTTGTGATAGTGCGAGCATGCAAGCGAAAGTGCAAGCGCAAGCGAACATACCGATATATAGCGGCTCAAGGGCACAGATGATTCCCACTGGGATTCCGATGCCAATCAGGACCATAGAGGTCTATGACAAAGAACTCAAGAAACGGATTGAGGTTGATGTCTTATCCATAGAATCATCAGAGATTCGCGGAAGGCTGACTAGCACAGAAACATTCATTTCAGTTGAGAAACGTGATTCCTCTGGCAAATTGACCTATTTAGGAGCGGGCGGGAGAGTCTCGCGAGGCAAATACAGGGTCACCTTCGATTACACGAATTATACGAACCAGAATGTTTCATTTGGTACTGACGAACAAGAATCTGCCATCGGGAGAATTGGGGTCGGTTTGAGGATCACCGCAGAACTTGAGACCTCTGCAAATGGAGTTGATTTAGGTGGTTTGATTCCGATCGGACTAGCTGTCCAGGATCAGAAGGTTTCCGGGCACCTCAAATTTCATGTGTATGGAATGAGCAACGACAAAGTCTCCCTTGCCGCCCCTACACAATCAATCTTGGACATAAGTTCTATCCAAAAAGCCTTTGAGGCCGCCGCGGCTGTCCGAATCTTATTCGGACTAGAGGAAACAATATTGGAGCCTTACCTGATCGGCGTTGCCGATATAAAGCCTGCTGACTCTGAGCGAGCAACAGAAGCAGCTATTAAAAGACTGGTCAAATAACGTTAGAACTTGCTTGAAAAGGAACTAGGGACTGCGGGGCTGTTGAAAAAGCTGTTTATTTCTTCTGCCTTGCTTTTAGTCATCCGGTTTTTCTCCAGATAAAGATTCTCTCGGAATCGGCAGAAACTTTATTCATCGCAATCTCAGGTTGGCTGTGCGCCCACAGGTTCCGAAGATAAACACACAATAGCGCACATAGTAAACCCACAAAGGCCACCAGACGCTTGAGGTTGATATCTGTCCGGCTCCCGCTCCTGTGTTGCAGGCCAAGTGAGTAGCTCTCTGGGACAAGCTGTGCAGGATTGACAAAGTTGGTTTTGGGTGTATCATAATCAATAAGCTTATTTACTGGATGTGTGGGACAGTTTATTATTTTGTGTCAGAAAAGACTATATTTGTCTTGTAGAGTAATATCATATTTTTTAGAGCACCTAACAAAATGATTCTGCATTCAAATTGCTTATTTTGTTTCTGGCGGCGTCAGGTTCCATCGACAATGCTGTATATTGCCTGCTTCGCCTTCCTTGCCAGAAATAAAAACGCTTATTTTCGGTGTTACGACTAATTTTGTTAGGCACTCTTATTGCCTTTTCGGGCGGAAGGGACGAATTATGATGGAAAAGATAAATCGACGGGAATTTATCGGTGCGACGGTGGCCGGAACTGTTGGAATGACGAGTATGCTCTATGGGAGTTCGGAGGCTGGAAGGGGCAAGCTTAAAGTCGGCTTAATCGGCTGCGGTAATTATGGTATGGCGGATGTGAGGGCCGCTTTTAAGGTAGGCGGTGTAGAGGTCATCGCTATTTGTGATATTGACAGCGAGCATCTAAAAAGCAGTGCGGACAAGATTGAGCAAACCCAAGGCTCACGTCCCAAGACTTTCAAGCACTACAAGGAGCTTTTAAGCGCGCCGGGATTAGAAGCTTTGATTATAGCTACGCCGCCGCACTGGCATGCGCTTATGTTTATCGATGCGGTGGAGAAGGGGCTCGATGTATATTGCGAGAAACCTTTAGCCTATGATATACGCGAAGGGGAGGCGATGGTCAAGGCGGCGAAAAAGAGCGGGCGGATAGTTCAGATTGGTTTTCAGCGCCGTCAGAGCAAAGCAATCCGGCAAGCGCGGGAGTATATTCAAGAAGGCAATATCGGGCGAATCATTCAGGCCGAGGCGCAAATTCACTACACGGCAGGAATACTGGACACTACGCCACAGGAGCCACCGGAAAGCCTTGACTGGGACCTGTGGTGCGGGCCTGCGCCTAAACTGCCGTATTGCCCGCAGATAGGTCATTTTGCATGGAGGCTGGAGAAAGAATACGGCCACGGCCACTTAGTTGACTGGGGTATCCATCTGATCGATGCGACACGCTGGGTTTTAGGAGAAACCACACCGCGAGCGGTTCAGGCTTCAGGCGGGCTTTACTATTTCAAAGACAAAATCACTACACCTGATATACTGACTGTGCATTTTGACTTCGACACTTGTCCGGTGATATGGCGCCATCGCATTTGGGGAGCACAAGAGTATAGTCCCGAAGTCTCAAATGGGATTTTCTTTTATGGTGAGAAAGGGACCGTCTTTGCGACAGACAGAACGTGGATCATTATTCCGAAGGGCAAGGACAAGCAACCCACAGTGAACGAGGTTGGGAGTGATATGGGACCGGCCCATATGGCTGATTTTCTCGAAGCTGTGCACAACCGCAGACAACCTCTTTGTACGACGGAAGAGGGACATTATTCTACTGCCACGGTGAAATTAGCCATGATTGCCTACGAAATGGAGACCAAGATTACCTGGGACCGGGAATCTCAGAACATAGTTGGTAATCCCGAAGCTGCGAAGCTGCTGCAACGCAGATATCGCAGTCCATGGAAGCATCCATATAGTGGTTAAATGATTATCCCTTGGGGATAAATTGATGAATGCCCCCTAAGGGGTGAATTATTGGGGTTGAAGATTGCCGCAGTCGGCCTACGGCCTCCTTCGCAAAGACGATTCTTATTGCATATAGCGTATTGCGAATTTGAGATTGCCGGGGCATACAAAGCCCATGCTCTAAGGGTAAAAAGTAAAGGATAGCAGGAAAAACGAGGGCCGTCTTAATTCAAGAATGAGGATTTTGCGACACCTCACTATTTGTTAGAAGGTTTTTTCTTACAGAGGCAGCTTGAAAAAGCTTACATTTTCGGGAAGAATTTGGTATTATATTAGAGTAAGGCTCTGTTGCATTGCTGAGTAAGTGTAGCCGGGACATCTCAGAGCATAGCTCTATTTGGAGATTTATGGGCTGTATAATTGAAACAAAGGTAAGACTTTAGAAGTGGGTGATTGAATAGAAAGAATTTGTTTTTTATTAGTGGCTGTTCTACTATTGGGTCAAATAACGGCACAAGCCGACATTACCGAACCTGGTGATACTGTCCGTGGCGTTCCAAACGATGGCGATTGGCCTGCCAATGAAGCACCTTCCCTGGCAATCGATGATGACACGGGGACGAAATATCTGCATTTCAAAGGAGATTTTGATCCTGATGTGGGTCCAACTGGTTTCCAGGTTACAACATCTGGCGGTGGTAATATCGTCACCGGCTTGACTTTCACAACAGCGAATGACGCTCCGGGCCGTGATCCGATTGCATTTGAACTTTCCGGTTCTAATGAGAGCATAGATGGGCCTTATACGTTGATTGCCAGCGGCAATATCATCGATTTCATGCAAGGGACGGCGTGGCCGCGGTTTACCATGAACGCAACCCCGATTACGTTCGCAAATAAAACGGCGTATGTTCACTATCAACTCTTATTTACAGCCATTCGAGGCCCAGTAGGCGGATCTGTGAATAGTATGCAGATTGCCGAAGTTGAACTATTGGGAAGCCCGGCCGGCGGATTGCCTCCCGAAGTTGATGCCGGTGATGATCAGACAATCACATGGAAGGGTGTTGGAAACACTAGCGCAGCGTTATATCCTACTATTTATGATGATGATCCATGTAACATAAGCCAGACCAATCCGGATTATTTGACAATTCTCTGGTCATCTCCGGGGCAGCCGAGTGCGGATTTTATGGGTACCCAAACAAAATCCAAAGCACAGGTCTTATTTCCCGAGCCCGGTGTCTATGAACTACAGCTTCAGGTCTGGGATGAACGTGGTCAAGAGGGCAATGATTTCATAACCATTATGGTCGTTGAGCCGGATTGTCCGCTAAGTGATTTGTCCGGGGACTGCAAAGTCAATTTTTCTGACCTGGCGGCTTTCGTCGAGCAATGGCTGGACCCTCCAGGCTGCTCGGATTATCCCTTTGGATGTGCCGATCTGGTAGGTAATGATGGTGTCAATCTGGTTGATTTTGCCCTGTTAGCAGAGAACTGGCAAGAGGACTGGACCGGTTCCCTTCGGATAATTATCTCTCCGCCGCAAGCCATTGCTAACGGCGCACAGTGGCGGTTGGATAGTGGAACCTGGCAAGACAGTGGCGACTTAGTGAAAAACCTTATCCCGGGGGTCCATACTGTGGAGTTTAATATTGTAGATAACTGGATCAGACCCCCAGGTAAGATGGTCCAAATTCATAAAAACCTGATAGTTACCAATGGTGGAACGTATGCTCAGCTTCCGGACTCTGCTCTACTGATTAATGAGATCATGGCTAGCAACGAAGGTACATATCCAACTAATGTCGAAGGTAAAGAAGTCTTTTCGGACTGGATTGAGATTTATAATACCGGCCAGGAATCGATAAATCTGAAAGGCTGGAGCCTGACGGATGAAGATAGTGAATTGACCAAGTGGCCTTTTCCCGATGTATCTCTGGAACGCGATAACTACCTGGTTGTCTATGCCTCGGGTATTGAAGAGGTTGATCAGCCTGAAAATTTTCCATATCAGGATGATTACGGCCGTTATCACACTAACTTCAAACTGGATGGAGAGGGGGAATATCTGGCTCTGGTGAATCCGAATGGGCAGATAGCGCACGAATTTAGAGAGTATATGTACGATAGAGACAAGTATGGTTATCCACCGCAGGAGGGGGATATATCCTACGGTTTCTATGCGAACCAGAAGCAGTTTTTCACTAATCCTACGCCAGGTAATGCTAATACGCAAGGTTACTTTGGCATTTCTGAGAGGCCGCAGTTTTCCCATCCGGGGGGTACGTTTACAAATTCTTTCTCCTTAGGATTAACTGGAACTGCCGCCGGTGCCCAAATACGCTATACGCTTGACGGAACCACACCAACTGAACAATCAAGACGATATACCGGTCCTGTCTCAATCAGCAATACAGTCGAGGTACAGGCCCGTGCATATGAGACTGGAAAAGCACCAAGTCCTGTGGTCGGCCATACTTACATCGCGTTGGCTAATGATGTTCAGAGCTTCAGTTCCGACCTGCCGATTGTTATAGTTGATACGAATCGCCAGAGTATAATCTATGGAGTTTACAAAGGGGTCTCTTCTGTTTTCATTGATATTGATGTGGATGGTCGCGCGCACATTACCGGTCCGGCTGATTTTGCCGGGCAGGGCGGGATCAAGACTCGTGGCAGAAGTACGGCGGGGGCACCCAAGCATTCGTACGGTTTCGAAGTATGGGATGAAGATGAGCAGGATAAAGATGTTTCAATTTTCGGATTACCCGCCGAATCCGATTGGATATTATATGCTCCTTACAACTTTGATCTTGCCCTCATTAATAATGCCTTCATGTTTGAATTGAGTAATCAGATTGGAAGGTATGCGGTACGCACCCGATTTGTCGAGATGTACCTTAACACAGGCAGCGGTAAGGTATCGTCGGATGATTATGTCGGGATCTATATATTCATGGAGAAGATTAAGCGAGGCGATGAACGCGTTAATGTGGAAAAGCTCGAGCCGTGGGACAGTACCGAGCCTGCGATTACAGGCGGGTACATGCTGAAAATCGACAGGCCTGACTCAGGTGATTCAGGTTTTCGTACTTCCAGAGGAAACCCAACATATGGTGATGGGACACTATGTTACGTGGACCCCAAAGAAGTTGAAATCACGGCAGCACAGTCAGCATGGATCAGAGGCTATCTGGACGATTTTGAAGATGCTCTCTACGGGACAAGTTTTACGGATCCTCAGGTTGGTTATGCCCGATTCATAAATGTAGCATCTTTCATAGACCACAACCTGCTAAATATGCTTGCCATGAATGTGGACGCCCTTCGCCTAAGCACGCACCTGCATAAAACGCGTAACGGCAAATTCGAAATGGGACCACTCTGGGACTTTGATCGTTCACTCGACTCTACCGATGGTCGCGACAATAATCCAGAGAGTTGGCACGGAACCGGAGATGGGACCGATTATCTGAATTACATCTGGTGGGACCGACTTTTTGAGGACCCTGATTTCTGGCAAAAGTATATCGATCGGTGGTTTGAATTGAGGCGAGGACCCTTTAGCACCGAAAATATCAACACCCTCATAGACTCGAAGGCCGACGAGCTGCAGGAGGCACAGGTCCGGAACTTTAATAGATGGCGCAACGCCGCGCCTCGTTTTGGCAGTTTTCAAGGGGAGATAGACCATCTTAAGGATTGGCTGGCAAAGCGAACTGCCTGGATTGACGCCCAGTTAGCGAGCCCCCCATAGTTCACTCCGGAACAGGGCTATATCCAGACAATACGGCGTTCTTCTTCCTCTGCGTCTTCGTTGCCAAGGTCGAAACTGTGATTTTGAACTGAAAAACGGGTCTGGCTGGTAGTGCAAGGTTAGTGTCAAGGTAGTGTCAAGAATCTTTCGCACATTTTTATATAAATCTTTCATCTGGCCGGGGGTTCATAACAGGTTAAAAAGTCGGCACGAAAAAAGAGATAACCCCTTCTTATTATAGAAGTTATCTCTAGGGGTTAATAGCGGGGGGAGGATTCGAACCTCCGACCTCCGGGTTATGGGCCCGACGAGCTACCAGACTGCTCTACCCCGCGATCATTAACATATATATACTGTAAAAAAATATTGTTCAAGAAGAACAAATACAAATTATAATTTTTTTCGTATTTCCTCTGCAATTAGTTCGATTCTTCCCTGCTCATACCTGTAAGCAGTCCACCGGTCAAAAAGGCCATCGCCGCTGCTGCGAGCAATTATATGAAAGTGTAAATGCTCAACAAGCTGGCCCGCCGCTCTGCCATTATTGCATAATACATTATAGCCGTCGGAATTCATCGCGGCAGTTACGGCCCCTGCGATTTTGCCAAGCCGTGAACCAACCCGGCCTAAAAGCTCGGACGGACAATCGTGCAATTTTTCAAAGTGCTGTTTCGGTATTACCAAAGTATGGCCATCACTTATGGGCCCATTGTCCAAAAAAGCAAGGACAACTTCATCTTCATAAATCTTTGTAACCGGAATTTGCCCGGCTACCATTTTACAAAAAAGGCAATCATCGGCGCCCATTATACCATATCTCGTATTTAATATAAAGTACTGCGTTCCCAGGCGTGTTTATTGCTTTTACACTTGACGCTATTTTCTATCTGCTACCAGCTATGACTGCTCAGTCTGTTCCGGCTTCTCGCTGGTTTCTGCAGTTTCGGCGGTATGGTCAGGCTTTTTACGAGAGCCCTTTTTTGGTTTGCCATGTTTTTTTTTGCCCTCGTCAGCACCCACCAACTGCAGCAAAACAAGCTGGCCGTTATCACCCAGCCTTCTCATAGACAATCGAATAATTCTCGTATAGCCGCCGGCTCTGTCAAGGTATCTTGGGCCAAGGTCACTGAACAATTTACCGACTACCGTGCCGGTTTTGACAGCCCGGCCATCCTCGTCACCTACTATATCGCGATTTCCAAGCTGAGAAATGGCTCGCCGCCTTGCCGCCAATGTACCTTTCCTGGCTAACGTAATTAATTTCTCGGCAAAGGGCTTTACCTCTTTAGCCTTTTCTATCGTAGTTGAAATCGTCTCGTGCTGGATGAGCGAAGCGACTAAATTTCGCCGCATAGCCAGACGATGCTCTTTTGTTCGACCCAACCGACGTCCTGCTACTCTATGACGCATATATTCATATTCCTCTTAATCCGGCACTACTGCCTTCGAACATTATCAAACTCATTCATCAATATTAACTATCAATATCTGTCATTCCCAAAGACAAGCCTATGTCGGCGAGTTTTCTCCTGATTTCCCGCAGAGAAGTCTTGCCGAAGCTGCGAATCTTCAACAAATCAGCTTCTGTCATTTTCACCAAATCGCCAACCCTTTCGGTTTTAGCAGATTCAAGGCAGTTGCTTGCTCTTACAGATAACTCCAGCTCCTGAATCGGCATGGCGAGTTTTTGGCTTAATTCCTCATCCACCACTTTTTGCTGAGTCTCGACCTCAATAACCTCAGAAGCGGCAACGGTTTGCTCTCCAAGCTCGAAATACTGTATGAACGGATTGACATGCTTGCGTAAAATTTTTGCGGCCTCCACCAGCGCCATTTCAGGTGTAATCGTTTCGTTGGTCCAAATCTCCAGAATCAGCCTGTCATAATTGGTTCGCTGGCCGACACGGGTGTTCTCGGTTACGTAGCGTACTCTTGTAACCGGTGAATATACCGTGTCGAGCATTATTCTTCCGACTTCCTGTTCGAACCTGTCGGCGTCGGCGATACGTTCGGAAGCCGGTACATAACCACGACCATTCTCAACTACCATTTCCATTTCAAACTTTACTTTTTCAGTCAAGGTAGCCAACACCATATCCTTGTTTATCACTTCAATAGACGGGTCGGCAACTATATCAGCAGCCGTCACAAGACCGGCCTTGTTTACCGAAACAGTCATCGTCTTTGGCCCTTCACCCTGGAGGCAAATGACAAGACTCTTGACATTCAAAACAATATCGGTAACATCCTCCTTCACTCCTTTTATCGTACTGAACTCATGGCTGACACCGCCTATTTTGATGGATGTTACGGCACTACCTTCCAAAGAGGAAAGCAAAATACGTCTGAGACTGTTCCCGATAGTGGTGCCGAACCCTCTTTCGAAAGGTTCAATATAGAATCGGCCATACTTATCGCTCGATACGATCGTGTCTCGTTCAACACGAGTCGGCAATTCCAAGCCACGCCATGTAACTCGCATATAGGTCTCCTACGTAAGTTTTGAGTTTCGAATTATTAGTTTTGATTTATCTCAAAACTCGACATTAATAAACTTAAATCTTCTTCGCAGCTATCTCGAGCAGAATTCCACAACCAACTGCTCTTCAACGGGAATCTGGACATCATCCCGAGCGGGCAAAGCAACAACAGTAGCTTCGGGCTTTTCCCGAGCTAATTGCAGCCAGCTTTGTGTAGTAAAATTCGGGTTACTTGCCAACTGTTCCTTTACTATTTTTACGCTTTTTTCAGAACCTTTGATGATTATCTTGTCGCCGATTTTCGTAGTATAATCACTGATATTCACCTTGCGTCCGTTTATATAGATATGACCGTGAGCAATCAACTGCCTTGCTGCCTTTCGCGACGGAGCAAAATTTAACTTATAGACCACATTATCCAAACGTCTTTCCAGCAATTGCAGCAGTGTCTCGCCGGTATTGCCCTTACCCCGCTCCGCTCGATGAAAATACCTCATAAACTGCCGCTCAAGAAGTCCGTAATACCTTTTGACCTTTTGCTTTTCTCGCAGCCGAACACCATATTCACTTACCCTGCCCCTTCGCCATCCGTGCATCCCAGGAGCCAGATTTCTCTGTTTTTTTTCGATAGGACACTTGGCCGTCTCACATCTTATGCCTTTGAGCATAAGTTTCATTCCTTCACGACGACAGTGTTTACAAGATGAATCCAGATAACGTCCCATTCTTTATATTTATCTCCGAAATAGTTTCTAATAGTACTTGTCTCTTAAACTCTTCTTCGCTTCGGCGGCCTGCAGCCGTTGTGCGGCAGCGGAGTAACATCCTCTATGGAAGCGATACGCAATCCGGCCTGCTGTAAAGCTGAGATGGCGGATTCGCGACCTGAGCCGGGTCCTTTAACCCTGATTTCAACTTCGCGAACACCATTACGCATAGCGGAACTGGCACATCGCTGCGCAGCTCTTTGAGCGGCAAAAGGTGTGCTTTTGCGAGAGCCTTTGAAGCCTACACAGCCGGCTGAGCCCGAAGCAACTGCATTACCATCCATATCCGTAATCGTAATCAACGTATTATTGAATGTCGCCTTTATGTGCACAATAGCCCGGACAACATTTTTCCTTACTTTTCGCTTCGTTCTTTTTGCCATTATTCAGAAAATTCCTCAAATCAGCATATAAAGTATATGACATTTTATCTTTAGCGTTTTTCCTTTACACCCTTCTTGCCCGCAACTGTTTTTCTCGGGCCTTTGCGGGTACGCGCGTTACTCTGAGTACACTGGCCCCTAACAGGCAAACCTCTTCTGTGACGAACGCCTCTATAACAATTTATATCACGCAAGCGGGCTATATTTTGCGAATACTGCCTGCGAAGCTGACCTTCCACCGTGTAATTGCGGTCGATAATCTGCGTTATACGGCTAAGCTCATCTTCGCTAAGCTTGCCGGCTTTTGTATTTCTTTCTATACCTGCCTCTTTTAATATCTGTTCCGAGGTATATTTACCTATACCGACAATATAAGTCAGCGAAATCCATATAGATTTTTCATTCGGTATATCAACACCAACTATACGTGGCATATAAGCTCCTTTTCGAATCCGGTAATCGGTTAATTACCACCGGGCAATCACAATGAAATCAACCCTGGCGTTGTTTATGCCGCGGGTTCGAACATATTACCCTGACAACACCTTTGCGACGAATAACCTTACAATTCTCACATATACGCTTAACTGAACTTCTAACTTTCATTTTATCTACCTATTATTACGGTATTAGTCTGTAACTAATGCCGGAGTACTATCCGGCCTCTGTTTAGATCATAAGGTGACATTTCAACCATAACTGTGTCACCCGGCAAAATCCGAATATAATGCATCCGCATTTTGCCAGAAACATGCGCCAAAACCTCGTGTCCGTTCTCCAACTCTACCTTAAACACGGCATTCGGCAAAGCATCGGTCACTTTGGCTTGTAATCTTATTGTGTCCTTCTTTGCCATTTTCTTGTCTTGTATTTCCTAATTTTTGACTCGCAACTCTATTTCGTCCGAGATACGACTCACTGCCTTTCTGCAGTTAATACCTCACAACCACCTTTAACTATCGCAATTGTATGCTCAAAATGAGCCGAGCATTTCCTGTCTCTTGTTACCACCGTCCACCCGTTCCCAAGCGTTCGGACACCACTTGAGCCGGCGTTAATCATCGGCTCAACAGCCAGAATCATTCCTTCCGCCAAAATAATGTCATTTGCCAGCAAATCATCGTTGACGAAATTAGGCACTCTCGGCTCTTCATGCATTTTTCTGCCGATGCCGTGTCCAACAAAGTCTTTTACCACCGAAAAACCTGCCGACTCGGCAGATTGTTGCATCTCGGCAGCCACCTGGCTCCATTTAACAAGCGGTGCAGATTTAGCTATTGCTATATCAAGAACATGTTTTGTTACGTCCATCAGCCTGCGCTTAATCTCTGAAATTTCGCCGATGGCGATCGTAACCGCAGCATCTGCACAATAGCCATTAAGTCTAACGCCAAAATCAACGCTGAGAATATCACCTTCTTTAAGCTTTGCATCCTCAGTAGGAATCCCATGAACGACCTGCTCGTTTATCGAAGCACAAATTGCACCCGGAAACGGGATTTTAGATACTGGTGTGCGAACACCCTTAAACAAAGCCTCAGCCCCGGCATCAGCGGTCATCTGCAAAGCTACGCCGTCCAAGTGCAGGGTGGATACTCCCGGCTCAGCAATCTCTTTTAGTTTTAAAAGAACTTTTGCTACAACAGCACCTGCTTTACGCATTAAGTCAATTTCTCTTTGGCTGCGAAGCGTTATAGCCATTGGGTATCTCGTCTCGAAATTCGATACACTTTCCAGCGCTTCACGTCTTGACCAGGGCGTCCATCTTCTCAAATATCGAATCCCTTACTTCATCCGGGGTTCTGTCTGCATCGAAGTCATAAACAGTGCCGTTTTTTCTATAGTAATCCACCAGCGGTTCTGTCTGCTGATGGTATGTTTTAAGGCGATTAGCCACCACATCAGGGGTATCATCAGGCCGTTGAACAAGCTCGACGCCGTCGTTATCACAGATACCTTCAGCGGTTGGCTTCAAGTGTTCAATATGATAAACGGCCCCACACTTAGGACAACTTCTCCTGCCCGTTATACGCTTTGCTACTACGTCGTCATCTACATGGAGGTTCAAAACAAAATCTATAGTCATCTCGTTATCAGCCAATGACTTATCAAGTTCAACCGCCTGGTTGACGGTTCTTGGAAAACCATCCAGCAAGAAACCTGCAGCAGGGGCATTTGTTATCGCCTTGGTCATCATCTCAATTATTATTTCATCAGGCACAAGGCCGCCCGAATCCATATAACTTTGTGCTTTTTGCCCTAATTCGGTACCTGCGGCCCGTTCCTGCCGTAAAATATCGCCGCTGGATAAATGAAGCAGACCATATTGGACAACAATGCTCTTACACTGCGTTCCTTTACCTGCACCCGGTGCTCCCAACAACACTATTCTCATCCATATGCTCCTTTTATCCTGCCGGTTGGACTGAAACCATCATAGCTGCGCATCAAAAGATTCGCTTCGATTTTCTGAACCAGATCCAGTGAGACACTAACAACTATCAATAAACCGGTTCCACCCAGGAACGTCGCCACACGCCAGTCAATTCCCAATAATATTGAAACCAGCGACGGCACAACGGCAATTATAGCCAAAAATGAAGCTCCGAAATACGTGATTCTTGTCATTACCGTTTCCAGGTAATCAGCCGTCCTTCGTCCCGGACGAAGCCCGGGAATGAAGCTTCCCGAATCCCGCAGGTTCTTAGCCATCTCCTTGGGCTGAAATTGTACTGTTACCCAAAAATAGGCAAACAAAAATATCAACAGCATATACAGAACATTATAGGTATAAGAACTTGGCCCGAGAGCATCCTTAATAGTCAGCACAAACGACGAATTTTGGAGGCTTGGAATTCTCAACAACTGCTCGATTATAATGGGCGGGAACATCATAAAGCTCGATGCGAAAATTATGGGCATCACACCGCCGTGATTGACACGAAGCGGCAAATAATGCCTCTGTCCGCCATACATCCGGCGGCCTCGCATCTGCTTTGCCTGCTGAATCGGTATTCGGCGCTGGCCCTGAGTTATCAGTATCGCACCGGCCACGACAAACACAAACGCCGCTATCAGGAATAATATCTTCGCCGGGCCTACAGTACCGGGTGCTGCGCCGAGTTTCAGGTCAACATTCTGCCAAAGCGTCCAGATTGCCCAGGGCATTCTGGAGACAATGCCAGCCATAATTATCAAACTAATACCGTTGCCTATGCCGTATTCATCTATCTGCTCACCAAGCCACATCAAAAAGACAGTGCCGGCCGTCATGCCGACAACACCCATTATCAATGCCTGACGATACATGCCGGCATAGGTTAATCCCTGCCCACCTAACAACTTCATAAACATTACCGACTGAACCATACATATCAGCACAGTCAGATAGCGGGTGTACTCCTGTATCTTTTTGTGGCCTGTTTGTCCTTCCTGGCGCAGCTTCTTCAAAGCAGGAACAACCTCACCCAACAGCATAAGAATAATCGATGAGGTAATATAAGGCATAATCCCAAGGCCAAACAAGCTGCTCTTATCCAGCCTTCCTCCGGTAAACATCTGCATGTATTCGGCAGCTCTGCCCAGGGGACTCTCCGTGTCTCTTGAACCGGCAATTTCAGCTATCTTTTTCTGGTCAAAGCCGGGTACGGGGATATGAAATCCGACCTTGTATATTATCAGCAGCGCCAGAGTAAAAAGAACCTTATTGCGCAGATCAGGGATCCTGAATATGTTAATTACCGTTCCAAGCATTATTTCCTGTCCATTATTCTGTATCCGCCTCCGGGAAGCGAATACGCCGGTTTTCTATTTCCTTCCGCATGATAGAATATGCGGACAACAATCAAATAATTTTTGCTGTGCCGCCGGAAGCCACAATCTTGTGCTCTGCCGCCTTGCTGAATTTGTGAGCTGTTACCTGCAGCTTCTTTGTAAGGTCTCCATTACCGAGAATTTTGATTTTGCTTTTTGTGCTGTTAATCAGTCCGACGCTGGATAATTGCTCTACGCCAACATCAGCACCATCCTCGAATCTTTCCAGTTGTGAGATATTTACGATTTCGCAGCGTATCGCAAAATTATAATTATTAAAACCTCGTTTAGGCAGTCGTCTAAACAAAGGCATCTGACCGCCTTCAAGAAGGGTAACAGAAGTCGAGCCCGCCCTGCTGCCGGCACCTTTGTGACCTCGGCCACAGGTTTTTCCGTGGCCGCTGCCCGTACCCCTGCCGACACGTCGACGACGCTTATGTTTACCCACAAGAGAAGTTATTTCATGATTCAACATTAAAATCACCCGATCGTTAATCAGCAACCATTAAGCATTAATTGCAACACCACGAAGAGATTCAACCATTTCCTTGCTGCGCAATTTCAACAATCCGTTAAGTGTAGCTTTGACCACATTTTTGGCAGAAGTGCTTCCGTAAACTTTTGTTAGAACATCCTGTACACCGGCATATTCGAGCACTGCTCGAGCACAGGAACCCGCAATAACCCCGGTACCGGGACTGGCCGGGACCAAAACAACTTTTGTGGCCCTGTATTTTCCGTTTACAGCGTGTGGTATTGTCCGGTCAAGTAAAGTTATCTTGTGCAAAGATTTTTTGGCGTCTTTTATACTTTTCTCGACCGCCTGCGGAACCTCATTAGCCTTGCCATAACCGACACCAACCGTACCTGCCCTGTCACCAATCACAACTAGTGCGGCAAAACTGAATCGCCGACCGCCCTTTACCACTTTGGCGCAGCGAAACACCTTTACAACCGTATCTTCCAACGGTTTTTCTTCCTGACCCGAAAGTTTAACTGGTTCTACTGCCAATTTTTTCTCCAAACATTTTCGTGTTGACTATGGTGTTAAAAAGCCAGCCCGGCTTTTCTTGCCCCATCGGCAAGTGCCTTGACTCTGCCATGAAACTTATATCGATTTCTATCAAAGCGAACGCACTTAATCCCAACACCAAGTGCTTGTTTTGCAACCGATTCACCTATTATTCCGGCAGCTTTTCTATTGCCGGCATTGAGCAATTGATCCTGCATACCTTTTGTCCTTGTACTTGCCGAAGCAAGTGTCGCTCCCGCAACGTCATCTATAATCTGAGCGTAAATATGCCTGTTTGAGCGAAATACCAACAGCCGAGGTCTGTCCGGAGTCCCAAATACTTTCTTCCTCACATGATATTTACGCCTTAGTGCTGCTTTTTTCAACCTGTCCGTTTTCATTAAACTAAATCCCAATTATGCCGATCCGGAAGCAAATGCCTTGCCAACCTTACGTCGTACATGTTCGTCGGCATAGCGGATACCTTTTCCTTTATAGGGTTCCGGCGGCCTTATCTTTCTAATATCTGCAGCGAACTGTCCCAGCAGACATTTGTCCGTTCCCGAAAGCGTGAACCTTGCTGGAACGTCATTACCCCTGGTAGCACCGACATCGATATTAACCTTTATACCCTTCGGTATTACCAACTCTACAAGATGGCAAAAACCTATCTGAAAAGCCAGCTTTCCGCCCTGCTCTTTGATATTATAACCGGTGCCGAATATTTGCAATTTCTTCTCAAAACCTTTACTGACCCCGGTAACCATATTTTCAATCAAGGCTCGCATAGTACCATGTAACTGCTTGTTCTGGCGGTCCTGGGGATGCTTATTTACGACTAATATTTTCCCCTCGTCATCGTCAATTTTAACCTCTATCCGAGGATGACAGTCCATCTGGAGCTGACCAAGCGAGCCTGAGACCTTGATACATCGGCCTTTGAGCTCAACCTTTACGCCTCCAGGAATACTAATAGGTTTGTTTCCAATACGACTCATTAGCTTACCGTACAAAGTATCTCGCCGCCGACTTTAGCTTCGCGGCAGTTTCTGTCACTCATTACACCTTTACTTGTCGAAACGATTGCTATACCCAAACCGGCTAAAACGCGCGGCAATTTGTCAACCGACGAATATATTCTTCGACCGGGCTTGCTCGTTCTTGCTATTTCGTTAATAATAGAATGGCCGTCCTGGTCATACTTTAACGTAATCCTCAGTATTCCCTGCCGGCTGTCGTCGATTCGGTCGAAATCCTCGATGTAACCTTCCTTTTTCAAAACAGCCGCTATGCCTTCACAAATATTTGACGCCTTTATATTGACTTGCTGTTTGTTTATTCGCGCAGCATTGCGAATTCTCGTCAACATATCAGCTATTGGATCACTTAAACTCATAATTTCGTGCCTCGTGCTCCGGGGCATTTTCGTGATTAAATTCACGAGCTACCAACTGGCTTTTCTAACTCCCGGTATTTTTCCTTCATTAGCTAACGTTCTAAAACAAATCCGGCAAACCTTAAACTTGCGATATACTGCCTTGGACCTGCCACAAAGCTGACAACGCGTATATTGTCTGACGCGATATTTTTGTTTTTGTTCTGCCTTGTTTTCAAGTGCTTTAGTTGACATTCATACGCTCCAATTTCTCGTTTCCGAGCTCAAGCTTTATTCTTTATTTACTGCTGTTAATCCTTTGAACGGCATACCAAAGAGCTGAAGCAGTTTCCTCGCTTCCTCGTCACTCTGTGCCGTAGTTACAAAAGTTATATTCATACCCTGCTGAAATTCCACTTTTACCGGGTTGATTTCAGGAAATACAGTCTGTTCAGCCAGGCCCATCGAGTAATTTCCTCTGCCGTCAAAACTGTCCGAATTAAGCCCCCGAAAGTCTCGTACCCGTGGTATTGCAAGACTAATGAGTCTGTCCATAAACTCATACATTCTCACGCCGCGGACCGTAACCTTCAAACCGGTTTCCTGACCTTCACGAACCTTAAAGTTCGAAACACTCTTTTTCGCCTTACAGACCAACGGCATTTGGCCGGTAATCATCATTAAATCCTTTTTGGCTAATTCAATGAATTTCTTATCCTGCGTCGCCCTGCCAACACCCATAGAGATAACAACCTTTTTCATCTGCGGCACAGCCATAGGATTTTTGTAGCTGAATTCCTTTGTCAGCTCCGGAACTATTTTTGACTTATATAAATCTTTTAAACGCGCCATACTGTATCTCTGAAACGGCTAACCGGTCAAATAAGCACCGATTGCCAATTAATAACTCACTTTTTTGTCTTCCTGATAATGCCGATTTCGTTACCATCGGCAGCAAGACGTTTTTTGCCGCCATCCTTACTTACCTGATAACGTACCCTGCTGCCTCTCGAGCTTTTCGGATTCACCGGCAAAACATTGCTTATATGTATCGGCTGCTCAACATTGATTCGGCCTCCCTGCGGATTTTTCCGCGAAGGCCTTACGTGTTTTTTGGCTATGTTATGACCCTGAACCACTACGCGATGCTTGTCAAGTATCACACGCAGAACTCTGCCGGTAGCGCCTTTGTGGTCACCGGCTATTATCTCAACCATATCACCTTTTTTTATATGCGAAGCCATAAATACCCAAATTACAATTCAAAATTCCTTATACTACCTCGCTTGCCAGCGAGATAATTTTCATATAATTTTTTTCGCGAAGCTCGCGAGCCACCGCACCGAAAATCCTTGTTCCTATCGGATTGCCATCACCGTCAATCATCACTGCGGCATTGCTGTCAAATCTTACATAGCTGCCATCGGCACGTTTCACAGGGCTCTTGGTGCGAATAATAACACACTTATGCACTTTTTTGTCATCCAGCTGGCAATTTGGCAGCGACTTTTTTATCGCAACACAAACAATATCTCCAACGCCTGCGACCGGACGGGTCATCTTACCCCGCGATCCGCCTCTTCCAAGAACCTTAATGCATAACGCCAACTTGACACCGGAATTGTCGGCTATATCCAACATTGTTTCCTGCTGAACCATTATCTTTTATCTCAACTCACACTTCAACTGCTCTCTGGACAACCTTGACAAGTCGCCAACTCTTGGTCTTGCTGCGAGGCCTGCACTGAGTAATTTCAACCACGTCGCCAACACCACTCTGATTTTGTTCGTCGTGAACACCGATTTTCGTTCTGCGCTTGATGTATTTGCCGTACTTTGGATGCTTGACTTTGAAGTCAATGACTACTTTGACGCTCTTGTCGCCACTGTTGCTCACCACCACACCGGTTAAAGTTTTTAATTTTCGTTCCTGCATCTTTGTTTTCCGACTCATCAATCGTCTGCGGGCAAAACGTTACTTTTTTCCCGCATTATTGTTTTAATTCTTGCGATATCACGCTTGACATTAATAACGGCTTTGGAGTTCTCCAGCTTTTCCGTAACCGCCTGTGAGCGCAGATCGAACAAATGCCTCTCAAGCTCTTCAAGTTTGTTCTCGAGCTCATCCGGACTCATCTCTCTGTAATGCTGCGCTTTCATTCGAAGCGTTCCTCTTACAATGAATGTCTTCGTTTAATAAATCTACACCTAATCGGCATTTTATGAGTAACTCTGAGCAGCGCCTCCTTTGCTACTTCCTCAGCTACTCCGCCGATCTCAAAACAAACCTGTCCGGGCCTTACTCTGGCAACCCAGAACTCCGGCTCACCTTTACCTTTACCCATTCGAGTTTCGAGAGGCTTGGAACTCACCGGCTTATGCGGGAATACTCTGATATAGACCTTGCCTTCGCGATGCAAAAAGTGAGTCGCTGCTACTCGGCCGGCTTCAATGTTTCTTGCCGTTATCCAGCTCGTTTCCAAAGCCTGTAAACCGTATTCACCAAATGCAACAAAATTGCTTCTCGAGGCATTGCCCTTCATTTTGCCGCGCTGGCTTTTACGATATTTAACTCTTTTCGGCATCATTGCCATTTTTCAAACCCTTGTAAAACTCGTACTTAAGATAGCACTATTTTGCCAACAAAACCTTTTTTCAGCTTTCCTTTGTTTCACCTGGTTCGGCCTTGGTCGGCTCTGCAGGCGGCACATTCGGTGCAGCAGCTACAGTAGGCGCAGCAACTGTTCTGCTGCTTCTCTTAGGAGCCCCTTGAGTTCTCCCACCACCCCTTGATGACGGGCCCATACGCCTTGGTGGGCGACGATGATGGTGGCTCTGTACAATTTCTTCACCAAACTTGCCTTTATAAATCCAAACTTTTATACCAATCGCTCCGTATGTCGTCCTTGATGTTGCCACAGCATAATCTACATTGGCATCCAGCGTATGCAGCGGGATACTGCCAAGCTTCTGCGTTTCCTTCCGGGACATCTCAGAGCCGCCCAGACGGCCCGAGCAAATAATCTTAACTCCCTTAGCACCGGCGTTCATTGCAGATTCACAATATTGTTTCATCGTACGCCTGAAGGAAGCCCGCTTGCTTAACTGCTCAGCAATCGCCTCGGCCACCAAGGCAGAGTTGAGTTCCGGATCTTTTATCTCGATGACGTTGACACTTATCTTTCGGCCTGTTAGGTCTTCAAGCTCTTCACGCAGCTTATCGACTTCACCGCCCCTTGGGCCAATAACCACGCCGGGCCGAGCACTGTGCAGTGTTACTTTTACTTCGTTGCGCGTCCGGATTATTTCGGTCTTTGCAACCGCGCCTTTGGGCATACGACGGTTAAATCTATTGTCAACATACCGGCGGATCTTCTGATCCTCAACAAGAAAATCACCGTAATCAGCCTTCGGAGCAAACCATGTACTCTGCCAACCAAGTGTTATTCCTGTTCTGAAACCTATTGGCGATACTTTCTGGCCCATAATTTCGTATCTCGTATTTCGTTTTACGCTTGCGTTAATGTTATATGTATATGACAAGCTTTTTTGTGAATAGGATACGCTTTGCCTCTGTCTTTCGGTATCCATCTTTTTGTGCCGATCCGAATTCCCGCATCATCGACCCGGGCAGAGCTTAGATAAAGATTATCAACGTCAACCTGCTGCTCATCTGCATCCGCAACAGCGCTTCTCAAAACCTTATCAATCATCGTTGCAGCACGTTTTCTGGTAAACTTCAGGATATCCATTGCGTCCTGAACACTCCGACCGACTATCAATTGAGTAACCAAACGGGCTTTGCGAGCCGAGATCGGAGCATATCGATAAGACGAATGCCAGTCAGCTATATCATTTACCTCGACAGACAAGGCACTCGCCAGGCGGTTAATATCATCCGCCCGCGGTTCCGGTTTGAACAGACCTTTTTGCCAGTTCTTAATAGCTGCAACCGCTTGCTTTTTATTAAGCCTGGCTCCGGTAAGCCTATCGGCCATCTGCCCGATATCCATCTGTCGCTGCCGGCAATATTCTTTTAATTTTTCAGCACTTAGCATAATTATCTCAAATCCGGCTTCACGAACAGCGCTTCACGCATATTACTTTATCTTCTTACTGGAATGCCCCTTAAACGTCCGTGTGGGCGAAAATTCACCTAACTTATGCCCAACCATATCCTCAGTAACAAATACTTTATGAAATATCTTGCCATTGTGAACCATAAACGTAAAACCCACAAACTCCGGGACAATCGTACATCTTCTTGCCCAGGTCTTTATCGGTTCGCGAGAACCGGAGGCAATTTGTTTGTTGACCTTACCAAACAGCTTGTCGTCAATGTATGGTCCTTTTTTAAGAGATCTTCCCATTTCTCGTATCTCACATAGCGTGCGTTTTTCGCACGACTAAATCAAATATTCAGTTGTTTCTGTTTTTTACTTTTACGCCTGCGAATTATTCTCTTGTTACTTGGATTTCGCGGATTTCTGGTTTTCCCGCCTTTTGCAAGCACACCGGTAGGCGAACAGGGATGGCGTCCGCCGTTTGCTCTACCTTCTCCACCACCCATCGGATGAGCAACCGGGTTCATTGCTTTTCCCCTTACATGCGGCCTGATACCCATATGCCGCTTACGCCCGGCTTTGCCAATGCGTACATTCTGGTGGTCGGGATTACTAAGCCGGCCGATTGTTGCCCGGCATTCCTTACGAACCATCCGCATCTCACCACTCGGCAAAATGACGGTAATCCAGTTACCTTCTTTTGCCACAATCTTTGCAGCGCTGCCGGCACCCCTGACAAGCTTTCCACCCTGGCCGGCTCTCATTTCGATATTATGAATCTCCATACCGGCAGGAATAGCAGACATAGGCATCGTATTACCAATCTTAGGCTCACAAACCTGTCCGCTTTCCACCAGGTCTCCAGCTTTTATACCAAAGGGTGCTAATATATACCTCTTTTCGCCGTCGGCGTAGTGCAACAGGGAAATAAAACAATTTCTATTGGGGTCGTATTCAATTGTCGCCACTTTCGCGGGGATCCCGTCCTTCTTACGCTGAAAATCAATGATACGATAAATCTTCCTTGCCCCGCCGCCCCTAAAACGAGTGGTGGTAACACCATAATGGTTTCTCCCGCCGTTCTTTTTGATACGCTTGCAAAGTGACTTCTCAGGCTTGTCGTTGGTCAACTCGGCATAATCGTTGACCGAACTATTTCTCCGACCGGCACTTGTTGGTTTATAAATTCGAATACCCATAACTCGTATCTCGTATTTAGAACAAATCTATATGAAATTCAGGATCCAGAAATACAATAGCCTTTTTCCAGCTTGACGTCTCTCCAATCGCTCTGCCTCTGCGACGTTGTTTGCCTTTGCGGTTGGCCGTCCTTACTTTTTGGACCTTGACATTGTATATTTTTTCGACAGCGTTTTTTATCTGCGTCTTATTGGCTCTTTTATTTACTTGAAAAGAATATGCACTTTTTGTATTTGCAAAGTGCATCCCCTGTTCTGTAATCAAAGGCCGAATTATTACGTTATAATCATCCACAACAATACCCGTTAATTTTCGCTTGCCTGCTCTCGGTTCAAAACATCTAAAAACGCCTCTTTTGTAAAGAGCATTTTGCGATGGCGGCAAATATCACCGGCGTTCAATTCACTTACAGGCATAACATCTACCTTTGGAATATTATTAGCTGATTTGTAAAGATTTACGTTTTCAGAGCTAACCGTTACCAGGCAACTGCGATCAATTTTTAAGTTGCCCAGAATACCTGCAAAATCTTTTGTTTTTGGTTTATCAAAATTTAGCCCGTCAACAACCACAACATCGCTTCTCAAAAGCTTTGCCAATATCGCCGAGTTCCTGGCTAATCTTCTTTGCTTTTTTGGCATACTTTTACTGAAATCCCTTTGAGTCTTGGCAAAGGTAACGCCGCCACCTTTACGTTTGCCGGTTCTGATATTACCAACACGGGCATTTCCAGTTCCCTTTTGCCGAAAGAGCTTTCTGTCTGAACCAGCCACCATACTTCTGCTCTTGCTGGCGGCAGTCCCCACACGCTTGTTCGCATGATACATAACAACGGCCTGCTTAAGCAGAGAGTATCTGACCGAGCCGCCAAAAACCGCCTCATCAACTTTCAAGCTTTCGACTTCCTGACCATCTGTGTTGTAAACCGCCAATTTAATCATTTTTCCAGGTATTCCATTCTCCCACTATTATGCTTTTTTTGCGCTCCGAACAATGCAATAACCACCGGCCGGGCCGGGCACAGAACCCTTGATAATTAACAAGTTCTTCTCTTCGTCCAGCTCTACCAACTTGTGGTTCTTCATAGTTACACGACAGTTGCCCATATGCCCCGCCATTCTCTTGCCTTTTTTGATATTGCCGCCATGGCCCCGGTCTGTACCATATCCTGCCTGTGATCCCGGAGCCCTGTGTTTTCGTTCCGTGCCGTGCGATGCCGGGAAGCCCCCAAAACCGTACCGCTTCATCACTCCGGCAAAACCTTTACCCTTGCTGGTGCCCACAACATCGACGTATTTATCTTCGGCAAACACAGAAACCGTCACAGAATTTCCAACTTCGTACTGCTCTTCGGCGCCTTCGCCCAAACGCATCTCTTTGATGAACTTCTTTGGGGTTGTGTTGGCTTTTTTAGCATGCCCGATTTGCGGATGTTTCCTGCGGGCAGGCTTTATCTCATCGTAACCCAATTGAACAGCATTGTAGCCGTCAGTTTCAGTCGTTTTCACCTGCATAACCTGACAGGGACCGGCCTGTATGACCGTAACCGGCACTAAGTTACCCAAATCGTTATATATCTGGGTCATTCCAACTTTTTTTCCTAACAACATTGCCATTTCTTTATATCTCGTATCTGCTGATTCACTTGTAAATATCAGGCTTTTATCCTTACAAAAACTCCCGCCGGAACTACAAGGCGGTTCAACACTTCAACCGTTCGAGCGTTAGCTTCGTGAATATCAATCAGGCGTTTATGAGTTCTCAGCTCGAATTGTTCACGCGATTTCTTGTCGATGTGCGGACTTCGTAAAACAGTATATCTTTCAATTCGCGTCGGCAGAGGCACAGGACCACTAACACGAGCATTGGTCTTTCGAGCGTGCTCCACTATTTCCTTGGCGGACGCATCAAGAGCCCTGTGGTCGTAAGATTCCATCTTAATTCTTATTCTTTCAGTGTCAGCAGCCATAAAGTTCCTTTACTCAAGCCGATAAAGGCTCGAAGTATTTCAACTTATACTACAAAAAACAAAACATAAAATCCAATTTTAGACTACACTACTTCTGCTATCAGCCAAACGTATTTTGTTTGATTTCTGGCAGGAAAGGCCTTTGTATCGATTATTGATTACTCAAATGTTATTTTCGATTTAGTCCTTCAATAATCAACTACCAAATTCGCCTTCCTTAAGAGTTTGGGTTCGGGTTATAACTACTACCCATCCAAAGCCATACACCAGCTTTTGGAATACCCCTGAATCTAACAGAGTCATAAACCATCCATGACCACAATACTAAAGATATGCCACAGCCCAACTAAGGTTTACGCAAAGCCGTCCTTGGCGATGCTCGCTACGGCTGAAAACGTTGGAAGTTAACACATAAAACAGTAGCTGTCAACAAAATGTCGATAAAAATATTTAAAATATAAAAAAATTTACACTTTTTTAAAACATGATTTGCTTTGCAATCTGTTCGGGGACCTTTTCATAGCTCAGCGGCTCCATCGTAAATGTCCCCCTGCCCGCTGTTACGCTTCTAATATCGCTGGAATATCCAAATAATTCAACCAGCGGTGCCTTCGCATCAATTACCTGCATATTTCCATGCACATGACAATCGGTGATTAGTCCCCTTTTTGCAAGCAAGTTACCCTGAACAGCTCCAAAATTAACCTGCGGCACTATTACTTGAAGCCTCATAACCGGCTCAAGTAATACCGGTTCCGCCTCTTTTACCGCCTTTCCGAGAGCAATTGCGGCTGCCTGCTCAAAAGCAAGACCCGAGGAATCCACAGAATGGAAAGACCCGTCAATTAGCGTAACTTTAATTCCCACAATAGGATAGCCCGACAATACACCGCTGCTTAATGCATCCTCGCACCCACTTTTAACGTCAGGAATGTACTCTCTCGGTACGGCATCGCCGGGGGCCTCGTTTTGAAATTCATAATCACGGCTCCAATGGCCGTCATCGGTTAAAAGTGGCTCGATTTTCAAAACAACGTGCCCGTATTGGCCGTGACCGCCTGTCTGGCGGATAAACTTGCCTTCAGCCTGTGCTGTTTTAGTGATAGCCTCCTTGTAGGCCACTCGGGGTTTGCCTACCCTGACGTTCACCCCTCTGTCCCTTACCAGTTTATGCTGAAGTATCTCCAGGTGTAATTCACCCATTCCACTGATTATTGTCTGGCCCGTTTCACTGTCTGTTTTGCATTCAAAAGTCGGATCCTCACGCTTTAAATCGGCCAGGGCATTAGCCAGTTTTGCCTTTTCTGCGGTCGTTTTTGGCTCTATCGACATATTAATAACCGTCTGTGGAAATGTAATGCTCGGAAGGGAAACCGGTTTCTTGGGGTCACAAATCGTATCGCCTGTAAGTGTCTGTTTCAGTCCTACGACTGCGACAATATCGCCTGCACCGGCTGAATCCAAAATTTTTCGTTCATCGGCGTGCATTTCAAATATTCTGGTAACATTCTCCCGACGATTACGATTTGTATTCAAAACTCTGCTGTTGGACTTTAATTTGCCCTGATAAATCCTTAGAAAATACAAATCGCCATGTACATCACTGGTAATCTTAAAGGCCAGCGCAACCAGACTGCCACTGGGGTCGCACTTAATTGATATTTTTTTATCTTCATCATTCGGTTTGTGTCCGGTCAAAACAGGTTTATCCAGGGGGGAAGGCAAATATGCCAGAACGCCGTCAAGCAGCCTTTGCACACCAATATACTTCAAGGCAGAGCCAACAAATACCGGATGAAGCTTGTTGCTCAGGGTTCCTTTTCTGATTGCCCTGTTAATCATCGTAATATCGGCCGGCTTATCGTGAACATAGCAGTCCATCAGCTCGTTATCGTATTCGGCTGCCAGTTCAATCATCCGTTTTCTTTGCCGCTGAGCAGCCTGTTTAAACTCGGCAGGAATTTCCGTTTCTTCGAAAGTCGCTCCCATCTTTTCAGCCTTATAGAAAACCGCCTGCATCTTTATCAGGTCTATTACGCCGGTAAAAGTGTCCTCGGCACCAATCGGAATCTGCAGCAAAATCGGATTGGCCAAGAGTTTGTCTCGAATACTGTTAATCGTCATCTCGAAATCGGCGCCAACTTTGTCCATCTTATTTACAAAGCAAAAACAGGGCAGGTCGTATTTTTGCCCCTGCCTCCAGACGGTTTCACTCTGGGCCTGAACGCCTTCACTGCCGTCAAAGACAGCTATAGCGCCGTCGAGAATACGTAACGACCTTTCGACTTCAGCAGTAAAGTCAATATGGCCCGGTGTATCGATAAGATTGATTTCATAACCCTTCCAGGGGCATTTCGTCGCCGCTGAAGTGATAGTAATACCTCTTTTTTGCTCTTCTTCCATAAAGTCCATAACGGCAGTACCATCATGGACCTCTCCCATTTTGTAGGTTTTGCCCGCATAGAAAAGAATACGCTCGGTAACCGTTGTTTTACCGGCATCGATATGAGCCATAATCCCGATATTGCGTAGTTTTTCCAAATCGCTCGACATAATCAATATCTCGTCTTTTATGAGCCGTGACTCGAGCAGTGTATAAAAAAACTGCCACGGTTATTTTCATAAAATTCCGTGGCAGTTACAAACGAAAGTTCTTACCAGGCAAAGTGGGCAAATGCCTTATTCGCCTCTGCCATTCTATGAACATTCTCCCGGGTGGTGATTGCTGTACCATGTTCCCTATAAGCATCTATTAATTCAGAAGCCAGTCGCTCGCACATAGGTTTGCCCTTTTTGCCTCTGGCCGAAGCTAATATCCACCTGAACGCAAGCGATTGCTGGCGTTTGGAGCTTACCTGCATCGGAACCTGATAACTGGCTCCGCCGATACGCTTGCTGCGAACTTCGAGTAACGGCTTTACATTGTTTATCGCCTTCTCAAATACCTCAAGAGCCTCAGCGTCCTTGACATTTTTGCCGATGATATTCATAGCATCATAAAACACTCGCTGCGCAGTGCTTTTCTTGCCGTCCCACATCAAACAGTTCACAAACTTGGAAACCAGCTTATTGTTATATTTCGCATCCGGTTTTAATTGTTGACTTGAAGCAGTAAACTTTTTAGCCATTACTTTTCCTCAATATTGGTAACTGGTAATTACTTATATATTTAACCAGCTCATTTAGCCTTTTTTGCACCATATTTACTTCTGCCTTGTTTTCGATTAGCCACGCCGGCACAGTCAAGAACACCACGAACGATATGATACCTAACACCCGGCAGGTCCCTGACTCGGCCTCCGCGAATCACAACCGTACTATGCTCCTGAAGATTGTGGTCAATACCCGGTATATAAGCGGTAACTTCCTTGCCGTTGGTCAGACGAACACGAGCGATTTTCCGCAAAGCCGAGTTCGGTTTCTTGGGCGTTTGCGTCCTTACAATCAGGCACACACCTTTTTTCTGAGGCGAACCCTTGATATCAGATACTCTTTTATGGCCCTTCGATTTCGCCCGAGGCTTTCTAACTAACTGATTTATAGTTGGCATAATACTTGTCTGGCCTTTCGTATTTTCAATATCGAAACTAATTGATTCCCAGTGCTTCCCTGACGGCGGCATCGGCCTTCGCTTCGGCCTCTTTGGCTTCCTTGATTTCCCTGGCCTCTTCAAATTCCTTCGGCAGCGGAGCTTCCACAAGGTGCTTAACCTTTATATTCAAATACGGCTTGAAAGCCGTACCGGCCGGTATCAGGTGACCGAGTATTACATTTTCCTTCAATCCATGAAGCTGATCCACTTTACCAGCCAAAGAAGCCTCTGTCAAGACTTTAGTTGTTTCCTGGAAACTGGCCGCTGCGATAAAGCTCTCAGACCACAGTGAAGCCTTCGTAATCCCCAAAAGCAACGTCTTGGCCGTCGCAGGCTTTGGTTTCCTTCCCGTGGCCCCGGCACCTCCAATCAATTCAACCTTTTCGTTAATAGCGGCCAATTCCTTTTTATCGACAACCTGACCGACAACTAAATCAGACGCATCCCCGGCGTTGGTAATTTTGATACTGCTGGTTAATTTTTCATTCTCTCTTTTGAACACGAATTTATCAACAACTTCGCCCGGCAAAAACGAACTGTCACCAACAGACTCAATCTCAACCTTGCGCATCATTTGAGAGCAGATAATTTCAATGTGTTTGTCGTTAATATTGACATTTTGTGAACGATAAACATTTTGAATCTCTATAGTCAAATACCTTTGCAGCGCCTCTTCGCCTTTTATCCGAAGAATATCATGCGGCACAAGCGGGCCGTCTGTCAGGGCATCTCCTGCTTCGGCTAAATCACCGGTGTGAACATTAAGGTGTCTGTCACGTGGGACGTGGTGCTCTTTTTCCATTCCGGATTCGGAACGTATTATAATCGTCATTTTGCCTTTGCGTTTATCACTTCGCAACTCAACCCGACCGCTGATTTCAGCCATTGCTGCGGGATCCTTGGGTTTGCGCGCCTCAAACACTTCGGTAACTCTGGGCAAACCACCTGTTATGTCCTGAGTACCACCGGAAGCTCTGGGCTGATGGGCAAGCAACTGGCCTGCCTGAACACGTTGACCTTCATCAACCTCGATTCTGGCCCCGGCAGGCAGATAATGAACGTCGAGTATCTTGCTATCCTTATCTTCGATAATGATTTGAGGATGCTTATCGCCTTTATGCTCGATTACGATGGGTCTGCCAACCTGGCCTTTTCGCTCTTCCTCAATTCCAATCGTCTCGCCTTCAATAATATCAACAAATCGTATAAGCCCGGCCACCTCTGCCAAAATTGGTGTACGATGCGGGTCCCATTGGAATAACACAACTCCGGCTTTAATTTTCTGGCTATCATCGACTAAAACAATGGCGCCATAAGGCACTTTGAATCTGTCCAGTTCCCTGTCTTTTGAATCAAGAATAGCTATTTCGCCGTTACGTTTCAGCGCGACTATCTCTGATTTACCACCGCTTCGTTTGATGGAAACCGCATTGATATCACGATACTGCACACTTCCTGCGTACGTAGCCTTCTGCTCACGTTCAAGAATAGCTCTTTCGGCGACACCACCGGTATGGAATGTTCGCAGTGTCAACTGTGTACCCGGCTCCCCGATGGACTGTGCCGCAACGATGCCAACCGCCGAACCTTCTTCAACCAGTTTCCCCGTACTCATATCCCATCCGTAACACTTTGCACAAACACCAAACGGACTGTCACAGGTCAGGGTGCTTCTGATTCTGATGGCATCAAGCCCCAAAGCTTCAATCTTTGCCGCCGCTTCATGGTTTATGATCTCATTCTCGTGTACAATCATTTCGTCCGTAATCGGGTTACGAACATTGTCTCTTGCGGTTCTGCCGATAATAAGCTGTGACAGAGGCACTTCAACCTGTTCACCCCTGCTGACTATGCCTTTGGTAATTCCCTGCAGTGTCTGGCAGTCTCTTTCAATCACAATCATATTCTGGGCAACATCGATAAGCTTCCTGGTAAGATATCCTGAATTAGCTGTTTTTAGTGCAGTATCGGCAAGTCCCTTACGTGCCCCGTGTGTTGAGCTGAAGTACTCAAGGACTGTCAATCCCTCTCTGAAGTTTGCCTTAATCGGCGTTTCGATAATCTCGCCGCTGGGCTTGGCCATCAGCGCTCTCATTCCCGCTAACTGCTGAATCTGATCTACACTTCCCCTTGCGCCCGAATCACTCATGAGAAAGATTGGATTGAGGTATGGCTGTCCGTCCTCAGTAGTATCCTCTTTAAGCCCCCTCATCATTTCGTTCGTTACTGCGACTCTCGCGTTGGTCCACGCATCAACAACCTGATTATACCTTTCTCCCTCAGTCAAAACTCCGTTATCGTAGTTCTTATGTATTTTGCCTACTTTCTTTTCGGTTTGTTCGATAATCTGTGCCTTCTTCTCCGGTATTTTGAGGTCCGTAATACCAAAGCTTAATCCGGCAAGAGTAGCATATCTGAACCCCAAATCTTTTATTCTATCAAGCAGGTCCACCGTCTCGGCCGAGCCTGTGAATTCAAAACAGTCACTAATCACACGGCTCAAAATCTTTTGAGACATCGTCATATTGTAAAACGGCATTCCCAACGGAAGAATATCGTTGAATATGCATCTTCCGGCAGTTGTTTCAACAATATCAGAATCCTCCGATCCGGAATCTCCAACTACTTTGAGGTCATTTAGGCGGACTTTAATTCTATTGTGCAAACTAATTTTACCTACTTCCAGGGCCATAATAGCCTCGAAAGTATCCCGGAACAGCCTAAGCTCTTTTTTCCCGGAAACATCACGAGGTTCTGCATACGTCAAATAATAATTGCCCATCACTATATCCTGTGACGGCCCGACCATCGGCGAACCATTGGCAGGTGAAAAAATATTGGAGGTGGTCATCATTAAAATATGCGTCTCAGCCTGTGCTTCGACACTTAACGGTAAATGCACCGCCATCTGGTCGCCGTCGAAGTCAGCATTGAATCCCCTGCAGGCCAGAGGATGCAGCATAATCGCGTTTCCTTCCACCAGTACCGGCTCAAAGGCCTGAACACCCATTCGATGGAGTGTGGGTGCCCGGTTAAGCAACACCGGATGCTGATGAATGACCTCTTCGAGTATGTCCCAGACCTGTTCATCACGCCGCTCAATCATTCTCTTGGCGCTCTTAATCGTATCTGCCAGACCACGCTGTTTCAGCTTGCGAATAATAAAAGGCTGATACAGCTCGAGAGCTATTTTCTTCGGTAATCCGCATTGATAAAGTTTCAAATTAGGACCAACGACAATTACCGACCGGGCCGAATAATCCACACGCTTGCCAAGCAGGTTCTCACGGAATCGTCCCTGTTTGCCCTTAATCATATCGGTCAGCGACTTTAGCGGGCGATTATTACTACCCAGAACAGAGCGCCTGCAGCGACCGTTATCAAGCAGAGAATCCACCGCCTGCTGAAGCATCCGTTTCTCATTGCGGATAATAACCTCAGGCGCGTTCAGATCCATCAGCTTCTTTAAACGGTTGTTGCGATTGATAATTCTCCTGTAAAGGTCGTTTAAATCACTGGTAGCAAAATTATCTCTTTCGAGCAGAACCAGCGGTCTTAAATCAGGCGGAATGACAGGGGCCACTTCAAGCACCATCCAATGCGCCTTATTGCTGCTGTTCTTGACCTGGTTGATAATTGTAAGTCGTTTTGTAAGGTCTTTTATCTTTTGCTTGCTGTTTGTCTTGCCTATGGCCTCTCTGAGCTGATCGCCGACTTCTTCGAGATTGAGGTTTTCCAGCAGAGTTCTGATGGCTTCGGCACCCATCCCGGCCTTAAACGACTTTCCGTATTTCTTTTCAGCTTCTCTGTATTCTTCCTCGCTGAGCAGTTGACCGACTTTCAACGGGCTTTGTCCCATCTCTGTTACGACATACTCCTGGAAATAGATAATTTTCTCCAGGTCGGCGGATTTCATCGCCAAAAGGTTTCCGAGCCGATTTGGTATAGCTTTGAAAAACCATATATGCACAACCGGCGCCGCCAGATTGATATGCCCCATTCGCTTTCTTCGGACGCGGCTATGGGTAACTTTAACTCCACATCGGTCGCAAATTATTCCCTTGAACTTTGTACCTTTGTACTTTCCGCAGGCACATTCCCAGTCACGTTCCGGTCCAAAGATTCGCTCGCAGAATAATCCGTCCTTCTCCGGCCGATACGTACGATAGTTGATAGTCTCGGGTTTTCGTACTTCGCCAAAAGACCAACTGCGAATATCATTGGGACTGGCCAACGAAATCTTGACCGAACCGTAGTCATTAATTCGATCGTAAATACTTCCTAACATTTAATGCCCCTTACCATTGACACTTGACAATCGGTAACTCACTAATTACTTAAAGTGCGATGCTTCCAAGCCGTTTCTTTTCAAGCTGAATATTCAATCCTAATCCTCTTAGCTCATTGCACAATACGTCAAAAGACAAAGGTGTTCCGGCTTCAAGACTGTTTTGCCCTTTGACCATTGATTCATAGATTTTCGTACGTCCCTCAACATCATCGCTTTTCACTGTGAGCATTTCCTGAAGTGCATAAGCGGCGCCGTACCCTTCCAGAGCCCAGACTTCCATTTCACCGAATCTCTGTCCACCGGTTCTGGCCTTGCCGCCTAACGGCTGCTGAGTAATCAGACTATAAGGCCCGGTAGCCCTTGCGTGAATCTTGTCATCGACAAGATGATGCAGTTTCATCATATAGATGTATCCAATTGTTGCAAACTGGTCGAAAGGCTCACCTGTCCTGCCGTCATACAATTGTGTCTTGAGGATTGACGGCACATCTATGAAAAATTCATCCGCCGGCGGTGCTTCCTTGTTCTCCCGGAGCTGTACTTTTCGATTGTTCATAAGCTCGTTCGCTTCAGCAGTCAATCGCTGGATGTCGTCTTCTGTAGCTCCATCAAATACCGGCGTAATCGCTTTAAAGCCCAACACCCTTGCCACCCAGCCGAGGTGCGTTTCGAGAATCTGGCCGACATTCATTCGACTCGGAACACCGAGAGGATTCAGTAATATGTCAAGAGGTGTGCCATCCTCGAGAAACGGCATATCCTCCTCGGGCATAATCTTGGCAATGACTCCCTTGTTGCCGTGGCGTCCGGCCATTTTGTCGCCTATTGAAAGCGACCGTTTAATCGCAACGTAAATTTTTACCATTTGCAAAACACCGCTTGGCAGCTCATCGCCGTGTTTCAAACTCTCAATACGTTGCTTCTTTTCTTCCTGAGCTTCTGTAATCTTAGCCCAGAATCTATCTACAATTTTTTGTACGTTATCCCGTAGCGAAGCCGGTTTAACCCACTTGATATTAAAGTTTTCCACCTGCTCATAAACAACATCATCGTCAGAACTGGCGCCGACTTTCTGACGTGTGGATGGATCAATAACATTGACCTCGTACTTCTTGTGAATAGCTTCGACCATCTGCCTGAATATCATACATTCTTTGGCCTTCATCTGTTTTTGATATTCTTTTATCTGGGCCGCTTGTGCCTTCTTTTGTTCTTCTGTACCCGCGCCGCGCCTGATGAATCGTTCCGTCTTTATTACGACACCTTCGTATCCGCTGGGAAGCTCAAGTGAATCATTTTTGACGTCTTCACCGGCCCTGCCAAATATAGCATGCAGAAGTTTTTCTTCAGGTGTCAGCTCCGTCTTGCTCTTGGGAACAACCTTGCCCACCAAAATATCGCCGGGGCAGACTCTTGTTCCTTCACTCACCACTCCATATTCATCAAGGTTCCGCAGGGCCCTTTCACTGACATTGGGAATGTCACGGGTAAATTCCTCTTTGCCAAGGCGTGTCTCGCGAACTTCTGCCGTAAATTCATCGATGTGAATGCTTGTAAAGCTGTCGCTTTTACAAAGCTTCTCACTAACAATAATCGCATCTTCAAAGTTAAAACCGTCAAAAGAAACAAACCCCACAAGGATATTCTTCCCAAGGGCTAATACACCTTTGGAGGTGCCTCCGCCGTCTGCTATGATTTGACCGGTCTTTACCTTCTCACCAAGCTCTACGATGGGCTTTTGATTAAGGCAGGTTCTCTCGTTCAATCCAACAAATTTGGCAAGATGATACTCCTCGGTATGGTCAATAACTATCATTGAGGCGTCCACCGCGGTTACAATCCCGCTTTTTTGAGCATGAATGACCATACTTGAGTTTTGGCCAACGACTTCTTCCATACCTGTACCAACCAAAGGCGACTCCGTCTTCAGAAGCGGAACCGCCTGACGTTGCATATTCGAGCCCATCAATGCCCGGTTTGCATCATCGTGCTCCAGGAACGGAATAAGTGAAGCTGATACACCAACAATTTGTTTTGGTGAAATATCAACGTAGTCAATTTCGTCGTCGGAAACCTGTGCCAGTTCTCCTGATTTTCTTGCAAGAACAAAACCTTTGCTAATTCTGTCGCTTTTTGAATCAACCGCGCTCGGAGGTGCGAATATTACCTTCATTTCCTCATCAGCCCGCAAATATTCTACCTCTTTGGTAACCTTACCTTTTTCAACTTTGCGATATGGCGTTAGCAAAAATCCATACTCGTCAATTGTCGCAAATATTGCCAGTGAAGCAATCAACCCGATATTTGTTCCTTCGGGCGTTTCAATCGGACATATTCTGCCGTAATGGCTAATATGCACATCACGCACTTCAAACCCGGCCCGCCTTCTGTTCAAACCGCCAGGCCCAAGAGCGGACAAACGCCTTTCGTGGGTCAACTGGCTCAAAGCATTGGTCTGGTCAACGACCTGGCTCAGCTCACCACGACCAAAGAAATAGTTGATACTGCTCGAAACGCTCTTGGAATTAACCAAATCTGCAATGCGCATCGGCTCTTCGGAGTCTCTTCTCATGCTCATCCGTTCCTGAACGGTCCTGCGCAGCTTAAGCAGCCCTTTTCTGATTTCATCCGCCGCCAGCTCATCGATTGTTCGAAGCCTCCGGTTGCCCAGATGATCGATATCATCAACCTCGCCTTCGTTATTACGTAAAGCCATTATATATTTCATCGTGTTGAGGAAATCTTCGGGTCGAAGCGTCATCTCGTCCTCACCGATTGACTGATTGAACTTACGATTCAATCTGAACCTGCCGACCTTGCCGAGACGATAACGGTTGGAATCAAAAAATTTCTCTGTAAAGAAAGCTTTTGCTTTTTCCTTATTGGGTGGATTGCCGGGCCGCAATCTCATATAAAACTTGAGCAATGCCTGCTCGTGGCTCTCGATATCATCCTGAGCTAATGTGTTCAATATGAGAATATCCCGGACTTCGTCGATAACCTCGACCTGCTTTGCTGCTTTTTCGTCTTTTGTTTTCTTCTTGGTGCTTTTAGCTTTAGGCGCCGCATACGCACCCTGTACCACAGAGACTTTATCGCTGATTTGCGCACCGGCTTTTACTATAATTTCGCCGGACTCTTCATCCACGAGCGGCCCTACAGCCCACATATTGGGAGTTAATTTATTGAGCGGCACTTTTTTCGTCGGATAAAACAACCGCAGAATCTCCTCCGTAGTACCGTAAGCAGGGTCCATCGCCCGAAGTAAAATCGTTGCAGGTATCTTGCTGGACTGGTCGATTCTGACAACCAATATGTCTTTATTCGTCACTCCTATCTCTATCCAGCTGCCCCGCTCGGGGATAACTCTGCCGCCATGCAGAACCCTGTCGCCTTCTTTGCTCTCGATAAGAAAATCAACACCCGGACTTCGGTGCAGTTGGCTTACGATGACTCGAACAGCGCCGTTGATAATGAACTCCCCGCCACCTATCATAACCGGCATTTCCCCGAGATACATCGCCTGCTCGGCCAAATCCTCACCTTCCTTGGTCCGCAGTCTGCACCATATTTTCAATGGATAGCCGTATGTCAGCCGTAACTGTCGGCACTGAGTAGGGGTGTAATGCGGCCTTTCCAGTTCATAGTAGAGATATTCCAGAACCTTCTTTTTGTCGTAGCTTTCGATAGGAAACGTCTCGAGGAAAATAGCTTCGAGCCCGCTACACTTTCTTTTCGTTGGTGCAACGTCTTTTTGCAAAAAACGATCATAACTTGTTCTTTGTACTGCTACCAGGTCCGGAATCTCAACGGCATCTTGTACTTTTCCAAAATTACGAACACTTTGTTCAGTACCAATTTCACGCATTACCTTTTCTCCAGCATTAAATGCCCAAATCGCCTTCTAACTACAACCCTCTGTGCCATCACTGCTTTTTTCACAAAAGGGCTGGCCAGGCTACCCTTCCGCCTAAGCCAACTCAACTACGGCTCCGACTGCTTCAAGCTGCTTTTGTGTCGCTTCGGCTTCATCTTTACTGAGGCCCTCTTTGACCGGCTTGGGAACATTGTCAACAAGCTCTTTGGCCTCCTTCAATCCCAATCCCGTTAAAGCTCTAACCTCCTTGATAACCTGGATCTTTTTCTCGCCGTATTCTTTGAGGATTACATCAAAGCTTGTTTTTTCTTCCTTCTCTTCGGACGGACCCTGTGCCGCTGGACCTGCCATCATAACGGCTCCGCCTGCAGCCGGCTCTATATCATATTCTTCCTTGAGATAATCACCCAGCTCTTTGGCCTCCATTAATGTAAGACCAACTATCTCGTCTCCAAGCTTCTTGACCTTACTGCTTACCTTGTCTGTCTTTGCTGCCTTGGTTTCCTTAGTGCCCTTTGCTGCCTTGGTCTCTTTAGTCTCCTTGGCTTCTTTTGTTTTCTTAGCTTCTTCTGCCATTTCTATTAACTCCTGTTATATAGCGCCTCGTGGTAGCCGAAACTCCGCCGTCTCGTTTAACCCCGTTTCTAAAACGGGGACAGCCACGCAGGCTGTTCTCTATTTCTTATTTCGTTTTACGCTGCTTGTTTTTCACCCTTCTCGACGATAGTCTCGATACAACCTGCGATAATTCCCGCAGGAGCACCAATAGTTGATACTAACTTGCCGGCTGGGGACTGTATCAAACCGGCAATCCTGCTCAGTATCTCAGCCCGTGTCGGCATCTTCGAAAGTCCGGATGCCTCTTGAGCATCCAAAGCCGAGCCGTCGAGAAATGCCCCTTTAATCTCTATAAGAGGAATCTTCTTGACCCATTCGGTCATTGCTTTTGCAACGTCAACAATACTGTCACCGCCATAAACAATGGCACAGGTACCGCTGAACAACGCCGTTGCCGGCTCCATCTGCTGGTTGCACAATGCTTGTTTGAACAGCAGGTTCCTGACCACTGATAAGCGGATGTCTTTTTCTTTAAGGTCACCGCGCATTAGATTATTGTCAACACCGTTAATGCCTTTTGTGCTGACAACCAGAAAGTCCTTGATGTCCTCGCTGACGATTTTCTTTTCCATTTCCGACTTTAGTAACTCTTTTACGTACTTGCTCATTTTTCGTATCTCGTATTGCGTATTATGTTGTTAAAAATCAATTGTTATACCGGGGCTCATTGTCGCAGATATACTGACTTTTTTGATATACGTCCCTTTTGATGCGGTCGGTTTTATCTTCTTTATATGCGAGATAAACGCATCGATATTATCTACCAGTTTTTCCTTCTCAAAGCTTTGCTTGCCGACCACTGCATGAACATTACCGCCGGCATCGTTTCTATACTCAACTTTGCCAGCAGCAAATTCAGCCACTGCTTTGACAACATCGGCGGTTACCGTGCCGTTTTTGGGTGAAGGCATCTTTCCCTGCGGCCCAAGAACCCGTCCAAGCTTACCTACCCTGCTCATGACCTTCGGGGACGCGATAGCCACATCGAAATCCATCCAGCCGTCCGAAACTTTCTTTACCAGCTCATCACAGCCTGCCTCAATAGCACCGGCACTCCTGGCAGCCTCAACATCAGAGTCCTCGCAGAAAGCGATCACTTTCTTCTGCTTGCCAATCCCGTGAGGTAAAGATATTGAGCCTCTAACCAGCTGGTCGGCCTGTTTAGGATCAATACCTAAATGCAGCACACACTCGATGCTCTGGTCGAATTTCACCGACTGGAACGACTTGATTTTTTCGACCGCCTCAGCCAGGCTAAGATTTCCTTTGCTTAACTGTTCCGATTCTTTTTTGTATCTTTTGGTTTTAACTCGCATTGTTCATCTCGTTTTATATACCGATTATCACTAATCAATTACCTCGACGCCCATACTCCGGGCGGTACCTCTGATAATTTTCTCTGCCTGTTCCAGATCGTATGCGTTCAAATCCTTGAACTTCGTCTCAGCGATTTTCCGAACCTGCTCGGCACTGACTTTTCCGACCTTCTCTTTATTCGGGATGCCGCTGCCTTTCGCGATTTCTGCCGCCTGTTTCAGCAGAACCGCCGCCGGCGGACTTTTAACCTCAAAAGTAAAACTTTTGTCCTTAAAAACTGTTATCACTACCGGTACTGTTGTCCCGTTAAGGTCTCTGGTTCGCTCATTGAACTGCGAAACGAACTGACCTATGTTAACGCCATTCTGACCTAAAGCAGGCCCTATTGGCGGTGCTGGTGTCGCCTTGCCGCCCGGCGCCTGCAATTTAATCTTTACTACTACCTCTTTGGCCATTCTTCACCTTTAATTTTTTGTACGTACTCTATAAGCTCCGTACCCGAAGTCTCTTAATTACAGTTTTTCTATCTGCCAATACTCAATATCCAGCGGTGTGCTTCGACCGAATATCGTAACAATCACCTTTACAATTCCACGTTCGGAATCAATAGAATCGACAATGCCTTCGAAGTTTTCAAAAGCACCTTCCCGAATCTTAATCATATCACCTTTTTTAAACTCAACTTTGATGCTCGGTGCTTCCTCGGGCTTTTCCGCCTCTAAAAGCATCTTTGCCACATCCGTATCGCGCATCGGGCTGGGAACTCCTTCCGAGCCAATAAAATCTCCAACGCCGGCCGTACCTTTAATCATGAACCATGCCTTTTCTGGAACACGCCCGTCATCGGTCGATTCCATCTCCATAAATACGTAGCCCGGATACAGTTTTCGCTTATGGACTGTCTGCTTGTTGCCGCGGATACGCTTTATCCGCTCTACAGGAACCTCTATTCTGCCGATAATGTCGATCAAGCCCTCTCTCTCGACCTTCTGTACAAGAGCATCCCTGACCTGCACTTCTTTATTTGCCGCAACTCGTAAAACGTACCACTGCATATTAGTACCCTGTCTTATATCCCCTTTGAGATACAATTATTAGACCAAGAGCCAAGTAAAGAAGGTTCGGAATGTAAGATCCGTCGCTCCGAGAAGAACAGCCATAATAACAACAACAACGATAACGATAAATGTTGAAACAGCTATTTCCTTTTTGCTTGACCAGCTAACCTTCTTCATTTCGCCTTCAGCAGCAATCATAAAATCTGCAATTGAAGGTTTATTCATCAACCAGGAAATAAAAAGGGCCAAAACAACAAATAAGCCGGCCGGAACCATAGTTTCAACCCACAATCCAAGATCCGCCGCCTGCAGCCTTTTATAAAGCTGCAAACAGCCTAATCCGGTAATTATTGCGGCGGCAAAAGCACTACAAAGCCTTGTATATTTGCCCTGGCCGCGTTTATAAATAGTAAAAATCATATTCGACCTCATATCAACCAGGTTTCAGCAGGTTCACTTCTGTCGTATCTCACCGAAAACCTGGCGTTTCAAAACAGGCCAGGAGGGAATCGAACCCCCAACCTTCGGTTTTGGAGACCGACGCTCTGCCAATTGAGCTACTGGCCTATTTAATTGATTATTGATTATCTATCATCTATTATTTGAAATCTTTCTGAACCGCCGAAATACATCTTTCAATAACCAATTACTTGCGCCGTATCTTATGGACAGTATGCTTTCGTTCCTTCTTGCAGTATTTCTTCAAATTCAATTTCGGCGTACCCTCAGCTACACTAATGCTTGTACGATAGTTTCTATCTTTACACTGACCGCATTCAAGCCAGACATACTCTCTTTTACTCTTCTTTTTAGCCATAAGGTTCATCCCCACCAGACAGGCCTACTTAAATAAGAAACATCTGTTCGTTTCGCAGATGCCCGCCCGGATACACTTTGCCGGTTTAAACGCCCTGGTTTTTGGGGCCGCAGCTCCCAGAGAAGTTGCCCGGAGATCTTCTATTCAAGAATTTTAACTACTACACCGGCACCGACTGTCCGGCCTCCCTCACGAATAGCAAAACGAAGGCCGTCCTCCATAGCAATTGGCGAAATAATCTCCACCTCCATCGCTATATTGTCCCCCGGCATACACATCTCTGCACTTTTGCCTTCTCTGCTCATCAATCCAAGGACCGCGCCGGTAACATCGGTTGTTCTGAAATAAAATTGTGGTTTGTATTTTGCGAAGAACGGCGTATGACGACCACCCTCTTCTTTAGTGAGAACATAAACTTCAGCTTGAAACTTGGTATGCGGAGTAATACTCTTGGGTGCCGCAATAACCTGTCCGCGCTCTAAATCTTTCTTTTCAACGCCCCGTAAAAGCAGGCCTACGTTATCACCGGCCTGGCCGTCGTTGAGGGTCTTGTTAAACATTTCAACGCCCGTAACGACCGTCTTGCGAGTTTCCTTTGCCAGCCCGACGATTTCAATCTCCTCGCCGATATGGATTTTACCACGCTCAATCCTGCCCGTGCCGACCGTACCACGCCCCTTGATGCTGAAAACGTCTTCGACAGGCATAAGAAACGGCTTGTCAACATCACGCTCGGGAAGCGGGAAATAATCGTCAACCGCAGCCATCAGCTCATCGATACACTTGCAGGCCTCGTCATCCTTGCCTTCGCTTTCCATCGCCGCTAAAGCCGAGCCCATAACAATAGGAATATCGTCGCCGGGGAATTCATACTTGTTCAGCAGGTCCCTTATCTCCAGCTCGACCAATTCTATCAACTCAGGGTCATCAACCTGGTCCACTTTATTGAGAAACACTACAATCTTGGGCACGTTAACCTGACGGGCAAGCAGAATATGCTCGCGGGTCTGGGGCATCGGGCCATCGCTGGCCGCAACCACCAGAATAGCACCGTCCATTTGGGCCGCGCCGGTAATCATGTTCTTGATATAGTCGGCATGTCCCGGGCAGTCAACGTGAGCATAATGACGATTCACCGTCTCATACTCCACGTGAGCAGTATTTATTGTAACGCCGCGCTCTCTTTCTTCCGGAGCATTATCGATGTCTTCGAACCTCTTGACAGTGCCGCTACCGGATTTATGTACCAGTCGCATTGTGATTGCAGCAGTCAACGTCGTCTTGCCGTGGTCAATATGGCCGATTGTTCCAATATTGATATGTGGTTTTGTCCGTTCAAATACAGCCTTAGCCATCTTAAAATAAACCTCCAATGTACAGGGTTAGTATTTATTTGTCCCTATCTGGTTTTCCAATAACTGTTTTTCATACTTTATTATAATCAATTCACAGCCGGGTTTTCTGCCGCCCCAGCTTGACCAGCTTGCATTTAGCTGCTGATGGGGCTTGAACCCATGACCTCGTCCTTACCAAGGACGCGCTCTACCACTGAGCTACAGCAGCAATACCCGACTCACCGATTGTTTTTCACCGGCGAATCGAATAAGAAACTACTCTTTTGCCCGGCTCAAAGCCGAAAAATATAAACAATATCCCTTTGTTCCTGTCGTATTTATATATACTGATAGCGCAGGAATCCATTCCTATACAAATAGTATGTTAACGTAAACTACGTAATTTATCGAAATGGTTGTAGAACTGCAAACATAAAAAATGAAAAAAAACGAAAATATTTAAAAAAATTTCATTTTTTCTGAAAATTCACATCGAAACCCCCTCGCAGCACCACCGCAAGCTCAAAATGTTTCCCATAGATAAAATGCTAATTCCTTATAAGAAGTACTGCCGGAATTCATTAACTAACACCAAGGGCAAAGGACAAGAGAATGAGCCGCAAACCCAAAAAGCCCTATCGTTAAAATGCCTCATAACAAATGACCCTAACAAGAGCCAGGCCTTCAAATCCACCCTGCACATCTTTTTTTGCTGCTCAGCAACGCTGGAGCGGGAATGTCTGCAAAAGTCGAGGTTCTTATTGAGCAGTTGGAGGACGTTTTAATTGTGCCCATCCAGGTTGTAGCCAATCGTGAAGGCAAAAAAGTCTGCTACGTTGCAACCCCGCAGGGCCCAAAACAGCGTGAGGTACAAACCGGTTCGTTCAACGACACCTACGTCCATATTATCAGCGGCCTGGAAGCCGGAGAGCAAGTGCTGTTAATTCCCCCGAAATTGACTGAATCGGAATAAAAACTGAATTGCTATGCTATTATGCCTTTTTGGCTTTAGTTGCTTATTTCGGTTTTTCCGCCTCTTCACTTTTACTAAGACGGTCTGTCCAGCCCTTCAGCCACTTTTGCCAATTTGGTCTGGCCCCGGAAAGTTTAACTCCGCTCAGTGCCTTTATAACTACGTTGGGATCTGCCCCGGAGGGCTTGCTCAAATAATCGTCAATTGATCTTAGAACGATACTGCCGGAACTCAAATCTCCCTTTGCCAAATATTCTCTCACCAGCTCGGCCGCAAGTTCTACTTTCGAGCCTCTCAGGTAGGCATCCAATAATTGCGGCAGGATTTCATCTTTTTCGCTGGCGGTTGGAGCTGCTTTATAAAGCATGTCTAAATACTCAGCCGCTCGCTCAAACTGACCTGATTTATAATAAAGCTCAGCCAGTTTCTTTCTAACAGTTTCGAGCATTTGTGTTTCGCCCGCGGCCTTTGCCTCTGCTTTCTTAAGAAATGCAATTTTCTGATCATCGGGCAACTTGGTTTTACTTTCCTGAGAAGTTAATTTTTCCATCCACTCTTTGAGTGTAGCCGAATCTGAACCGTCGAATATCTTAAGCATCGCCTGCCAGGCCAGCCCACTTTCGGAGTTGGAACCTATTTTTTCCACCAGCCACGTTAAATCTTCTTTGCCACCGACTTCTCCGGCAACACCTATCATTTTTTTCCTCAGTGTCTCGCTGCGGTCATCGAAAAACTTTTTTGTTCTCAATCTTTTAAGAGCGCCCGCTTTGTCGATATAGATAAGACCATCCACTGCCGTTTCCCGGACAAAATCTATATCGTCGCTCAGAGCTTCAATAAATAAAGGTTCAAAAAGTTTAGCGGCCATGACCCTGCCGGCACTACCCTGTGTACATCCCGCCATCGCGCTGAGCAGCTCCCCACGTAACGCACCATCGGGCTTTTCCTTTTGTTGGTTATATCTTTGGACAAGCAAACCAAGATATCCCTCAAGCTCTTCCTGCTTTAATCCGTTCGTTTCAAGCAGCTTTCGTAAAACTTCCGCCCCCTTTCGTGCTTTCCTTGTATCCTCAACTTCAGAAAGAAACTTCACAGCATATCCCAGTGCCTGTTTTCTTATTTCCGATGAAATCTTGGCAGGTGAAGACAAAAGAGCATTGGAGCACGCTCCTCCGAGTGCATCCAATAATGCTATTTTGACCTGGTCATCAGACTCGGATTCAAGCTGAGCCAAAAGGGGTTCAGCGGAATTCATCCTCCTCAAAATCGACAGCCCGAGGGTCTTTAGCTTAACTTCTTTATCCAGGTCTGAAATTAAATCTAACAAAATCGGTTCCAGCTCCGCCGGCAATTTCGGCCTGCCGGAAGCGAATTGCCATTTGTAAACCTTATCCAGTGCCCACAATTTGATTCTGGCTTCTGAACTACCCAAATGCTCCTTTAAAAAATTGCCTCTGACCGCGTCATCACTCTTACCATCGTATATCATGTCCAAAGCTGATAAATATCTATCCTGCCATGTTTTCACTTCTATTTTCAATTGGCGCATCTGAGTTTCCTGCCGAATAAGCCAGTCTCGCATGAATTCATCTCTACCTTTTCCCTGCAGCTCTCTGATATTTTGCTCCCGTATCCAGTAGTTTTCGCCAACTGGAATACCAAGAGAACGCAGGGCTTTTTCCGCCTCGGCTGATACCTGTTTGTCTGAGTCGTCAACTAATCTTATAAGGCTGATAGTTGCCCCCATATCCGGTCGAAGTTTCAGGGCATTTATGGCATTTATTCTCATTTTGACCGGCTTTGAGGCGTCCGTTGTTATACTTTCAAGAGACTCTCCAATTTTGTCATACTCAAAAATCAGCACTGCCTCTGCGGCCAACTGGGACTCTTCCGGATTCTCAGTGGAAAAAACGCCAAGCAAAGGCTGAATAAAATCGTCCTTATTCTTTATTTCCTCCTTTGACAACCTGGCCTTAATAAATGCCTTGCAGACAGCAATACGCGAAGGACTGTTTTTTGCATCCATCAGTGCATCAAGAAGAATCTTCCTGAATGTAGGGTCACTGTGGAACAGCATCACTGTCGCAGCATCTATAGATCCTTTGTCCAGGGCCTCCTTGTTCACTTTCCACTGTGGGTCGAGTTCTTTTGTTGCAGGGGTACCATTAGCGGATACAACCGGCGCATCCTTACCAATGCCGGCCTGCTGGCATCCTATCGCCACTATCAATATTATCAGATATAACCTCTTCGCGCTCATCCGGATGACCTTGAGGAATCGACTACCCATCAACTTAACTATCATATAATAACCTGCACACTGCATCCGAGTCAAATGATAATTCATAATTCAATAATAAATTACGGTCTCGGATGAAATTTTCGGTGAATTTTTCTTAATCTTTCATGGTCAACGTGTGTATAAATCTGAGTAGTAGCTATATCAACATGTCCCAGCATCTCCTGTATGCTTCGCAAATCGGCTCCACCAGCCAGCATATGCGTTGCGAAGCAATGTCTTAAAGTGTGTACTGTTACATTTCCGGGCATACCTGCGCGAACCGCGTATTTTTTAACCAGTCTCCAAATTTCAATACGACTCATCGGCCTGCCTGTTCGAGACAGCAGCAGAAAATCACCACTGAAAGGCTTGACCAGACTCGGACGAAGGTTAGTCAGATATTCATTTGTTGCAGCGATGGCTACTTTACCGATTGGAACCACACGTTCTCTGTTGCCTTTGCCAAGACAGCGAAGGTAGCCGATATTAAGGTTAAAATCAGAGGTTTTCAGCCCTGCTATCTCGCTGGCGCGTACACCGGTGGCATAGAGCAGCTCAAGCATGGCCTTATCACGAAAGTAAAAAGGCTCTTCCGGGCATGGAGTATTCAACAGTTCGATAACCTGCTGTTTGCTGCAAATAGTCGGCAGCTTCTGCCATACCTTCGGGCTTTCAAGGACCGAAGTCAAATCATCTTCGATAAGACCCGTAAGCTTGCCGAACCGCAGTAACATTCTTATAGCGACCAGAGAACGCTTAATCGAGCTTTCACTTTTCTGCTCCTGACTGAGTATTCGCAGGTAATTTTGGATAAGAACCGGCTCTATACGCCGCAGCTCACTGATATTATTGGATTTACAGTATTTCAGAAAGCTCTTCAGGTCACGGCCGTAACCTAAAACCGTATTCTCGGACAGGCCGGCTTCAACAGTCAGATAATTGAGAAAGCTTTTGACATCCTTGTGCAAAGGGAAGGTCTTGATATCAGCCACCGGTGGGTCTTGTTCGCAAGCCGGCTTTACCGGCTCAAATTTCGAATCTCGAATCTTGAATTTCCTCACAGCTTGTCTCAGCATTAAGGGCCTATCTCTCTGCTCGATGCTCGTACCCCCAGGCACAAGCCTTGAACGTTGTTTAACCATTTGATAATCGCGTTTTCCTGCGAATCATAGAGGGTTCGCAAACCGCCCTTACGCATTACGAACCATCCGCCATAATATCATCGGCATTAAAACAAGACGACCTTTAGAGGCAAAGCCTAAAGCAAAAAGCCCGGGAAAGCGAATACGCCGTACCATATCTGAAAAATTGCAAATCAAATGCCCTTTGACTTGAATTCGTACTGTTTTTTTGGTACAATCTAAACTATATAAGAATTTTGCAGGAGGGCTTTTCAAATGAAAATGCCGGCTACTATCTTATCCATTATTCTGGCAGCGATTAGCCTGACGTCCTCTAATGCCACAATCACAAACCAATCAGGCTTGAAACTAAGCTCAATTGGTATAGGACCGATGTCGTCTCCATCGGAAGATATGAATGCCGATATCCAGCCATTGAGCAACGGGCTTGTCGATGCACCCTCCGCCTATTTCGACGACTGTGGTGTGCTCGTACAGGCAGTCGAATGTGTACTTTTTCAACCTGATACGGGCGGTTTGTATCTATTGAACAAACTCGGCAAATTCCAGGCCGGTGACCACGTCCGTGTTCGCGGCATACTTAATCCTTCCTGCGCTTCAATCTGCATGCAGGACAACGGGTGCATTGAATACAATACCATCTCGGCTTGCCTCCGGGGCGACCTTGACGGCGATAACAATGTTGATATTGATGATTTTGCCATATTACTCTCCCACTGGCTCGAAACCGGCTGCGCCGAGCCGGCCTTCTGCGAAGGTGCCGACCTGAACAGAGACGGCATCGTGGATACAAACGACTTTAGCCTGTTTGCAGATAGCTGGATCAAATCCGCTGACCAGGAGCCTAATAAGCCGGGATTAAACAAATACTACACCCCATTCGAAAATACTATAGAGCCAAACGCACCCGGCTATACCCTCCCGCTCGACCTGGGAACCATCGGAAACTATTTCGATGTGGATTCAATTCTTAATCTCAAGAACGCCGCCTCGCTGCTCGAACAAAATGGTTTCGCAATCATCGAACACGACTTTGGATGGTTCGACCCTAACCGCAATGATATCGTAAAACCGTACGAGTATCTGCGCGACAGGGACGTACCTTTGTTCGTTACAGCCGACACGCTGCTGCACCTTTATCACATCCAGTTCGATGAAACATTAAAAGATATTGAAGAGCGCGAGTTTATTATAGATATAAGAGACCTGACAACGGCCCTGCTGGACGATGCCCTGAGTCTGCACGAACAATATACCGGCGATCTCAAAGAAGCGGCAAAACGCAACGTGGCCTATCTCGCTGTGGCAAAAAAACTTATCGACCCGAATGCCCAGGTACCGCTGCTTATAGCCGACCTTGTCGCAGGCGAATTGGCCAAAATCGACGCCCATGCAGGTTTCACCGAAAGCGACATCTTCATATATAAGGAAGACTACTCACAGTATAAGCCTCGGGGTCATTACACCCGAAGCGAGCAGCTTGAGCGCTATTTCAGAACGCTAATGTGGTACGGACGGATGGCTTTCCTCCTGAAAGGCGCCGAAAACTGGGGGCCGCTGGGTGAAGCTCTTATCAGCATTGAGGACGCGAAAATTCAGACCTTCCAGGCCGCACTGCTGGCAAAGTCAATAGAGAATGTCAGTGTTGAACAGCGCACCGGCCTCGAAGTCTGGGACAGATTATACACAGTAACAGCCTTTTACGTTGGTTTGGCGGATGACCTTACACCTTATGAGTATCTCGATACCTTGGACAGGATATTTGGAAGCGACTTCGCCCCCCCCATCCTGGAAAACCAAGACAATTTCTTTCTGCTGAAAACTGAGCTGTCCCTGCTGCGCTCACCTAAGATATACGGCGGTACCGGCGATATATGGGTAGTAACCCCCATTACACCTGAGTCGCTCGATGAGGTACTCGACAAAACTAAAGGTATGCGCCTGATGGGTCAGCGATTCATACCGGACTCCTATATGTTCCAGCAACTTGTCTTCCCTGAAGTGCTCGAATATACCGGCGATGCCGAACCCAAACCATTTACCTTTGGAGTTCAGGGCGACCGATGCTATCCGCGTGGTCTGGATGTTATGGCCATTTTAGGCTCTGACCGCGCCAAAACAATTCTCATCGAAGATGGCGACACAGACTATGTTGACTACCAGCTTCGCTTCAATGAGCTAAAGACCGAGTTCGATGCCTTCGACCTGGCCGATTGGAACCGCAACCTCTACTGGAGCTGGCTCTATTCGCTCCGGGCGCTGATAGATGGATTCGGCGAAGGATACCCCAACTTTATGCGGACACAGGCATGGCAGGAAAAAGAGCTTAACGCAGCCCTTGCCTCCTGGACCGAGCTGCGTCACGACACCATCCTCTACGCCAAACAGAGCTACACGCCCCCAAGATCCAGCGTTCCTCCGACAGTAACCGGCTATGTCGAACCTGTGCCGGAATTCTATGGCAGACTGCTGGCGCTGACTCAGATGACAAGACTGGGCCTCAGCGACCTCGGCGCACTCTCAACCCAGGCAAGCGAAAGGCTGATAAACCTCGAAACCATACTAAATAGAATAATCGAAATCGCCAATAAAGAGCTGATAAATCAATCCCTCTCTGAGGACGACTATGAATATATAAAAGACTTTGCAAAAACACTCGAAGGCGCTGTCCTCGGAGTCGAGGAAACAGGCCTCAAGACAACCCTCATCGCCGACGTCCACACCTACTCCTTCGAGGCTCTGGTCGTCGAGGAGGCCGTAGGGAAAGTTGACCTGATTGTCGTAGCCTGCCCGAGACCCGATGGCTCGATTTTCCTGGCCGCAGGCCCTATACTCAGCTACTACGAGTTCAAGCACCCAATGAGCGACCGGCTCACCGATGAGGCCTGGCGCGATCTGCTCGCCTCACCCGACAAACCTGAAAGACCCAAATGGTTTCAACCGCCTATGAACTAATTCGTCCAACCAAACATTAAGGAAATATTATGGATGATATAACACTTACTCGACGCAAATTTCTGCAATATACCGCCGGTGGCACTTTGGCGATGACAGGTGTCCCTCATCTGGCTGCCGGAAATGCTGAATCAAAATTACCCCCAGTCCGTGCTATCACCCTCGGGCCGAAGTTCCACTGGTTCAGCTATTACGACAAATTACAGTTCGACCCGACCGGCCGATACGCGCTCGGGATGGAAGTTGACTTCGAGCACCGCAGCCCAAAACCGGACGACGTTATTAAAATCGGCATGGTGGACTTAAAAGATAACGACCGCTGGATGGAGCTGGGCGAAAGCCGTTCGTGGTGCTGGCAGCAGGGCTGTATGCTCCAGTGGCTGCCCGGCTCGAAAAACAAAATCATCTGGAACGACCGGCAAGCTGACAGGTTCGTCTGTCATATACTCAACGTCTTCACCGGCGAAAAACGAACACTACCATATCCGATTTACACTATCAGCCCCGATGGCCGAACGGCTGTCGCACCTGACTTTCGCCGCGTTCAGGATATGCGCCCCGGTTACGGCTACGCAGGCCTGCCCGACCCACATAAAGATGAGCTTGCACCGAAAGACTCAGGCATCTTCCGCATCGACCTTGAAACCGGCAGGCGGGATTTGATAATCTCCCTCGCGGACATCGCTAAGTTCGGCCAAATCCCCGGCGACCCAAAAGATGCCAAGCACTACTTCAACCATCTATTGTTCAATACCGATGGCTCTCGATTCATATTTCTGCATCGCTGGCGGGCAAAGGGCCTGCGAAGCTTCGGCACACGTATGCTCACCGCAAAATCCGATGGCTCCGACATCCATATCGTGGACAGCTACGGACGAACCTCACACTTTATCTGGCGAGACCCGCGACATATCCTCGCATGGGCATGGCACCCGTCACACAAAAACGCCTTTTATCTCTACGAGGACGGCACGGACAAGGTCGAAGTGGTCGGCAAAGGCATTATGCCCCAAAACGGCCATTGCACATACCTGCCCGGCAACAAGTGGATTCTAAACGACACCTACCCCGACAAGCAGCGAAAACAAAACGTCTATCTATACAATGTAGCGACCAGCCAAAGAATCCCCCTCGGAGGCTTCTACCTGCCGCCAAAATACACCGGCGAATGGCGCTGCGATACGCACCCACGCTTCAGCCCCAACGGCCGAAGCGTCGTCATAGATTCACCTCACGAAGGCACAGGCCGCCAAATGCACCTTATCGACATCAGTGAAATTGTCGGATGAGCTTATTCGAGCTTTTTAATATCAATACAGCCGGTTTCTTTCCTTTCTAATAGGAACCGCCGTTGACGCATTAATCCCCGCGGCGCTCAATCATAGCCCGGATACCCGCCAATGGCAGTGAAGCACTGGCGAGGTAATTGGGCAGCCTGCGTTTTTCTCCCAAAATCCATTCGCACGCGCCGCCCTTCTTGAAATCGCTCACCATATCAAGCACAGCCCTGTCCGCAAGAGCAGAGTCAACCAAATCGAGTGTATAAACAAACCAGCCCGTCGGCGTGGCCCAGTAGGCGCCGTTTTGATACGTATCCCGGCCGGCAACGCACAGCTCCCAGTAAACCCCGCCCGGCAGATGCCGAATTTGACCATTTTGCACTATCTTTGAGTAATTGTCCTTAAAGTACCGGGCGATGGCCAAAGACTGGCCCTTATCGGCTACTCCAAGATAAACCGCGAAGGCCGAGCCCCAGATATGATGTTCTTTGCAGCGAATAGTGGCCGCCCTGAAAAGACCGACCCGCGAATCCCAGAAGACCTTTCGGATACTTTTAGATACCGCCTCAGCCTCGGACTTCCATCTGGCGGCTTCATCTTTACGGCCAACCACGTCCAGCAATTCGGACAGCCTGCGCCCCGCCTCGACATATAAAAGAGAGCAAAACAGAACGTCCCCCTGCATACGCACCGTGTCCGTAAAACCATAAGGACAGCGGTCCCAATCATCATCTTTTATATGCACCAGCTTTGTCTCGGGATTGCGCCGAATGCTGCGCATCGTCCTGATAAGGGCATCGATATTCTCTTTGAGGAACTTCTTGTCCTTTGTCTTCTGGTATGTATGCCAGGCAACGGCAACGGTAAACTGCGAACCGTCGGCAACAGGATTGGCGCCAAGTGTTCCGAAGCCGGGCTTGTAAATAGGATGGCCGTCAAATTTCACACAGTCCACCCCCGCTCTGTCCGCCCTCATACTGCTGATAAATACCCTGCCCGCATCGAGAAGCTCCTTGTCGGAATACGAATCAACAGACCCTTCAAGAGTATAAACATAGTCTCTCAGCCAGAAAGCCTCATAACCTAAACCAACCTGCGGCGGAAACGCCGAAGTTCCATCCTTCATAGTCCGCCTGCTGGCGCGGATAAGACGGTGAGATTCATTCTCAAGCCACGAAACCGCCTCTGACATGGCCGCAGAATCAGCGACAGCATCCGCACTTCCTGCAGCCAGCGCCAGAGCAGCAATCGTAAAGAACAAAACAAAGCTCTTAATCATCAAAGATTACCTATTTTACCAACAAGGCTAAAGTTGCAATACCAAAGCATTTAGATAAGCCTCGTCTTGCCCGGAACAGCGACCGGCCTCATCTCCAAATCACCGAACTCATAAGCTGGAGGATTCAGGTCCAGTTTCGAGGCTTTCATCGCCCAGTCGAACTTCAGTGCCCGGCCGGTATAAGCGCTCATCCTGCCCATAATCGAAGTCAGCGAACTTTCAGCAACGCGCCTGCCTTCGTTCAGCCGCTTACCTTGACGAATCGCAGCAATCTGGTCGGCATGTTGTGTTATACACGGGTCCACCTGGTCCCAGGCGTATTCTGCTGGGTTCTGGCCTTCAATCACAACTCTCCCGAAGTCCGTATATGCCCGGCCCTTCGTACCAACCAGCCGCTGGTCATTACGGTCGATGGGACAATCAATCTGAGCACCCATATACTCAACCCGAACGCCGTTCGCATATTCATACTCTACAGCGAAATGGTCAAAAACATTGCCGTACTCCGGAGCTTTTCTCACTTCTCTTCCGCCCATACCAACGCATTGGACAGGAGGCCCGCCGAAAGCCCAGTTCATTACGTCAAGATTGTGAACGTGCATTTCAACTATAAAGTCGCCGCTAAGCCACGTCAAAAACAGCCATCGTCGCAGTTGCCACTCCATATCCGACCAGTTCGGCTGCCGCTCCTTCTGCCCCCAGGTCAACATTCCCCCACTGCTTCTCACGCACTGCCCGCCCACAAGCTCACCTATAGCGCCGTCATGGATAGCCTTAATACCTTCCACCAAATGTGATATCCGCCGCATTTGCGTACCGGCTACAATAGTCAGGCCCTTCTTGTCAGCTAATTCAGACGAAGCAATTACCGAACGAATACCCACCGGATCCACTCCCGCCGGCTTTTCCATAAAAACATGCTTGCCCCCTTCTATCGCCGCCTTCAGATGACTCGGACGAAAGTGCGGCGGCTCCGTCAGTATCACCATGTCCACATCGTCACATGCCACAACCTCCTTATGTGCATCCCAGCCCACAAAGCACTTGTCCTCGGTTACTTTCACTTTATCGGAGAGGTCCCTTCTAAGAGTCCTGCGACATCTGTCTAAACGGTCCTTAAAAAGGTCGCCCATCGCCACAAGCTCAACATTCTCCGAAGATCTCAGGCACTTTGTTGCATCATGCGTGCCGCGTCCGCCGCATCCTATCAAACCGATTCGCACCTTGTCGGAACCCGCCGCATACATTCGGTTTGTCCCCACAGCCAGGCTCGCCGCCCCCAATGCCGCAGAGGTCTTGATAAAATCTCTGCGCGACAGCGCCGAGTTATCCTTTTTTGTTTCGCTTTTCATAAGTTATCCTTTCAACTAATCGTTATCTGCCGAGTTCATATTATATAAACTGAGTTTTTCCCGGCATGGCCATGGGCCTGATCGGTAAGTCCATGTTCCAGGTTAAGTTGTCGGGGACGAGTTGTTGCTCGGAATTCAGGGCATCGGTCCAGGAGATCTCTTTTCCGGTGTAAGCAGCCATGCGTCCCATGAGGGCCATGAGCGTGCTGTGAGCCATCCAGATGCCATCATTAATGGGGCGGCCGTTGCGGATGGACTCGAACAATTCGTTGTGCTCGACCTGATACATGTCGGATTTGGGACCGCGATAGCGCCAGGTCTCCTTGCCGGTGATTGTGGGATCACTCCAGCCCTTGATATTGCCCAGACCCTCCGAACCCATGAGGTAGTCCGAGTTGTCACTGTAGCAATTGATGATCTGACGTTGGGCCATGAACGCCCGGACTCCATCCGGGAATTCATAGAAGACATCGATGTGGTCGAAGATATTGCCTTCGTTGTTTGGGAATTGACGACCGCCTGTTGCAACCGCTTTGAGAGGAAGGACTCCGTTCATCGCCCAGGCAATCTTGTCCACACTGTGACAGGCTTGTTCTACCAGCCCATCCCCGGATAACCATGTGAAATTATACCAGTTGTGGAGCTGCCATTCAACGTCACTCATGCCGGCGGGGCGCCTACTGGCTGCAGGCATGGGTTTCACTGGTCCCGTCAGATAGGTGGCATAGACGGTACGAACCGAGCCGATGGCCCCCTGGTGTACACGCTGGTAGAAGGCGCGGCGTGCCAGGTGATACCGCCAACAGAAGCCCGCCACTAATGCCAGGTTCTTCTCCTTTGCTATGGCGGCCGACTTGAGGACCGAACGAACGCCTGGGGCGTCGGTGGCCATGGGTTTCTCGCAGAATACCTGTTTGCCTGCCTCGACCGCTGCTCGAAGATGCTGAGGTCTAAAACCAGGGGGGGTGGCCAGGAGAACCACATCCACGCCGCTATCGATCACTTGCTGGTAAGCATCCAGGCCTACGAAGCACGTATTGTTGCGGACTTTCACGCGTTTTCCAAATTTCTTGTTGTCCATGAGGTTCTTAAGACTACGCTGCAGGCGATCTTCAAAGACGTCGCCCATAGATATTAGGACCACGTCTTCACCGGTTGTCAGGGCTTGCGCGGCAGCACCGGAACCGCGGCCCCCGCAGCCTACAAGGCCGATACGTATCTTGTCGGAACCCGCCGCGTACATTCGGTTTGTACCCACAGCCATACTCGCCGCTCCCAAAGCCGCTGAGGTTTTGATAAAATCTCTGCGCGACAAAACCGAGTTATCCTTTATTAATTCGTTTTTCATAAATTACCCTTTCATCTATCGTTATCAGCTAAATGTTATTAAATAAGCATAGTTTTACCCGGAACAGCAACAGGCCTCACAGGTAAATCGCCAAATTCATATTTCTCAGGACGCAGGTCAAGCTTCGACCCTTTCATCGCCCAGTCCCAGCTCAGTGCCCGCCCCGTATAAGCGCTCATCCTGCCCATAATCGCACACATTGTACTTTCCGCCACCTGTACTCCTTCATTAAGGCCGGCACCTTCGCGGATACTCCTGATCAGGTCAATATGCTCCTGCACGTATGGATTCGGCGAAGCCGGCCCCTCGTAAGGATTCTCTCCTTTTATAAAACCGGTTGCGCTGTCGATATAAGCAAATCCTTTTGTGCCGACTATTCTCTCGGACACCCGGTCGCTGCAGCGGGGTATCTGCCGGCACATGCTCAAAACGCGCACGCCGCCCGGATACTCAAACTCGACCGCAAAATGGTCCCAGATATTACCACCCCGGCGAACCTCCCGGCCGCCAATCCCCAACGCTGAAACAGGATGGCCTCGAAGTGCCCAGTTCATTATATCAATGTTGTGAACATGCTGCTCTACGATGTGGTCGCCGCAAAGCCAGCAATAGTAATACCAGCGCCGGCACTGCCACTCCATATCGCTCATACCATCAGGCTTCTCACCTCTCAGCGAGCCGCCTGCACCGTTCCAGTAGCACTGAGCGGCAACAATCTCGCCAATCGCCCCATTGTGAATCCGCTTCATTATCTCAAGATAGTGCAGCTGATGGCGCCGCTGCGTCCCGGCAACAACCGAAAGCCTCTTTTCCTTCGCAACTTTAGCCGCAGCAATTATCCTTCGAATACCAACAGGATCAACCCCCACAGGCTTTTCCAGGAATACGTGCTTACCTGCTTTGACGGCCGCTTCGAAGTGCTCGGGCCGAAAGTGCGGCGGCGTCGTTAAGATAACCATATCAACTCCGCTTTCGAGCAGTTTCTTGTACGCATCGAAGCCAACGAACTTCCTCTGCTCGGACACATTCATCTGGTCAGGAAGGCCGTCGAAATCTACACGGTCATATCGGCCTTTCGCGCCTTTACTCAGCATATTGTAGCAGGCATCGAGCTTGTCACGAAACAAATCAGCCATCGCCCAAAGCCTAACCGATTTGTCAACACCCATCAGCGCCTGCGTAGCAGCGCCGGTGCCCCGGCCGCCACAACCAACCAAACCAACTTTCAGTATATCTGAGCCGGACGCATATAGTTTGCCTGTAAAAATCGGACTCAATCCGGCAAATGAAGCCGCCGCGGACGCCTTAACAAACTCCCTCCGTGAAAGCTTATCACCTCGTAGTTCTTTTTTTTGCATTATATAACCTTTCAACCAACAATTATTAACCGAAGTTTTACTAAATAAGCTGTGTCTTACCCGGAACAGCAACCGGCCTAACAGGCAAATCCCCCCATTCATATTTCTCAGGACGCAGGTCAAGCTTCGAAGCTTTCATCGCCCAGTCCCAGCTCAGTGCCCGCCCCGTATAGGCACTCATCCGCCCCATGATGGCATTCATGGTACTCTCAGCCACCCGCTTGCCCTCGTTGATTGGCGAACTGTCACGAATGCTCTGTATCAAATCAGCCATCTCCATAACATAGTGGTCCGGATCGGGCCCATCATACTTGAACGGCCTTTCACCGGCAATGACACCTTGATCGACATCAGCGACGCCTTTTGTGCCCACAACACGTTCGGCGATTCTGTCGCTGCTGCCGGTGATTTGCCGGCACATGCTCGAAACCCGCACGCCATTCGGATACTCATATTCGACGGCGAAGTGGTCATAGATATTGCCCAGGTCGCGCACGGCCCTGCCGCCCATGCCGATGCACTGCACTGGATGTGCCCGCAGTGCCCAGTTGAGGACGTCGAGATTGTGGACATGCTGTTCAACGATGTGGTCTCCGCTGGTCCAGGTAAACCATGGCCAGCTTCGGCATTGCCACTCCACATCGGAACGCCCTTCCTTCTCATACCACTTCCAATAACCTAACATATCACTGCCGTTCCAGTAGCCCTGGGCCGCGACAATTTCACCAATTTGACCGTCATGAATCCGCCGGATAATCTCTTTGTATTTCTTGCTGTGTCGGCGCTGCGTACCTGCGACGACCGACAAGCTCTTTCGCAGGGCGAGTCCCGCCGTCTCGATGACCGAACGAATACCCTTCGGATCCACCCCGCCCGGCTTTTCCATAAATACATGTTTACCCGCCTGAACAGCCGCCTGGAAGTGCTCCGCACGCCAATGAGGAGGCGCTGTCAAAAAGACCAGATGCACATCGGTTTGCAGTACCCTATTATAAGCGTCAAAACCAACAAAACGCTTGTTTGATGCGACCTTTACGGCATCGGGTACGTCCTTCCTGAGCTTGTCGAGCGACTCCTTCAGGCGGTCTTCGAATAAGTCGCCCATCGCTGCAATCTCAATGCCCCGAGAGCTTTTCACGCAACTGATAATATCCCGCGTACCCTGTCCACCGCAGCCAATTAAGCCAATCCGAACCTTGTCGGAACCCGCCGCATACATTCGGCTGGTCCCCGATACCAGACTCGCCGCCCCTAATGCCGCTGATGTTCTTATAAAATCTCTGCGAGTCAATTCATGCCCTTTTCTGCTTATCTTCTTCCTCATTAATATCTCCTTTCACTTAGCAAACCTTGCCTTTATCGAAGCCACATTGTGTTACACCCTCAAACTCGCTTGGGAGTATTAAAAATAACCTTATTTATGCCTTTCAAAGATACTTGCATCAAACCACTCTGTCAATCGTAATTTTGACGTCAAGAGATGCATACGGGGAACATCGTATAGACCTGAATTTAACTAAAGTCGCCTGAATGTATAGACGAAAACGAATTTGTGTGCATTGTCATCTCTGATTAGCTTGTAAAAAAACAGAGAGGTCCTATAAAAACGGCAAAAAAATGAGCAGAACATTCCGCCAATATATAAGGATGGTCCTATTCAACAAGGAAAAGGCCGCCGCAATAACCAAAATAGAAGAAAAGCTGAAGGCAGAATCCAAGGCAAGGGCCATAGCCCAAGAAAAGCTCAGGATTGAAATTGAAACTAGAACCGCCGCCAAACAAAAAGTGGAAGCCAAGGCCCAGCAGAAGCTCCTAACACAACACCGCAGGTATAGTGCCCTGGCAGAGAGAGTTGAAGCTCAGGCAAAAGAGGAGATAGCGAAAGTCAAAGCTCAGGCAAAAGAAGCATTGGAAAAACTCGATTCTTATACAGCCGAACTAAAACAAAAAGAAGAAAAGCTAAATGAAGTTCAAGAAAAGTTAAAGAACGAAACTGCCGCAAAAGTAAAAGCGCAGGAGAGCCTGAATGCTGAAAGGCAGCAGCGAAGAAAAGTCGAGACTCAGGCTAAAGAGGATATTGCGAAAGTAAAAGCCCAGGCTAAAGAGAAAATCCGAACCTATACTGCGGCATTAAACCGGGCGGAAGAAAAATTGGCCAAAGCTAAAGAACCCCGATACATCGCCGAGGATGTCGCCGGAGCAAAAGAAGAAGGCCTTAGGGATAAAAGCAAAGAGCAACAAAACATCGACGCCCCACCGATAGAAACGGCAAATATTTTAATCCGAATCTGCCGGAATATTATTCATCCAAAATCTAAAAAGAGGAAAGTTGCCCTCTTTTCAGCATTAGCAACTCTCTCGGTTATTGCTTTAACATTTGGAGTGAGCATAGTAAAGAACCCGCCGGTTGCCAGGCCCGGCAGCGCTACAACACAGGAGGATGAACCGGTATCGATTACCTTGATGGCAAGTGATCCCGATAGAGAGCACTTGACTTACAATATTGTAAAAGGCCCGTCCTACGGCAACTTGAGCGGGAAAGCGCCCAACTTAACTTACACTCCAGCATCGAACTATAACGGCCTGGATAGTTTCACTTTCAGTATCAACGAGGGAAAGCCCGACAAAAACCCGGCAGCGATATCGGTTACAGTGCTGGCCGTAAACGATGCCCCAATGGCATATCATCGCACTGAGACGATAAAAGTAAACAAATCCCTAATCGCAACTCTGACAGGAACTGATGTGGACAGCGATCCACTGACGTTCATTATCAGCAAAAAACCAGAGCACGGCACACTCACCTTCGATTCAAACTTCAAAACCAGCGGAAAGCTCATCTACACGCCTGAGCCTCACTTCGAAGGTTCGGACTCTTTTACTTTCAAGCTGAATGACGGCGCAGTGGACAGTGCGCCGGCAATGGTATCCATCAATATCTGCCCGAATCTCCTGCCCGTGGCCGAATCTCATTCGGTGACTACCCCCGAGGATACCCCCGTGCAGATTGGTTTGATAGGCAGCGACCCGGATTCAGACCCGTTGTCCTACATAATGGTATCTGAAACCTCCCACGGCAGCTTGAATGGGACTGCGCCTAATCTGACCTATACACCTAACAAGAATTTCAACGGTTCAGACAGCTTCTCCTTCAAAGTCAACGACAATACAGAGGACAGCACTCCTGCAACCGTGTCAATCACGGTCTCCTCGGTCAACGACCCGCCGGTGGCCAATAGAGATACAGTAGTGACCCGGGAAGATACGCCGGTACTAATGATTGATGTACTGGCAAACGATACTGATATAGACAATGAGGGCAGATATCTATACCTCGATACGTTTTCGGTCACTGCTGTCACTCAGGGCAAAAACGGCTCGGTAACCATCAATCCCGACGGCACGCTGAGCTATAGCCCCAAAGCGAACTTCTACGGAAGCGATGAATTCACTTATACCGTTCGCGACAACAAAGGCGATACTGATACTGCAAAGGTTAATGTTACTGTTAATATGGCCAACGACGCCCCGGTCATCATTTCGACAGCCGTGGCCACAGCGAACGCTGGTGCTATATACACATACGACGTCAACGCCACAGACCCGGATTTGACGGATACGCTTACTTACTCCTTAACCACCAAACCCGCCGATATGACCATAGACTCGGCTACCGGCCTTATACAGTGGAAACCCGCCCAGGCCGGTGAAAATGAGGTAATAGTAAAGGTCGCCGACAGTAACAGCGTACCAACTACAGATACCCAGTCATTTACTATCACAGTAAATCCGCCTCCTCCCAAGATAGCCAAATTGACGCCACGGGACGGCTACTATCAAAGAACCAGAAAGACATTATCAGCAGACGGTAAAACCGAACTTGTCCGCTCAAGCGACGATAGCCGGTTTGTAACCAGCTACGGTTCATATACATCTTATGATTTTTCAAGTGTATCTATCCCGGCCGATGCCTTGATAAAGTCGGTCGTTGTTTTTATCGAACACTTTGAAGAAGAACACTTTAGCTCGGAAAAATTAGAATGGTCTGTCGGCAAAGGCTGGCCGACAAAGCCGGTTGTATGGGCTTCAATAAAAGCTCCAGTGCATGAAGATGAAAACCACGAAGGCGTTGATTCATGGGATATTACAAGTCTGGTCGATACTCGCGACAAATTAAACTCCCTTCAGTTACAGGTTAAGAATAATGACATCGTTGGCCGCAAAAATACGCTGATAGACTACATTTATCTGGTAGTTGAGTGGGATTAAAATTGGCTTTGAATTGGGTTTGTTTTTTTATGGCCCATAGTCGCATTTTCTTCTTAATCCTTTGTAAATAC
>Ga0307380_10000534_pt1 | contig 59366 bp, 55 predicted proteins | sample UN3MG_FD_202239 | JGI IMG/M metagenome (GOLD analysis project Ga0307380, IMG submission 202239) | Soil microbial communities from Risofladan, Vaasa, Finland - UN-3 | ecosystem: Environmental > Terrestrial > Soil > Coastal area > Acid sulfate soil | place: Finland: Risofladan, Vaasa | collected... | reverse complement strand
ATTGTCAGTCACGGCGTATCACTCCTTTGCTGGAGAAGTGGAGGCTCAATCACCCCCACGATACGCCGCCTTAACCCATTACGCCGTCACCAACTTCTGACCATAGCTCCTCGCGCCCTCACTCGTACTGCTCGAATTATGCCAGACGACGACCGCTCTTTCGCCGCCCCGCCAGCCACCACGGATGCACAATACTGGCCGGCAGCGGAGCGGCTGTTGTCACTGCCGCCGGAATGGCGAATACGCCGCGACGGGACTTTCGCATGGCTCGACCCGACGCCGAGCTTTGAGTGGTACCGGGAGTTCTACAATTCCAAGTATCACGACGACCCCACGCATGCCCAATTGCTGCGCAATCCGCGCATCCGCCAACGCAAGCGGGTCTACTTCCGCAGGCGTATCGAACGCATCGTTGCGACACTGGGGCACGACCCGGCCGGTATTCTCGATGTGGGGGCGGGGGATGGGGCGTTCCTCGCCGCCGCCAGGGAGGCCGGTTTTCCTGTGACGGGCGTCGAGCTCTGCGCGCGCGCCGCGGAGGCCGCCAGCGCTGAAACCGGCGCGCCAGTGCTGGTCGGTGACATCGTACACGATGACCTAAATGTCCCCGCGCCGGTCGACGTGGTCGTCATGCACCACGTCTTCGAGCACCTTTTGCAGCCGCACGATTACCTGCGAGCCATCCGCTCATTGCTGCAGCCGGACGGATTGTTCGTTTTCGAGATCCCGCAGCAGTTCATCAACCCGATCGATCTCGCCTATCGCGTGCTCGGCCGGCGCCGGCCGTTCGACGCCTATTCGCTGCACCACCCCTATTTCTATACGGTCGATAGCATAAAGCGCCTGCTCGACATTGCCGGATACCGGATTGTTTCCTTGAGGACCTGGCTTCCCGGCCAAGTCTTCCACATCGACAGCCGCATCGTCGGCGCCGCGCTGCAGGGGGCGTTATGGGCCGCCGACGCGCTCGCAAAAAAAGGTCATGTCATTGAAGTGATGGCCCGGCCGGAATGACGGCCAAAGGGGCGTCGCCGCAGCCGACCAAGCAAGGCGCCTGGTTCGTGATACCGGCTGCGGTCACCCTGGCGGTCGCCTTCCAAATCCAGGCCACGCAAAAGCTCGGCGGCAGCGCTGTCCGGATCAGCTTCGCCGATTTGATATCACCGATCGTGTTCGTGGCGCTGGCGATCGCGCTGGCGCGCAGGCGTCTTCATTGGCCGCAGTGGTCGCTGCCCCGGCTATGGCTCTGGCTTGGCTTGTTGAGCGCCGTGCTGGCGATGGCGCTTGTCGTGGGAAGGATAAAATTCGGGTTTTGGCTGCCTTGGGCCATGGTCAGTAAGTTCGGCGGCTGGTTCGCGCTGGTCTGGTATCTGGTCATTGGCGGCGTCGTCGCAGGGTCGCTCGGAGCCGGTGGAAAGGAGCGGTTTCTCAAAGTCTTCCTAATTTTCCTCTGGGCCACCTGCGCGCTCAGCGTGGTTGGCTTCGTGCTCTACCAAGCCAATGTCAGCCTGCCAACGTGGCTGCGCTACAACCGGGCCGAGGGTTTCATGCAGAACCCTAATGCCTTCGGAGTCCTTGTCGCCATCGCCGTCGCCGTTCAGTTGCCCTACGCCCGGTCCGGCGCCCTGTTCAGCCCCTGGGTCCACCGCGCCGGCCTCGCCTTAGCGCTCACCGCGCTGGTCCTGACCGGCTCGCGCAGCGCCTGGCTCGGCATCCTTTTCGCCGCTCCCCTGCTGACCGCGACGCGCTCGGTGCCGTGGCGGGACCTGGGTATCGCGGCGGCATGCGCGGGCGTCGTGCTGGGCATCGTGCTGTTCGGCACGCCGGCGCTGATGGAAGAGCGGCAGGCCAACTACCAAAGCGTTACCGGCGGCTATGTCTTGAATGAGCCGATGTTTTCCGGGGCCGATCGGGGACTGTCGTACCGATACCGGACCGGCGTGGCGGCGCTCGACCTGTGGTGGCGCGAACCTGTCCTCGGCGCGGGTCTTGGCGGGTTTCCGCACGAGTTGGTAAAGACCGGACACGTCGCTGAGGTCATCCACAATACATATTTATGGATTCTCACCGAAATGGGCGCGCTCGGGTTCTTCGTTTTTGCTGCGTTCTTTTTGGTCGTGCTGCGCGCGCTTTGGCGGGACAAGGACAGAGGCCCCGATCCACGCATCGCCATCGCCGGATTGGCGGCAATGCTCACCTTCACTGGGGCGGCGGTCGGCATGGAGGCGATGTATCAGCGGCACTTGTGGTTCATCCTCGGCCTTGCCCTGGCGCTGCCGGCAGCGGCGCCTCCAAGCGGCGCGACAAGCGCGCGGAAATGACCTCGCTGAACAAAGCGATCGGGCGGGTCCTCGACCCGCGGCTCCTTGCCTGGGGCGCGATCCTGATCCCACTGTTCGTTTTCGTTGCCCCGAAGATCTCCTACTGGCCGCTCGTTTTCGCCGGCATCGTTGGCCTGATCCGCCATGCGGCGTTGCGCGGCCTCCCGCCGCGGTCGATGTATCCTCTGATTGGCTGGACACTGGCGCTGCTGGTCTGGATCGCGATCTCGCTCGCCTACGCGCCCGACATGAAGGCCGGTCTGACCCTGCTCCTCAAGCTCGGGGCATACGGCGCCTGTGGCTTGGCACTCGTCAGTGTCACACTCGAACACGGCGCGGCGATGCGGCGCGGCGCCGGATACGTCCATCTCGTGGGAGGCCTGGCTGTCGCAGGTGCGTTGTGTGTCGACTATGTCTCCGGCGGGGCGGTATCGACGCTGCTCTTCGGCGGCAGCGCGCAGATGGGAGCGGCCAACCGGAACACCACCGCGATCGTCTACCTGGCCCTGTTCGCCTGGCTGATATGCGTCTGGTTACGCGGCCACGGCTACACTTGGGTTGCCGCCGCGCCGCCCATGCTTGCGATCGTCTTCGCATGGTTGTTCGGCCAGTTCGCGGCCGTGCTTGCCTTGCTCGTCGGCGCGGTCGTGTTCGGCCTGGCGATGCTACGGCCGAGGTCGACCGGCAGCGCCGTTGCGCTGCTATGCGCGGCGTTCGTCATCGTCGCACCGGTCGGCGGCAAGCTGCTGGCGCCTGGACCGTGGTTGCGATCGGCGCCGGTCTTGATCCAGTTCTCGGCCTATCACCGGATGAAGATCTGGGCGTTTGCCGCGGATCGAATCGTCGAGCGGCCGCTCCTGGGCTGGGGGATCGATGCGTCGCGCCGTATACCGGGTGGTAACACGATCGTGGAAATCGACCGCTACATGGCAGACCCAAACCAGCGCTATAGGACCCGCGCGGTCATCATGCCGCTCCATCCGCACAACGCGGCGCTGCAGGTCTGGCTCGAGCTCGGCGTTGTCGGCGCCCTGCTCCTGGCCGCGCTCTGCGGCGGCATTCCGCTTGCCTGCACGCGCGCGCCCTGGTCGCGCACTTCCATTGCTGCAGGATTGGCGATGTTCTCCACCGCATATGTCTTGGCGATGCTCAGTTTCAGCCTCTGGCAGTCGCGTTGGCACGCCCTGCTCTGGCTTGTCGGGGCGAGCGCCGTGGTCCTGCTGGGCGACGGACCGGAACGAAAAGCTAGGGACGCCTAGGCGACAGGCTGATGCGTCGTTATTCCGCTGCCTCCGGAACCGGCGGCCCATTGCCCGATCGTGAACGCTTCAAAATTTCGCCGTCAGCGCGGCGGCCAAATAGCCACAAGGCGCCGCCGGGAAGGCTTGTCACCACCGCAATTGCACCATAGAGGAGCGAAATCAGCAGCGCGCTTTCCCCCGCCACGCCGACCGAGGCCAGCACCGCGACCATGGCCACCTCGCGAACACCCCACCCGGCGATGGAGACCGGAACGGCGGTCGCCAAAACGACGATCGGCATCAGCGCCACGCAGGGGAGCAGACCGATGCGTACTCCCAGCGACTGGGTGATGGCGTAGACAGCGCCGGCCCCGAGCAACTGCACGGCAACGGAGGCACCAAGTGTCGCCGCCAGGTAGCCGGGCCGCAAAATCAGCTTCCAAAGATCCGTGCCGAGCCGCCGGATACCGCGCGCCATCGGGTTTGCCAACAGCAAGCCTGGCAGCGGAACCTTACCGAAGCCAGCCACGGCGGCAACGGCGAGCGCGCAGCCCGCGACGACGCCCCACAACCACACCGGCGTGGCGGGCCCGCCCGCGCCGTCGAAAGCAAACGGCAGCGCGATGGCGACCAACAGTACGATCGCGGCCAGGGCGACGACACGGTCAACGACCACCGAGGTAATCGCCGAGCCGGTCGGCAGACCGGCGCGGTGCACCAGCCACATGCGCACGCCGTCCCCGCCCAGTCCCGACGGCAGCAGCTGGTTGAAGAACTGTCCGATCCAGTAGAGCGACAACAAGCGCCAGTAAGATGGCCGACGAGCGCCGACCGGCCCGAACGAGCGGATGACGATCGACCAGCGCCCGGCCGACACGAAAGTTGTCGACCAGATCAACAGGAACGCCGGCACGAGCCAAGTCGCCTCAATCCGCGCGAGCTCCGATGCCAGCACGCCGCGATCGACCGATGCGATAACCACCAGAATGAGCGCGACGGAGACCGTCACCCGAAGAACCGGTCGCCACACTGCTTTCCTCAACCCACATATCCCCGAAGCCGGCAACGTCGCCGAATTGTAGCATCAAGGACCCAATCGAGCACCAGCCCGCCCGAAATGGCGAGCACCGCGCCGGTGATCGAGGCGGCATTGGGCGAACAAGGATAGGCGGCCGCGTCGGCGGCTTGAACGCGCGGCCGGACGCAACGTGGAATTGATTTGGCTGACGGGTCCCTTCGTGCCCGATCACAAGACGATCGCCGATTTCCGCGAGGACAACGGCGCGGCGGCTCGCAGGGTCTGCGCCCGGTTCGCCGCGCTGTGCCGTCAGTTTGAGTTTTTTGCCGTTGCCGATCGCGGCTTATTCGACGGCGAATTGAGGGAAACATCGCAGAATTCGGTGGGTGTTTGTGAAAGCGTTTAGTTTCCTGCCGGCCCACCAACCAGTCCCACTCTGCGGTAACCCACGCGACAGGCCGCCATCAGGGATGGCGATCTCTAGCGAAGGTGCAGCGGACCGTCTGCCGTATCTTGGGTCTTTATCGATCTGTTTGGCGCGCAGTACCAAACGACGGCCAGCAGTGAAAACAGGACCATCGTCGATGCGAGAGACGCATCGCGGGATACTGGCATGAGGCCGACAATGACCGTCCCAATGGCGGCACCGGCCATTTGAATGCAGCCAAGAACGGCCGCCGCGGTGCCCGCACAATGGGGAAAATCCTGAAGCGATGCGGCCGACGCCAGTGGCAGGACAATCCCGAGGCCTGCCACGAACACGAACATCGTGACGACCATTCCCGAGACCGTTAGCGTCCCTGTCAGCGGCATCATCAGCATGAGCGAGCCGCCCAGCAGCATCGTCGCCGAGCCGAAAAATATGAGCCTGTACTCGGACACTCGCTTGACCAATCTCGCGGCCGTGATAGCCCCGATAAAGTATCCGCACACGGTGATCATCGGGTAGATCCCGTACTCCGTTGCGCTTGTTCCAAGCCGCTCGATGAAGAGCGAGGGTGAGGCCGCATTGAAGGCGAACATGCCGGCCATCCCACAAGCGGACGCAATGCTGTTCCGGCGAAACACGGGCGAGCGCAAAATCTCGCCGTAGTCGCGAGAAAGCTGGCGTGCGGAGGCTCGATCTCCCTGAGAAGCGTTCGTTTCCGGCAGCCAAAGCCACGCGGCGATCGTGATTATGATGCCCAGCGCGCTCGTTGCCACGAAGGTGGCCCGCCAGCCGATTCCGTCCTGAATGATGCCGCCCAAAAGCGGAACGAACCCAGGCACGATCGCCACCGCCGTTGCGATCACGGCCATGACAACCGAGAGGGATTTTCCCGAGAATCTGTCGCGGGCAATCGCCCGGGCGATCACCAAACCCGCACAGGCCCCCACGCCTTGCGCTACGCGCGCTCCGATCAATGTGTCGATGTTGGGCGCCAACGCGCAGAAAACGGACGCGAGCACGTAGATCGCGTTTCCCCAGAAAAGAACAATGCGCCGCCCGAACCGATCGGATAGTGGTCCATAGACAAGCTGCGCTGCCACAAACCCGATAAGGAACGCCGTGAGTGTTGCTTGAACCAGCCCGGAGGATGCTTGCAGTTTCTGCCCGATGGCCGGAAGCGAGGGTAGGTAGACGGCATTCGCAAACTGACCCAGCGACGTGACGGCCGTTAATAGAACAAGCAGAAGCTTCGGCATGTGAAGCCGCACATGATGCCCTCCAGGCTATTCCGCGGCTGTCGCGAAAGCGGCTGATTGCTCTGCTTTCTGGGTATCGCGAACCTGCATCATTACCCCGCCAACCGGCCGCAGTGAGATCATCGGCTCCAGATTGAGCTTGAAGCCCGGCAGGGTATTCAGCCGGTACCGTTGGTAGGTCCGCGCAACAAGCAGCTGAAGTTCCGTAAGCGCGAAGTTCGCACCGATACACATTCGCGGGCCGCCGCCGAACGGCACAAAGGTCGTCTTGTCACGGCGCGCAACTTCATCGGCACTGAAACGCTCCGGCATGAAAGCCTCGGGGTTGGGCCAGATCCTCGGATTGCGGTGCAGAACATAGGGGCTCAACATGACTGTCGAGCCAGCCGGAATTTCATGCTCACCCAGCTTGTCGTCCTTCAGCGCCTTGCGTGAAATCGTCCACGCCGAGGGATAGAGCCGCAGCGCCTCTTGAACGACCATCGATGTGTATTCAAGGTGCCGTAGGTCATCAAAAGACGGACGTCGGCCGGCCAACACTTCGTCGATTTCGCGGACGAGGCGTCGCTCCACGTCGGGGTGATTTGAGATCAGGTAGAAAATGATAGACGCGGCGGTGCCGACGGTCTCATGACCAGCTACAAGGATGGTAAGCACCTGGTCGCGAAGTTCGGCGTCGGTCATGCCATCGCCGCTGTCCTCGTATCGGGCGGAGAGCAGCATGGACAGCAGGTCATCGCCGTCGCTCTCACCTTGGCGGCGGTCGTTGATGACGCGATACACAATCTTGTCGAGCTGTTTCACGGCCTGCCGGGCGCGCAAGTTCGTCGGTGTTGGTACCCAGTACGGCAATGCAAACGGCGACCAGATTTCCTTCTCGCCGCGCCGGAGCACGATGGCGATCGCCTCGTTGATCGTCCCGAATTCATCGCGGACATCGGTTCCAAACATCGCCCGGGCGATGTTTCCCAGCGCGAGTTCCATCGTTTGGGCGGCCACGTCGAGCGGCGAGCCATCACGTGAGGCCTGCGCCCAGCCATCCAGCATCACGTCGATTTCATCGACCATGCCGGCGGAAATATTTGCGATCTGTTGCCGATGAAACGCGGGTTGTGCGAGCTGGCGCTGGCGTTTCCAAGTAGCGTCTTCGCTGGTCACCAGCCCGTTGCCGAAGATCGGCCGGACCGCCTTGTAGAAGTCGCTCTTGTGATAATTGCGGTAGTTCTCAACCAGCACGTGATGGAAGAATTCAGGGTGATTAGCCATGAATACCGTATTGCCGCCCAATCGGAACGATGCAAGATCGCCATGCCGATTGGCCATTCGAAGGGCAAACCCCAGCGGATCGCTCCGGATTTCCAGGAACAGGCCTATTAAAGGCAGCCTATGGGCCCCCGGCACCTGCTCCGGCTTCTTCGATCCTAAATGCCGTCGGTCGAGTGAAGCTGCTTCCCTGCTCTCGATCGCATAAGCCATTGGCTCACTCTCTTTTTCATCTACACCCATAGTGGATGAGCGAAATTGGACGCGCGGCGGAGAACTAGCAATCTGGTATAAATGACAGGTTAGCTGCAGGCCCCCGTCGGGCTAGGAACATACGACACGACCAAATACAGGGGTCTTGGTTGGTGACGATGGTGGTTCGTGCGTCCTGTTTCCGCGACGAGTTGGTCGGCGAGCTTGACGCCAAGCTTCGCTCCACGAGCACGCTTGAGGGTTCCTGTGCGGAGCTGTGCGATGGCTTGCAGCGGCTCGGCTTCAATAGCTTCGCGTATCTAAGATTTGAGCGGGATCATCGAGGCGCGCCTGTTGCGCGGGCCATATCGCTGTATCCGCGCGAATGGTGCCGCCGCTATGTCGAGGCGAACCATTTCTCGATTGATCCAACCTTATGGCAGTGCGCGACCAGGATAACACCGGTGGCGTGGCATAGCCTGCGGCAGATCCAGAAAGGGTGGTGCGAATCGTCGGCGATATTCGAGGAAGCGTACGGATACGGGCTGCACAACGGTATCGCCATACCCCTTCATTCAGCCAATAGCGGATTTTCGGTATTGAACGCCACGACCGATTTGTATGGCGAGGAATCTGAGAGACTTGTCAAGGTCTTCCAGGACATAGTGCATATGATGTCGCTGGTTTTCCACGGTCACATCGAAGATCGTATCGTGCGTGCGAAAATGCGGTTGCCAGAGGCAAAGTTTCAATACCGGGAGATTCACAGGTTTATCAGGCAAATGGAGCACCTCAAGTCATCGCCAATGGTCCAGCCTTAGGGGGCGATAGGAAGGAAGGAAATTATGCTGGACAGCAACTCGGTCATCGACCCGTTCATAATGGATCTGTATGCCTGCACAGATTTAGGAGAGTTGGGGCCACTTTTTCACAAGGCGTTCAGCGATGTCGGGTTCAGTATATCTGCTTACACGCGCCTGAACAGGCTTGGCTATGAGGAATTGTCGTCGGATGTTTTCACACAGAAATTGGTCCTGGTAACGACGTTCCCGTCCGAGTGGAGGGCGCGGTATAACAAGAAAAACTATCATCAGATCGACCCCATCTACCAGCATTGCCAAACCAGCACGGCGTCGATTGGGTGGCGGCAAGCAGCACGGCGCCGCGACTTGGCTCCGGTTCAATGCCGGCTGTTTTCTGAAGCGCACGATTTTGGCCTTGCAGACGGGCTCGCGATTCCACTGCACGGGCCGAGCGGTGGATTTGCCGTGGTGTCGCTCTCGGCGAATGAGCTGGCAACAAAGTTTAATCGAATCGTCGAGGCCAAACGACACACCGCCCACTTGATGGCAATCCATTTCCATGCCGTTGTCGAGCGAATGCTCGAACTTGATGATGATGCGTCAAAACCAATTGAGCTAACCGAGCGTGAGATCGAGTGCATAAAGTGGTCCGCCCTGGGCAAGAGCTCCTGGGAAATCTCACAGATATTGTCGCTCTCGGAGCGAACCGTGAATTTCCATATGGGCAACGCGATCCGCAAGCTCGATGTCTCGAACCGCACGCACGCGGTCGCTAAATCAATTTATTACAACCTGATATCGCTGTAGGCTGTTTTTCAAGATCAATGCGCCGCACCCACACTGTTAGTTCTGACAGTTAACGGCAGGCCGCATCCGCGCTGTGATGTTGCACTCGGATCGCAAATTCACGGTGCCCATGATGTCGAAGGTTCTCGTCTTCAAAGCCGCATCCAGGTCGGTAACGCCGCAATTGCTGCGTGACATGTATCGTCTGCGATACGAGGTGTTCAAGGAGCGGATGCAGTGGGATATCCAGGACAGCAACGGACTGGATATCGATCAATTCGACGCCCTTGCTCCGCTCTACGCCGTGTATCTCAGCGATAGCGGCAAGGTGGAGGGCAGTTGGCGGCTTTTGCCAACCACGGGCTCGTACATGATCCGCGACGTATTTCCGGAATTGCTCGGCGGGAATGTCGCTCCGGACGGCCCTCAGATCTGGGAAATAAGCCGATTTTCTGCGCGACCCACTGACAGGGCGCAGTCGTTCGCCGCGGTCCACCCGATCACGAGCGCGCTGCTGATCTCATTGATCCAGGTTTGCCTGCGTGCCGGGATCACCAGGGTTGTATCGGCCTCCGATCTGCTGTTCGAGCGGGTTCTGAAAAAGGCCGGTGCGATTGCCCACAGGCTCGGTCCAGTTTGCAAGATCGGCAGAACTCACGCGGTTGCCGGCTGGATAGATATCAGCTCCGAGCATCTGCAGCTGCTTGCCGACGCGTCACCCCTGGCAAATCCGCTGCGAATCTTGGATGTCGCCTCGCTCGAATACGAACTCGACATCTATCCAGGATTGCTGATTGACGCATTGGCGGGCGGCGAGGTTCGGGAAAGTTTTCACGCCATCGCTTCATAGTTCAATCGGAGGTATCCGATGACGAAGGTACCGGACGAGGAATTGGATGCAACCATGCGCGACTACGACAAGGAAGCCGCCATCGAAACAGTCAGGCAGTTGTTGGAGCAAACCGAAAAGCTGGCGGAAGACGCTGATCTGGCGGAAACCGCCTTTCTGATTGGCGTTGCTCTGGCATCCCTCACGCAAGAGAGCCGCGTCGGTCGGTTCTATGGCTCCACGTTTGGGACGAGCTCCCAGATTATGTGACCTTGCCCGGGGTCTGTCCGGCGAACGGGGCATTGCCGAACGCTTGATCTCGGACGCCGGCATCCGGTCGGTGTTGTCGCGAACCGTTTCGATTGGCAGCAGTCCGCGCATTGCGCGGAGCAAGCCGACCCCAACCCGAACCATTTCGGCCAAAGCGGCTGCCGACTGCCGCCGGCGGCCGTCATGCGCGATTGCTATCCTGCGTTCCTTTGCATTGGGAAAATCTCTCAAACGTTCTGATGGACGGTCGCTATTTCTTCGGTGAGTGCTGGAAAGCGCTTAGATTGGATGAAATTCCCTTTATTTTTCCTGGCCGGCAGTGAAACTGGGCTGGAGGCGGGCAGGCTGGCTGCGGCATGGGATATTTGTCCAATCACGCAGGTTCGCTCGGACGAGGCGGCGGCAATATAGAACCAACAACAAGGAGGTCTCGGCGCGATGGTTGATATCCAATGCGTCGCCCAGACGCAGGACGTGATCGGCGAGATCCCGCTCTGGGACGACCGCGAGAACGCGCTCTACTGGATCGATATCTTTAAACCGGCGCTCCATAGGCTCGACGGCGCCAGCGGTGAGGTCACGTCCTGGACGCCGCCGGAGAAAGCAGGTTCCTTCGCGATGCGCGAGGGCGGCGGGTTCCTGATGGCGGCGCGCTCGGGGCTCGCATTCTACGAGCCGGAGAGCGGGCAATTCGACCACATCGTCGACCTTGAGCCCGACCTGCCTGGCAATTTGCTGAATGACGGGCATTGCGACAGGCAAGGCCGGTTCTGGGTCGGCAGCATGGACAAGCCGCTGGCCGCCGCTACCGGGCAATTGCACCGCTATGACGGCGACGGCGCGCACGAGGTATTCGACCGAAATATCTGGATATCGAACGGCGTGGCCTTCAGCCCCGACGGGACGATCATGTATTTCGCCGACAGCCATCACAACGCGATCTATGCCTACGATCTCGACACAGCCAGCGGCGCCATCGCCAACAAGCGCCTCTTCGCCTCGACCGAGGGTAGGGCCGGCACGCCCGACGGCGCCACCGTCGACGCCGAGGGCTTTCTGTGGAGCGCTCAGTTCGATGGCGGCTGTGTCTATCGATATGCGCCCGACGGCCGCCTCGACCGTACCGTCGAGCTACCGGTGAGCCGGCCGGCGGCCTGTGCCTTTGGCGGCGAGAACTTCGAAATCCTCTACGTCACCACCGGGCGGTTTCGCCTGCCCGAGGACGTGTTGGCGCGCGAGCCGCATGCCGGCGGCGTGCTTGCGGTCGATGTCGGGGTGACCGGGCTGCCTGAGCCGCGTTTTGCGGAGTAGGGAGGGAGGTCGTTATCCCGAACGGCGGAAGCGGAGGAGCGTGCGCTCCGGCGTGACCGCGTCGTAAACGGCCTCGACGGTCATGCCGACCGCGAGATCGCCCGGTGCGAGATCGACGACGTTGGCGGTGAGCCGCGGGCCTTCCTCGAGTTCCACCTGAACGACATTGTAGGGAATTTCGGCCTCAAAGGCGGGGAACCAGGCCTTGTGTACGACGACCCAGCTTGAGACCGTGCCGCGCCCCGGCGTGGCGGTCCAGTCGACGACCTCGGAAAAGCAATACGGGCAGACCGGGCCGGGCGGGAAGTGATAGCGCCTGCAATCGGCGCAGCGCGGTAGGCGCAGCTCACCGCCCTTCAGCCCCTCATAGAATGGCGCATTGTCGGGCGTGATGCGAGGCAGCGGCTTGGCGTAGGGCGCATCTGTCATTGTGCTATCCGGTTACGCTCGTCAGTTGCGCAGGATGAAGGAATCGCCCCAGCTGGTGCCCCATTGCAGCACCGAGGCATTCTCGATTTGCGTCTCGCCCGCGGTGCCGCGGAGCTGGCGCACCATCTCGGTGATCGAATTCCAGCCGGCGACATGCGCCTCCGACAGCAAGCCGCCCGAGGTGTTCATCGGCAGCTCGCCCCCAAGGCCGATGCGGCCGTTCTGGATCCAGTTGGCGGCCTCGCCGGGGCCGGCAAAGCCGAAGCGCTCCAGGGTGAACAGGACCAGCGGCGCGAAGGCATCGTAAGTGTAGAGGCCGTCCACGCCGTCGCGGTCGATGCTGGCCGCGCGGTAGACCTCAAGGTCGCGCTCGCGCGCCGGGGCGGGGCCGGTCGTCTGCTGGTTGAGGCCGAGGCCGCGCGGGCTGAAGATGAATTCCTCGCGGCCCGAGCGAATGCCCTGCATGCCGGCAATGGTAACCGGCCTGGCGTTCAAATCCCGCGCCCGCTCGGTCGAGGTCACGAGTACGCAGGCCGCGCCGTCGGTGATGAGGCAGCAATCATAGAGCCGCAGCGGGTCGATCACCATGCGCGAGGCCTGGTGATCCTCCAGGCTCATTGGCGCGCGCATGACCGCGCGGGGATTGAGTGCGGCGTGCTTGCGGAATGTAACGGCCACTTCGCCAAGTTGTTCGCTGGTTGCGCCATATTCCGCCATGTAGCGCTGCATCGCCATCGCCGCTCCGCTCGCCGGCGCAGTCAGGCCATAGGCTGGCGCCTCGCCGTGGGTGCCGCCTTCATCCCTCGTGCCCTCGTGATCCTCCGGTCCGCCCAGAAGGCCGCGCAGCCGCGTGAAGCTGATCGCGGTGATGCAGGCAACGCAATCGGCCATGCCGGCGGCGACCGCGAGGGCCGCATGCTGGAGCGCGTGGGTGACGAAGCGGCCATGCAGCCAGGTCTGATTGACGTAGCGAATATCGAGCCCGAAGACCTCGGCGATGCGGTCATAGTCAACGCCGATCGGCCAGCCCATGTGGATCGAAAGCCCGTCGACATCCTCGCGGGTAAGACCGGCATCGTCGAGCGCTTCCTTGAACGCGACAAGGCCGAGTTCAAGCTGGCTTTCTTCCAGGCCGCGCCCGAACTTGCTGAGGCCGATCCCGGCGATGGCGGTTTTGTCGCGGATGAAGTCGGACATGGGGCCGGCTAACCGGTTTCCGCGGCGGCCGCCTGGAATCGGTCCTGCAGGGCGCGCTTGCTGACTTTACCGGTGTCGGTCAGCGGCACTTCATCCGAACGAAGGAAATCGAAGCGCGCCGGCACCTTGTAGCGCGCCATCTCGGCCCGGCAGTAGGCTTCGAGCTCACCTGCGGTCACCGACTTGCCGGGCTTGAGCACGATGGCCGCTGCCAGGATCTCGTCGCGCGCCGGATCGGGAATGCCGACCACGATCGCCTGGTCGACCGCAGAATGTTCGCGCAGGACGACTTCGACTTCCGCGGGCGAAACGTTCATGCCGCCCGATTTTATCATTTCTTTCAAGCGGCCGCGGAACTCCAGGTAACCGCGCTCGTCGAGCCGGCCGAGATCGCCGGTCAGCAAAAATCCTTCGGCATCGAAGCTTTTGGCGGTGCTTTCCGGATCCCTCCAGTATTCGCTGATGATGTAACCGCGGATCTTGACCTCGCCGGTCTCGCCCTGGGGGAGCGGCGTGTGGGTCTGGGGATCGGCGATGACGATCTCGGTGCCGGGCAGCGCCGGCCCGGCGGTTCTACGCTTGTACTCGACCGGATCGCGGCCGTCGCAAACCGTGCTGTTGCCGTATGATTCCGTGAGACCGTAAACGGAGACAACTTCCCTCGCGCCTATTTCAACCATCTGGTCCACGCTTTCGGCCAGGGTGAGCCCGGTGCGAAGCGAGCTCAGGTCGCGCGTCTTTCTGTCTGGATGGTTAAAGAGCGCGAGCGCCATATTGGCCATGGCGTAGGTGCCGGTGCAGCGCTCGCGTTCCATCAATTCCAGCGCCTCGCCCGCGTCGAAATTGTGCTGCAGCACGATACAGGCGCCGTGGGTCATGATGGCGAACAACGCGTTCATGCAGCCAAGGCCCCAGAACAGCGAGATCACCATGTGGAAGCGGTCGGCCTCGGTCAGGTACATGCGCTCGCCGATGCCGTGCATGTTCTCCACCATGCCGCGATGGGCGATCGGCACCGCCTTGGGAAAGGCCGACGAGCCGGAGGTGTAGAGCAGGAAAACGATGTCCTCGGGCTCGACGGTGGCCTGTGCGGCGTCGATCACCGCATCGGGCACATCCTGGGCGCCGGCGAGGAAAGCGTCATAAGTCAGCATCGACGAAGTTGCCCCGTCGCCGAGGCAGACGATGCGCTTCAGATGCGGCAATGCGGTCTTGAGATCGCCGACCTCGCCGAGCGTCTCGACGTAATCCTGGCGCAAATAGCGATCGACCATGACCAGCGTGTCTGCCTCGGCGTGGCCAAGGGCGTGCTGGAGCTCGCGCGCTTGCCACCAGGTGTTGACCGAAAGCAGCCGCGCGCGCAGCATCGCGACCGCGAAGGCGATCAGCAGCCATTCGGTCTGATTACCCATCAGCAGCGCAACCGTGTCGCCTTCGCGCACGCCCAGCGCATGAAACGATTTGGCGACCTCGCGCGTGCGCTCGCGGAACTGGGCGAAGGTGAGGCGCTCGTCGTTATAGACGACGAATTCGCGGCCCGGATAACGCGCCGCCATCTCGTCCATCAGGCCAGGCAGGGTACGGGCATCGGGCATCTTCATGAGCGAACCTCCCGCGCGGTCCCGGTCAGGCGCCCGGCCGCAGCAATACCCGGCCGAGCGCTTTGCCGCTTTCGACCATCTCATGCGCGCGCGCCGCTTCGGCCAGCGGCAGGATCTCGCTCACGATCGGCTCGATCTGGCCGCGGCGCACCAGCTCCAGGCAGTCCTGGAGTTGTTTGCGCGTGGTGCTGGTGGCGCTCAGCATCGAGATGTTCTTCAAGAAGAGTTGCGCTGGGTTGAAGGGCACGAACTCCCCGGTTAGCTGGCCGATCAAAATCCAGCGGCCCCGGATCGCCATGCTGCGCCGCACCGGTTGGAAGATCTGGCTGCCGACATTGTCGATGGCGACGTCGCAGCCCTCACCGTCGGTCGCCTTTTTGACCGCATCGGAGAAATCCTCGCCGCGCTTGGCGACGACGACGTCATGCGCGCCCAGCTCGCGGATCCGGTCGGCTTTTTCCGGCGAGGTGGTGACCGCAACAACATGTGCCCCGGCGAGCCGAGCGAGCTGGACCGAATGCATGCCGAGTCCGCCGCCCGCACCGGTGACGAGCGCCCGCTCGCCCGGCGCCAGCTTGCCGACCTCGCGGATGCCATTGAGGATCGTGCCGATCGTGCAGGCGACGATCGAGGCTTTGTCGAGGGGAACGCCCTCGGGCACCAAGGCCACATTGTCGTCCTCAACCGCGACGAGTTCGCCATAACCTCCGATCAGGCCCCAGTCGCCGAGGAACTTGCGGTCGGGGCAGAGCGTCTCGGCGCCGGTCCGGCAATACCGACAGCACCCGCAGATATGATAGCGCTGGGCGGTTGCCACGCGGTCGCCTGGCTTGAATTCGGTCACTTCGTCGCCGACCGCGTCGACGATGCCCGAAATCTCGTGACCGAGGACAAGCGGCATTTTCACGCCGAATTTGAGCGTGCCGTTGCGCGTGACGATGTCGTGAAAACAGACGCCGCAGGCCTCGACGCGGATGATTACATCCTTGGGCGAGGGCTCGGGATCTGGAATGTCCTCCATTTTCAGCACGTCGAAGCCGCCCGGTTCGCGTACAACAACAGCCTTCATGGGTTTTTCCCTCCCCTGCTTCGTTGCCCGTTCAGGTCGCGGGCTTGAACTTCACCAGCGTCACTTCTGGCGTTACGTCGTCGAAATAGACATCAACCGGCAGGCCGATTTCAATTTCGCTCTCATGTCCACCCGCCGATGCACCGACCAGATTACTGAAAAGGCGCGGGCCCTCATTGAGGCGAACGACGATAACGGTATACGGAACCTCGGTCCCGAACCCTTCGAAGTAAACCTGATGGAATCGGCACCAGGACTCGACCGTGCCGCGCCCGCTGACGGCCTCCCAGCCGCTCTTTGTACTGCCGCAGGATGCGCAATGCCGGGTTGCGGGAAAGCGCAGCGTGCTGCAGTCGGCGCATTTCTGGAGCTTGAGCTCGTGCGCTTTGGCCGCCGCCCAGAAGGGTGCGTTGGCGTCGTCGAGCCGGGGCAGGGGCTTGGCGTAGACGCTCATGCCACCTCGCTTGCATAGACGATCGAGGTGACCATGGGCGCCAGCGTCATGTACTGGATGTGGCGCGCGCCTTCGATCTGGCGTTCATCGCATTGCCCGCGCAATTGGCGCACCGCCTCGACGTTGAGCGCCCAGCCCTGCATGTAGCTCTCCGACAGATGTCCGCCGGACGTGTTCGCGGGACTGGCGCCGCCGAGGGCGAGGCGGCCTTCCTCGATCCAGGGGCCGCTTTCGCCGACCGGGCAGTAGCCGAACGCCTCTAGGCAGAACAGTACGGTCGGAGTGAAGTTGTCGTAGATCATGAGCCCGTCCATCTCGGGCGGACTTATGCCGGACATTTCATAGGTATCTTGCGCGGCTTTTGCGCCGGCGCCGTGCCAGAAATCGTCGGGCGGGAAGGTCGAGCCGGCAAGCTCGGTCGCCATGCCGAAGCCGGCGATGGCGACAGGTTCGGACTTCATATCCTTGGCGCGCTCCGCTGACGTGATGATCATGGCCACGCCGCCGTCGTTGATCAGGCAATAGTCGAGCAGGTGCAGCGGCTCAACGATGAACCGCGAGTGGCGGTACTCCTCCAATGTATAGGGCTCGCGCATCACCGCCGCTGGATTGAGCGCGGCATGGTCGCGGAAGGTCTTGGCGACCAGGCCCATCTGGTCGCTCGTGGTGCCGTAGAGGCTCATATGGCGCTGGGCCATCAGCGCATGAAAGGCGCCGGGCGAGGTCATCCCGTAAGGGAACCACAAGCCGGCCCCGCCGCTGCCATAGAGATCGGAAGCCCCGCCATAGCGGTCGCCGCCCGAACGCCCGTTGTTCCCATAAACCAGCGCCACGACTTCGGCGAGCCCGGCCTCGAGTACGGCGACGGCGGTTTCGATGCAATGTCCGGAGAAGCGCCCCTGGCCAGGGGTGATGGTGCAATAGCGCGGGTTGAGGCCGATGATCTCGCCGAAGCGCTGATAGTCGGCGATGCGATTGATGATCAGCCCGTCGATGTCGCCAACGGCGAGGCCGGCATCGTCAAGGGCCTCGTGCAGCGCCCACACGCCGAGATCGTAGGCATCGTATTCGGGAAGCTTGCCGTAGCGGGTATTGCCGATACCGGCGACGGCATAAGCGCGGCTGAGCGACCGGTTGGGCATTGGCGGTCCTGTTTGGCGTTGTTTTTACGGCAATGTAAGTTCGATGGTAGGACCGAGAGCGATCTCCATGCAATGCGGGAGTGGGGCCTATCAGTTATTCGGGCGCGGGCGGGCGGGTAATGTCCGGGCCCTGCTGCGGCTGGTGATGCCAACCGAACGGAAAATGCTCTAGCGCCGTGATACTCGATAAGTCCTAGAAAGCGACGTCGTCGCCGCCCTTGAGGGTGAGCCGCTCGCGTGCTTCCTGGGGCGTTGCGGCCTCGAGGCCGAGCTCCTCGATGATGCGCTTGATCTTGGCGACCTGTTCGGCGTTGCTGTTGGCGAGTTTGCCCTTGGCGATATAGAGGCTGTCCTCCAGGCCGACGCGGACATTGCCGCCCATCATGGCGGCTTGCGTTGCGATCGGCATCTGGTTGCGGCCCGCGCCCAGCACCGACCAGACATAATCGTCGCCGAAAAGCCGGTCGGCGGTCTGCTTCATGAACAGCACATTCTCCATGTCGGTGCCGATCCCGCCGAGGATGCCGAAGATCGACTGGATGAAGAATGGCGGCTTGACGGCGCCCTTGTCGGCGAAATACGCCAGATTGTAGAGATGACCGATATCGTAGCATTCGTGCTCGAAACGGGTGCCACAGCCCTCGCCTAGCTCTTTCAGAATGCGTTCGATATCACGGAAGGTATTGCGAAATATGTAGTCGTCGGTGTTGCGCAGATAGGGCTCTTCCCAATCGTGTTTCCAACTCGTGTGCTTGTCGGCCATCTGAAAGATGGCGAAGTTGATCGAGCCCATGTTGAGCGAGCACATCTCCGGCTTGGCCTTGAGGGGCGCCGCCAGCCGTTCCTCCAGCGTCATGTTGAGGCCACCGCCGGTGGTGATGTTGATCACGGCGTCGCTCTCCTGCTTGATGCGCGGCAGGAACTGCATGAAGACGTCAGGATCGGGTGTGGGCGCGCCGGTTTCCGGGTCGCGTGCATGCAGGTGAATGATCGCGGCACCAGCTTCGGCAGCTTCGATCGATTGCTGGGCGATCTCGGTTGGGGTGATCGGCAGGGCGTCCGACATGGTCGGCGTGTGAATGCCGCCCGTTACCGCACACGAGATGATGACCTTGTTGTTCGCCGCCGCCATTTTGTCCTCCCCGAATGAGCCGGTTTCCTTTGTCTCGAACCTGATCGCCCGGATTGAGTTCGAGAGTCGCGCCTCAGGACGCTTTCATTGCGCCCTAGGGCGCCTTCTTGGCGTATGTCATGCCGCCCAGCGCCTGATCGGTCGAGGTGATCTCGATCCGGTTTATGTCGGCATGTTCGGGCAGGTCGAGCGCGCCGACCAAGGCTGTCGCCACGTCCTCGGGCTCGAGTGCGGTGTATTCCGTAAACAGTGTTTTCTCAACAGCTTCCATATCGTTGTTGAAAGCCGGGCCAAAGAATTGCGTGTTGACCCGGCCGGGTGCGATCTCGGTGACCCGCACGCGTTTGCCGGCAAGCTCCAGGCGCAAACAGGACGCGAAAGCCCTGACGCCGGCCTTGGTTGCGGCATAGACGGAGGCGTTGGGCGCCGCATTGGGCCCGATCATCGAGGTGATGAAAAAGAGATGCCCGCGCCGGCGCTCGATCATGCCCGGCAGCAAAGCGCGCGTGACCGCAAGGGTCCCTTTGAGGTTCACATCGACCGATTGCTGCAGCTCGAGAAGATCAAGCTCGGCGAAGGGCGCCGACTGGGTCATGGTCCCGGCATTGTTGACCACAATATCGGCCTCGATGCCCGACAACGCCTCCATGACAGCTACCATGTCGGAGACATCGAGCGGGAATATCGTGCAGCCGATCTCGGCTTTCAGATCTTCCAATGGACCGGCGGAGCGGCCGATGGCGATCACCTCCATGCCGCGAGCGGAAAGCGCCCTCGCGGTCGCCGCACCAATCCCGCGTGACGCGCCGGTGATCACCGCCGTTCGATAGTCCGACATGGTGTTTGTCCCAGTTCCCTTGTAGGAGAGCCGCCGAGCGACGGCCGTTGGATGGTCCGACGCCGCCGCTACGCTCGTTTCATTGACCAATACAACGTTGCTGACTATAGAACGTGGGCGGAAATCAAGTCCACAGTCTTGCCCAATTCACGCTCGAGGCCGCCCCCATGAAAGCGCTGATCGTCTACGCCCATCCCGAGCCGACGTCATTCAATGGCGCCCTGAAGGACCGGGCGGTTGCGTGCCTGGAGAATGCCGGGCACGAGGTTGTTGTGTCCGATCTTTACGCCGACTGGTTCGATCCGCGCGCCGGCCGCCACGATTTCGTGGAAGCCTGCGATCCCGAGCGCTTTGACTATCAGGTCGAGCAGGAGCACGCGACCCACAAGGCGCAGTTTGCCCCCGATCTGGAGCGCGAGCACGAACGGCTGATGTGGTGCGATCTGTTGGTCGTGCAGTATCCGATGTGGTGGTTCGGCACGCCCGCGATCCTGAAAGGTTGGATCGACCGGGTCCTGGCCTATCGCCGCTTTTACGATCTCGATCACCGCTTCGCCACGGGCACAATGAAGGGCCGCCACGGCATTCTGTCGGTGACCACGGGCGGAACAATTGAACGGTTTTCGCCCGGTGCGATTTTCGGCGAGATCGACCAGTATCTGAAGCCGATGCAGTTCGGCATGCTGGAATATCTTGGCATGGAGGCGCACGACCCCTTCGTCAGCTATGCGGCGTCGCGGGTAACCAAGGCAGAGCTGACCGCCCAGCTGGACGCCTGGGAGGGGCGGCTCCTGGAGATCGCGGCCCGCATCGAAGCGGCGGGCCCGGCGGCGCAAAAGGAGCCGGCGCCGTCCGGTGCGGCCTGACGGACAATGTTTTGGAGGAACGTCGGCGTTGTCGGAGGCGCCGGGGCGCGGCGAGATTATTGACTTCAACAAACGTGTGTGTTTTGAATAAAAGAACAGTGGTTCTTTCCATAGAACACTGACAAAGCAGGGCGACGTCCGGGATAACCCGGTTTGCTTGTTGAATTAACCGTTTTGCGGCTCGCGGTCGAGGCAGGGTCAGGGTGGATTTGGACCGTATCTGAACACCGAAACGCAGCGCCGTCAGGCGGTGCGGCACGAACGGCACGACAACAAGTGGCGTGAAAAAAGTGGCGCCAAACAAGTGGCGCGATCAGGGACGCGATAGCGGAAGGGAAACGGGAATGGCGACAAACAGCAGCGTTGACACCGCGGAACGGACCGAAGCCAGGCAGGATACCGGTGCGCCGCCCTCGGCGGATGCGATCAACCCGTTTTCCGAGCAGGTCAGCCGCATTCTGGTCGGCGCGGTCGACCTGCATTGCCACAGCGGCCCGTCGGTGATGCCGCGCAACATCAATCATATCGAAGAGATGCACGACGCCGCCGCGAACGGGCTGCGCGCCGTGCTGGTGAAGGACCACTACTATTCGGCGACGCCGATCACCGAGCTGTTGAACGAGCATTACCATCACCTCCCGGTGCGGCTGTTCTCGGGCGTTCCGCTCAACAACACCGTCGGCGGTTTCAATCCCTATGCGGTCGATCACGGCATCAAGCTCGGCGCCAAGCTCGTCTGGATGCCGACATTCTCGTCGGCAAACCACATCGGTCATGGCGACAAGAAGAACTTCCCGAAGACCACCAAGCCGATGCGCGAGCCGACGCCGCTCACCGTGCTCGACGACGACGGCAAGCTGATCGACGATGTTCTGCCGATCCTCGACATCATCGCCGAGCACGACGTCATCCTGTCGGGCGGGCACCTGAACATCAGGGAGATCTTCCCGCTGTTCGAGGAAGCCAAACGCCGCGGCGTCAATCGCCTCCTGTGCAACCACCCGACCTTCCTGATCGATGCAAGCCTTGAGGACATTGCCCAGCTCGCCAGCATGGGTGCTTACGTCGAGCACTCGATCTGCATGTTCATCCCCGAAGCGTTCAAGCAATTCGCGCCGGACGAACTCGACAAGCTGATCAAGGCCGCCGGGGTCGACAAGACGATCCTCGGCTCCGACCTTGGACAGGAGGGCAATTGCTGGCCGGTCAAGGGCTTCCGCAACGTGATTTGCCTGTGTCTCTCGCTGGGCTACAGCGAGGCGGACATCAAGGCGATGATCGGCGGCAATCCAGCCAAGCTGCTCGGCCTCGACCCCGCCTAGTTCGTGGGGCGGCGCCAGTACGGCGCCCTTTGCAATGCTGCGTTCATCGATTGACCGGGAGGCCTACAGGTCGACCTCATGCCCGATACCGCGACACGCCCGCACTACACCTCGTTCCGCCAGCGCCTGATTGATCGGGAGCTGTTGGTCGGCACCTTCATCAAGACGCCGACCGGCCATGCGACGGAAATCCTGGGCGATCTTGGCTTCGACTTCGTCGTGCTGGACGAAGAGCATGCGCCCTTCGATCGGGGATCGACCGATATCGCGCTGCTGGCGGCGCGCGCTGCGAACACCGCGGGCATCGTGCGGGTGCCGAGCGCCAATCCGACCTCGCTGCTATCGGTGCTCGATTGTGGCGCAGCGGGCGTGCTGGTGCCGCATGTAGATGGGGCGGCCAAGGCGCGGGAAGTCGTCGCGGCCTGCCGTTACCGCGACGGGAACCGCGGCTTTTCCAATTCGCCGCGTGCCGGCGGCTATGGCCGGCTTGGCTTTTGGGACCATGTCGACCAGTCCGACGCGCGGGTTGCCGTGATCGCCATGATCGAGGATCCGCCGGCCATCGACGTGATCGATACGATCGTCGACGTCGAGGGGCTGGACGCGGTCTTCATCGGCCGCGGCGATCTGACGGTCTCGCTCGGCGTTGCCGGTCCCGGCACCCCCGAGGTCAAGGCCGCGACCGAGACGATCACCGCGGCGGCGCTGAAGGCCGGCAAGGCGGTGCTGGCCATGTCGGCGGGCGGCGACGATGCGAAATGGCTGAAGGAACTCGGCGTTAGCGGCATGATCGTCGCCTCCGATCAGGGCTTCATGCGCCAAGCCGCGAGCCGGGCCCTGGTTGAATTCCAGGCGCTCGATACGTGAAACGGCAATAGACATTCGGGTTGAAGACTCAGGACGGGAGAACTGATCATGTACGACGTAAAAGACCCGCGATCTGTCCTCGCAGCGACGCCCGCCAAGGAGAAGCGGCCGGCAAACGCATTTGCGGCGGCGGAGTATGCGCGTTTTTACCAGTCCGAGCCGGTCGAAAGCGGGCCGGCGGGCGAGACCTGGTATGCGCGCGGCCAGAACTTCGTCCTGGCCCTCACCAAGGCGACGCCGGGCGCCGAATTCACGCGAAAGGATCAACCCGACGAATACGTCGTCGTGATCCGCGACCCCGACACCCCGATCGAAGTCGCGGCCAACGGCGAGACGGCGAGCGTGCCGGGCTTTTCGCTGGTCATCGTGCCGCCGGGCGACAGCACGGTCACGGTGCCCAATGGCGGCGAGCTGGTGCGGCTCTTCACGGTGAGGTCCGCGGATCTGGCGGCGAAATGCGAAAACGCCGATGCTTATGCGGAGGCCCATCCGAACATTCCGCCCTTCGAGCCCTGGCCGGAGCCGCCGGGCGGTTTCAAGATCCGCCAATACAGCCTCGATGTGCCGAAGCAGGACGGGCGCTTCGGGCGGATCTTCCGCTGCACCACCTTCATGGTGAACTATCTCGACGAGCAGATCGGACCGCGCGACATCACCGCGCTCTCGCCGCACTTCCATGACGATTTCGAGCAGTGCTCGCTGGCGCTTCACGGCGCGTTCATGCACCACATCCGTTGGCCCTGGACCAAGGATATGAACACCTGGCGCGATGACGACCACGAGCATTGCGGATCGCCGTCGATCGCGGTGATCCCGCCGCCGGCCATCCACACGACACGGGCGGTCGATGAAGGCGAGAACCAGCTTGTCGACATCTTTTGCCCGCCGCGAAGCGATTTCTCAAAGCAACCGGGCTGGGTACTGAACGCCGACGACTATCCGATGCCGGCGAACGGATCGGGAGACGGCTAGGCGACGGCGCGGCGCGGAACGATGTTCGTGGTGAGCTCGCCGCTGGGCGGCAGCAAATTCGGGCGGCGGTAGATCGGCGATCATGCCACGCATCTCCGGCTCTTCACATGGCAGCGGTATCCAGGCGGTCCTTTTGGCCCTGGGCACCCTGGAGTATCTTGCCCAGCGTAGGTCGGCGGTCGGTGTCACCGAGCTGGCGCAAGCCTTCGACACGACCAAGAGCCGAATGCACCGCCATCTGCAGACACTGGTGAGCGCGGGCTATATCCTGCAAGACCAAAGCAGCGACCGGTACCGGGTGAGCGCGCGGCTGATGACGCTGGGCGATGCAGTCAGCGAGAATTTCGAGCTGTCCGACGCCGCACGCTCGGCGATGCACGAGCTTCGCGATTCGTTGAGCCATGCCGTGGCGGTCAGCAGCCCCGAAGCCGACGGCGTGCGGATCGTCTCCGTGCTGCGTGGCCGATCCAACGTGGAGATCGGGGTCAAGCCGGGCTCGCTGCTGCAATTTCACGATACCGCGCAGGGCAAGCTCGCGCTGGCCTTCGGTGACCCGGCGGTCATGCGTGACGTTCTCAGCCGGAAACTCACAGCAAGCACACCGCACACAATCACCGACCCCGCCAAGCTGGCGGCCGAGGTGGAGCGGATCAAGCAGCGCGGCTGGTCGACATCGCCCAATGAGTCGGTGATCGGGTTGAATGCCTTGGCGGCGCCGGTGCTCGGCGCGCTTGGCCGCTATGTCGGCGCGATCACGATCGTCGATCTGGTTCAGTTTCTGCCCGATATGCCGACGGACGAACAGATCCGCCGTGTGAGCGCCGCTGCCGCGCAGATCTCGGAATATCTTGGCTATCGGCCTGAAAACTGAGCCTGTGGCGGGAGGCCTCGCGCACGGTGTCAGACAGTCATTGCCAGCCCTACCGTTTGTATCGACGCCAGGCGCCGGCACGGCCGCGAACATGCGCGCTGGGGCTTTGTATGCGGGGCGTTTCAAGGCTTAGACGCGCCTTGACAATATCGTGAGGGTGTCTGATTATAGTCGAAACAATGTTCTTATAAGCGAAACAGGGAGGATCCGATGCTATCTCGTCGCAAGGTAATTGCAACCGGGGCCGCGGCCGCGACGGCCACACTCGCCATGCCGTATATTGCGCGCGGCGCCGGCAAGATGATCGAGATGCGGCTGTCGCACGCCGCCAATCCGATCCATCCCGGCCACATCTCAGCCGTTGAGTTCAAGAAGGAGCTCGAGAAACGGCTGCCCGGGCGCGTCAACGTCAAGATTTTCCCGAACCGCCAGCTTGGCACCGACAAGCAAAATCTGGAAGCGGCGATTGCCGGCACCAACCAGCTTTGCGGCTGCAGCGGTATTCTCTATCCCCTGGTCACCGGCCGGCCGGCGCTCGACGCCTTCCAGCTGCCGTTTTTGATCAAGGATTACGATCACTTCTCCAAGCTCGCGACGAGCAGCGTCAGCCAGAAGATCCTCGACGACCTTCTCCCGGCTGGGCTCATTGGGCTGCAGGTCACCGATATCGGCCAGCGTCACTTCCTGTCGGTGAAGAGCCCGGTCACCAAGATCTCAGATTTCAATGGCCTCAAGACGCGCATCGTCCCGGTGCCGCTGCACAAGGCGATCTGGAACGCGGTCGGCGTATCGCCGGTCGGTCTTGCCTACGGCGAAGTCTACGGCGCGCTGCAGACCAAGGTGATCGACGCGGTCGAGATCAACGTGTCGTCGATGCTGGGTGAGAACCTTTGGGAAGTCGGCAAGCACTTCACGCTGACCGGCCACTATCCATGGCACAACGTGATCGCGATGAACCGCAAGTTCTTCGAAAGCCAGGAGAAGAAGGTGCAAGAGGCGATCCGCGAGGCGGGCCAGGCCTCGACCGCCGCGACGCTCGCCTACACCAAGAAGCAGGACTTCGAAGGCCGCGAGACGCTCAAGAAGAAGGGCGTCAAAATCTACAATCTGGCCGAGCTCGACGAGATGAAGAAGAAGGTCGAGCCGCTGGTCGCCAAATGGTCGATGCGCTCACCGTTGATCGCCGAATTCGTCAAGCTGGCGCAAAGCTGACGGAATTGTGCTGCGGCCGGCCGGGGCGGAGCCTAGACTGGCTTCCGCCCGGCCGGTGCCGGCGGCAGCGCATGGACGAGCGACGTGCAGGATCAAACCCGGATAGATACCAGCCGGAGGGGGGCGCTCGGCTGGTATAATCGTATCCTGGACACCATCGCCGCCGTGCTCATGGGCGCGATCGTGGTCGTCATGGTCGTCCAGGTTTTCGCCCGTTATGTCCTGAACGACTCGCTCATCTGGGCTGAAGAGCTCTGCCGTTATCTGCTTATCTGGATCACGTTCCTGTTCATCGGCATCGCCTTCGAGCGCGGTGAGTTCATTGCGATTGATGTTTTGCCGAACGCCCTGACGCCGCGCCGGCGGTTTTTGCTCAAGCTCGTCGTCACGGTACCGGTGCTCATCTTTTTGTGGCTGATGGTCACGAACGGCTATGTCCATGCGACACGGTTTTCGGGGCAGATGATCCCGGCGATTGATTTCATCTGGACTTCGCTAACTGGTGCGTCGGCGAAGGCGCCAATCGTCTGGGTCTATATATCGGTGCCGATCGGCAGCGCCTTATTGATCGTCCATATGCTGGTATCGCTTTTCTTCGACGCCAAGAAAGCGTTCGCCGGCGCCAATGAGGCCGCTCCCGCGCCTGACGGCGCCTAACCGGCTCTGGCGATGGGCACGTTCCTCGGATTTTTTCTTTTCTTTCTGATCACGGGTGTACCGATCGCACTGGCGCTGGGTGTCGGCGCGATCATCTATCTCTTCATTACGGGGAACGGCGAGTTGGTGCTCGCCTTCCCCCAGAAGATGCTGGGCGGGGTCGACAATTTCGTGCTGCTAACGATCCCGCTTTTCCTGCTTGCGGGCACGTTGATGAATGTCGGCGGCATCACCGAGCGGATCATCGTCTTCGCCCGCGCCATGGTCGGCCACCGGCGTGGCGGAATGTCGTCCGTCACGGTGCTGTCGAGCATGTTTTTCGCCGGCATTTCCGGCAGCGCCACCGCCGAGAGCTCCGCCCTTGGCACCATCCTGATCCCAACGATGGCGCGCCAGGGCATGCCCGCATCTTTCGCGGCAGCGCTGGTGGGTGTCAGCGCCATCATGGGCCCGATCATCCCGCCTAGCATCACCATGATCGTCTATGGCGTGTTGTCGGGTGCTTCGATCGGCCAGCTGTTTCTGGCGGGCGTGGTGCCAGGCATCCTGATCGCGGGAAGCTTTCTGGTCTATGTCTCGTGGCGGGCCAAGCGCTCAGGTTTCCCGGTGACCGACAAGGCAAGCTGGAGCGAACGCCGGCAGTCGATCGTGCGGACCACGCCGGCGCTGATGCTGCCACTGATCATTATCATCGGCATCAAGGGCGGCATCTTCACCGCGACCGAATCGGCGGCGGTGGCGGTGCTCTATGCGCTGATCATCGGCATTATCTACCGCGAACTCACCAGGAAGCGGCTCTGGCAGGCCTTGACCGCGACCGCCATCGTGACGTCGGCGCTGATGTTCATCGTCTCGATGGCGAGCATCGTATCATTTGTCTTCGCGCTGGAAGGCGTGCCGGCGGCGGTTGCCAAGACTGTGCTGTCCATCAGCGACAATCCATACGTCATCTTGTTGATGCTCAACCTCGTCCTGCTGCTGCTGGGCATGTTCCTGGAGCCGATCACGATCCTCATCCTGACCATGCCGATCCTGCTGCAGATGGCCAAAATCCTTCAAATGGACCTCGTCCAGTTCGGCATGATGGCGATCCTGAACGTGGTGATCGGCCTGGCGACGCCCCCGGTGGGGGTGTGCTTGTTCATTGTCTGTGCGATTTCGGGCAAGTCGCTGATCGAGGTCAGCAAGGAGGCGCTGCCGTTGCTCGCTATCGCCATCCTGGTGCTGGCCCTGGTGGCGCTCGTGCCCGCGGTCTCGCTGACCCTGCCCCATGCCTTCGGCAGCGCCCAGTAATCGTATCGGCCTTTGCCGCAATTGCGGGCAACCGGGCGCGTTGTCGCTGGCGGTGTTCGAAGATGGGTGACGCGAGCAGGCTGGCGGTCAAGATTGGCGGTATTCGCCTAAAGAACCCCGTCATCTGCGGCGCCGGCGAACACTTGATCGAGGCGGCCGGCATCGAGGCGGCGCTCGCGGCGGGCGCCGCGGCGGTGGTGATGAAATCGACCAACGAGTCCGACGCTGCCAAGACCCAGCTCGCGCAGGCCGATTACGTCCTGCTTGACAGCGATTGGCGGGCGCTCGACTGGGACGGCGCGCCGCCACGCGGCGCGCATCTCTTCTGCCGCTCGGGTCTCTCACCGCTCGCCTTCGATGACTGGCTGAAACTGCTGAAGGAGAGCGACGAGCGGGCGCGCCATCACGATGCGTTGGTGGTCGCAAGCCTCATCCCGGGCGATCCGGGTGCCGCGCTCGATTATGCGCGGGCCATGGAAGGGGCGGGCGCGCGGGTGATCGAGCTCAACATCGGCGCGCCCCATGCCGGCGAAGCGGCGGCGGGTGCGATCACGCACGCACGCGATACGGAGCGCGTCCGCACCATGACGGAACAAATGCGCGCGGCAGTCACAGTGCCCCTCTGGGTCAAGCTCACGGGGCAGAGCGACGATGTGGCCGGCCTCGTCGTGGCGGCGCGCGAGGGCGGCGCGGACGCGGTGACGGTGATGGGGCGCTTCATGGGATTCGTGCCCGATGTGGAAAGCCAGGGCCCGATGCTCGGCACTTTCGGGGCGATCGGTGGAGCCTGGGCGCTGCCGCTCACCTGTCGCTGGCTGGCGTTGGCCCGCCGCGCGGTCGGTCCCGACTTTCCCTTGCTCGCCACCAACGGCGCGCGCGATGGCCTTGACGTCGTGCGCTTTCTTTTGGCCGGCGCACGCGGCGTGCAAATGACGACCGCGGTGATGACGGCGGGCTTTGACGTTGTCGCCCAGACGATCGCCGCAGTGGCCGATTATCTTGCCGCGCGCGGGCAGGGCGCGGACGACCTGGTGGGCCGGGCCGCCGACGCGCTGACCGGCTACCAAGAAGCCGGCGGCGAGGACCATCGCTGGCGCGAGCTATTTGCAGCGGTTGATCGATCCAACGGGCCGTAGGACCCGTGCGGGGGGCAGGCGATCAGGCTGTCGGTTCGAGCGTCTTCAACTCGCGCCGCATGATCTTGCCAGTCGAGGTCTTGGGCAGGTCGTCGACGAACTGTACCTCGCGGGGCACCTTGTAGGCAGCGAGGTGCTCGCGGCAGTAGTCGTTGATCGCCTGCTCGCTTGCCGTCAAGCCGGGCTTGAGGACGACGTAGGCCTTGGCGATCTCGCCCTTGGTCTCGTCCTGCTTGCTGCCGACGCCGACCATGGCGACAGCCGGATGGCCTGCGATTACGCGCTCGATCTCGGACGGGTAGATGTTGTAGCCGCCGGTGATGAACATGTCCTTCTTGCGGTCGACGATATAGAAGTAGCCGTCGTCGTCCATGCGGGCGAGATCGCCGCTGTGCAGCCAGCCGTCTGGCTCGATTGTCTCGGCGGTCGCGGCCTCGTTGCCGTAATAGCCCATCATGACCAGCGGGCCCTTGACCATCAACTCGCCGACTTCGCCGTTGGGCATGGTCCTTGAGGCGTCCTCGGCATCGCCGATCCGCACTTCATTGCCCGTGCAGGCGATGCCGATCGAGCCGTGCCGGTTCTCGCCGTAGACATGCGACATGACGCCCGGCCCGGCCAGCTCGGTCATCCCCCAGAGCTCGAACATCGGGCAGCCGGCGCGCTCCTCCCACTCGACCATCTTGGCCACCGGCATCGATTGGCCGCCGACGATGACGCGGGTAAGCGAAGAATAGTCGTGATCCCCAAAGCCCTCATCGGCGAGCATCAGCATGTACATCGTCGGCACGCCGTCGAGGATCGTCGGCTGGTGGCGATCGACGGCAGCGAAAAAGCTCTCCACATCGAAACGTTCCTGGAGGATGAGTTTGCCGCCGACCATGAAGGTCCCCATCATCGCCGCCGCGCCGTATACATGAGCGCAGGGCAGGGCGAGCAGCTGGACGTCGTGCGCAGTGCGGATGTTCATCGCCGCGAGCACGGCGGCACTGCTGGTCACGTTGCGGTGGCTCAGCATCGCCCCCTTGGGGTATCCGGTGGTGCCGGAGGTGTAGCAGATGACGGCCAGGTCGTCGGGGGCCGCGTCGGCCGCTCTGTTGGCCCTCGTACCCATCGTCAGAAGGTCCTTGTAAGGAATTGTGCCGTCGAGAGAACCTTCACCCAGACAGACGATCTCGTTGAGGTCGGACCCGCCCTTCAGCGGCATGATGGGCGCGCCGCGCTCGGCCGTCGTGATCAGCGCCTTGGCGCCGCAGTCCTTGACCACGTAGGCGACTTCCTCCGGCGTCAGCATGACGTTGATTGGATTGACCACGCCGCCGGCGCGCGACACCGCGAAATAGGCGATCGCCCATTCGTCGCTGTTCTGGGCGTAGAGCGTGACCCGATCGCCCTCGCCGACGCCGATCTCGGTGAGCCCGGCGGCCAGATTGCCGATGGCCTGGTCGAGCTCGGAATAGCTGTATTGCCGGTCGTTGTAGATCAGTGCCGTTTTTGCGGCCCGGTCTCGCATCGCTGGCTGAAGCAGCTTGTCGATCGTGGTGTTGAGCATCGCCCGATCCTCGCGTTTCGACCCCTGGCCGGTGATCGTCGGGGTATTGTTGCACAATTCGATGAGCGCAATCGCGTTTGTCGCGCAGTCGCGGCTCTTGTGACATGGCCGGCCGCACGCGCTAACGTATCGGGCCGGCGGTTGGCTGGTCCGGCAAGTGCGTCTTGATCCAGTTGTGGTGGTTCCGATGGCAGCCCTCGATCGCTTTACCGTGCTCGACCTGACCCGCGTGCGCTCGGGGCCGACGGCCGTCCGCCAGCTCGGCGATTGGGGCGCAAAGGTCATCAAGATCGAAACGCCAGTGGCCGCCGAGGCTGGACAGGGCGTCGGCGGGCCGCGGCATGGATCGGATTTCCAGAACCTCCACCGCAACAAACGCAGCCTCACGCTCAACCTGAAGCATCCCGGCGGTATCGCCGTGCTCCAGCGGCTCGTCGGCGCGGCCGATGTGCTGGTCGAGAACTATCGCCCGGAGGTGAAGCACCGGCTCGGGATCGATTACGAGGCCCTGAAACCGCTCAATCCGCGCCTCGTCTATGCCAGCATTTCGGGCTTCGGTCAGGACGGACCTTACCGCCTGCGGCCTGGCTTCGATCAGGTGGCGCAAGGCATGGGTGGGCTCATGTCGGTCACCGGACTGCCCGGCCAGGGCCCGGTCCGCGCCGGCATACCGGTGGCGGATCTGAGCGCCGGGCTGACATGTGCTATCGGCATTCTGATCGCGCTCCTCGAACGTGAAGTCTCGGGGGAGGGCCAATGGGTCAGCGCCTCGCTCCTGGAGGCGCAAATCTCGATGCTCGACTTCCAGGCCGCGCGCTGGCTAATGGCCGGGGAGGTGCCGGGGCAAGCCGGCAACGATCATCCCACAAGCATCCCGACAGGCGTCTTTCCGACCAGCGACGGCCACGTCAATATCGCCGCTTCGGGCGAGGCGATGTGGCAGCGCCTGTGCGAGGTGCTGGGGCTGTCGCAGCTCGTCGACGATCGCGACTACGCCACCGGCGAGGCGCGTTCGACAAACCGAGCGGCGCTAAATGCGGCGTTCGGCGAGGTGACGAAGCAGCACACCAGCCGCGGCCTTGTCGACTTGTTGAACACGGCCGGGGTGCCATGCGGGCCGATCAACACCATCGACGATGTCTTCGCCGACGAGCAGGTCAAGCACACGGGGATCGCAACGCCCGTGCGGTCCAATACGCTAGGCGAGATCCACGTCGTCGGCCAGCCGGTGCATCTCAGCCGCACCCCGAGCAGGATCCATTCCGCGGCACCCGAGCGCGGCGAGCACACCGACGAGATCCTCCGTGAATTCGGCTATGACGATGGCGAGATCGCGGGCTTTCACGAACAGGGAGTGGTCTGATGCCGGATGAGAGGGGCAGCGATGCGGGGCGCGTTACCGGTGTCGCGGAAGGGGTGATCGGCTGGGTCACGTTCGATCGGCCCCACCGTCACAATGCCATGTCGTATGAGATGTGGCAGGCCTTGCCTGACGTCCTGGCGGCGCATGAAGCCGATCCCGAGGTGAAGGTTATCGTGCTGCGGGGTGTGGGCGAAAAGTCATTTATCTCCGGCGCCGATATCTCGCAGTTCGACGAGCGCCGGGCCTCGGCCGCCGCCAATGAAAACTATCGCTCGGTGGCGGGAACGGCATTCACGCGCCTGCGTGATGTTTCCAAACCCACGATCGCGATGATCCGCGGCTACTGCATCGGCGGGGGGCTGGCAGTGGCGCTGTGCTGTGATCTTCGCATTGCAGCGGATGACGCACGGATGGGCATTCCGGCGGCGCGGCTCGGCCTCGGCTACGCGCAGGACGGCGTCAAGCGGCTGATCGACCTTGTCGGTCCTGCCTATACGAAGGAAATCCTGTTCACCGGACGAAACTACGATGCCGCCGAAGCCTGGCGCATTGGGTTGGTGAACGGGGTGGTTGCAGTCGATGCGCTTGCCGCTGAGGTGCGTGCTACGGCCGAGACGATCGGCGAAAACGCGCCGTTGACCATCGCCGCGGCGAAGTGGGCGGTAAACGAGACGCTGCTGCCGTCCGGTGAGCAGGATATGGGCGCAGTTGGGCTTGCAATCGAGCGCTGTTTCGACAGCGACGACTTTGCCGAAGGCCGCAAGGCCTTTGCCGAGAAGCGGCGGCCGGTCTTCAAAGGCCGTTGAGCGCGGCGTATTCTTCTGACGGATTTCTGAGATCACTTCGGTATGCCTGGCACCCGCACCGGTCCGGCGCACGCTCACATACACGGATAGAAAGGCGCTGAACCCATGCCTCACGCAGATAATAACGGCGTCAAGCTCTACTTCGAGGAAGCAGGGACCGGAACACCGATCGTGTTTCTTCACGAATTCGCCGCCGATTTCCGAAGCTGGGAGATGCAACTGCGTTTCTTTTCCCGCACCCACCGCGCCGTCGCCGTGAATGCGCGCGGCTATCCGCCCTCCGATGTGCCCCCAGATCCCGCGGCGTATGGTTACGAGCTGTTCGTGGACGATATACGGGCGGTACTGGATCATCTGGGCGAGGATCGCGCCTACATCGTGGGTCTTTCCATGGGCGCCTACGCGGCGCTGCATTTCGGGCTCACCCATCCCGGCCGCGCTCTGGGTCTGGTGCTGGCGGGCGGCGGCTCAGGCTCGCCCAAGGCAGAGCAGGCGGCGTTCAAGGAACAGGCCGACGCGCTGGCCCAGCGCTTCTTGAAGGACGGAATGCCAGCCGTGGCGCCGACCCTGTCGCTTTCACCGACCCGGGTGCAATTGCAGAACAAGGATCCGCGTGGTTGGGCGGAGTTCAACGGGTATTTGGAGGAGCATTCAACGGAAGGCTCCGCACTGACCGTGCGCAACTATCAAGGCGGGCGCCCCTCGCTCTATGACTTCGAGGCGGCGCTATCGAAGCTCACTGTGCCGGTGCTGCTCGCCGTGGGCGACGAGGACGATCCCTGTCTGGAGGTCAATCTGTTCCTCAAGCGCACTATTCCGGCCTCAGGTCTCTGGGTCGTGCCCAAAACGGGCCACGGCATTAATCTTGAGGAGCCTGCTGCCTTCAACAATGCGCTTCAGGGTTTCTTCTCTGCGGTCGAGAACGGAAAATGGACCGCCCGCGACCCCCGCAGCCAGGGCAGCGGCGCCTTTTCGGTCCGCCAAGACGCCTGACGGGACGGGGCCGCAGGCCGGGCGGATGAACGAAAACAGGAGGGCGGCATGAACATGGCGGCGGTGATCCACGAGAAAGGCGCGCCCGAGGTCTTTCGCTGGGAGGACTGGCCGGTCGGCGAGCCGGGCCCGGGCGAGGTGCGCCTCCGCCACGGCGCTATCGGTGTCAACTATGTCGATACCTATCACCGCCGGGGGATGCCGCATCCTTGGCCGGTGCCGCCGCTTCCGGTCGTGCTGGGGCTGGAGGGCATGGGCGTCGTCGAGGCGCTGGGGGAGGGGGTCGACGGGCTCGCCCCCGGCGACCGGGTCGCCTATGGCGCCTACAGCCAGTCGCGCGTCTTTCCGGCCGACCGCCTCGTCAAGCTGCCCGACGCGATTGGCGACGTGCAGGCCGCCGACATGATGCTGAATGGATTGACCGCGCAGTAATTGTTACGACGGACCTATCGGGTGCAGCCGGGCGACATGGTTCTGGTCCACGCCGCGGCGGGCGGCATGGGGCTCATCCTCTGCCAAGGGCCAAGGCGCTGGGGGCGACCGTTCAGCCCGTTCGCACCGAGACTTCGATACCGTTGCCGATGGGGACGAGGTCGCTGCGCACATTCGCATGACCGCGTACATGGGCCATGTATCCGGCCATCACCTCGGCATTGCTTTCCGGGAAGGTGATGTTGTCGGCGACGATGGCGCCGCCGATCCGCATCTTCGCCAGCAGCATGTCGAAGTAATCGATGTAGTCGGTCTTCCAGGCATCAACGAAAACAAGGTCGATCGGCCCTTCGATCGCAGCGACGCTCGCCTTGGCATCGCCCAGGCGCACCTCGACGATGCCGGACAGGCCCGCGCGGGCGATGTAGTCGTTCGCGATCGCGTGCTTGGCTTCCAGCGCCTCGGTGCCGATGACATGGCCGCCGGTGGCGCGCGCGGCCTCGCCCAGCCAAAGCGCGGTGTAGCCCATCGAGGTGCCGACCTCGACGATGTGCTTGGCGCCGGTCATTCGGATCATCAGATTGAGCAGGCCGGCCGTTTCGGGCCCGGCCGCCAGCGCCGCCTTATCGGCATCGAAGCCCTCTTTTTTGAACGCCTCGCGGTCGCGTTCGCGGCGCTCGTCGAGCTCGTCGAGGATCGCCTGGACGTCGGGATCGAGCGTCACCGGCATAACCCCCATGGCCCTGTCATGCCTGGCCGCATCGTCGCCTCCTGATCGTTGGACTGCATCCAATGGGAACTAAACCAGCCGCCGGGGATGTCAATCGTTGGAGGCACCGCGAAAAGCGCTTTCTGCGCCGCCGCGCCGCGATTGCGCCGGGCGGGGGCAGGGCGTATGAACGGCGCAATCCCGAAAACTCAAAGGAACCGATCGCGCCCCATGTCGAATCCGCAATACGTCTATGTCATGAAGGGCCTGGGCAAGGCCTATCCCGGGGGCCGCCAGGTGTTGAAGGATATCTGGCTGAGCTTCTATCCCGGCGCCAAGATTGGCGTGCTTGGCCTCAACGGTTCGGGCAAGTCGACGCTTTTGAAAATCATGGCGGGGCTCGACGAGGAGTTCATCGGCGAAGCTTGGGCGGCTGACGGCTTCAAGATCGGCTACCTGCCGCAGGAGCCCGATCTCGATCCGCACAAGGACGTCGCCGGCAACGTGCTGGAGGGTGTGGCGGAAACCAAGGCGTTGCTCGACCGTTTCGAAGCGGTCAACGCGCGCTTCGCCGAGGAGCTGAGTGAGGACGAGATGAACGCCGTCATCGAGGAGCAGGCGGCGCTTCAAGAAGAGATCGAGGCGGCCGATGCCTGGAACCTCGACCGCACTATCGAGGTCGCGATGGACGCGCTACGCTGCCCGCCGGGCGACGCGGAGGTCGCCACGCTTTCGGGCGGCGAGCGCCGGCGCGTTGCGCTGGCCCGCCTTCTGCTGCAGCGCCCCGACATGCTGTTGCTCGACGAGCCGACCAACCATCTCGATGCCGAGTCGGTGGCATGGCTTGAACGTTTTCTCGACGAATATCCGGGCACCGTCGTCGCGGTGACCCATGACCGGTATTTTCTCGATAATGTCGCCGGCTGGATATTGGAGCTCGACCGCGGCCACGGCATTCCCTGGGAAGGCAACTATTCTTCCTGGCTGGAGCAGAAGGAAAAGCGCCTGGCCCAGGAAACTAAGTCGGAGGGCGCGCGTCAGCGCACGCTGCAAAACGAGCTTGAATGGATCCGCGAGAGCCCGCGCGCGCGTCAAGCCAAGCAGAAGGCGCGCATCAACCGCTACGACGCGCTGCTCGCCGAAGCCAACAACAATGCGCCGGAGAACGTGCAAATCACGATCCCGCCGGGCCCGCGCTTGGGCGATGTCGTGGTCGATGCCAAGGGTGTGGGCAAGGGTTACGGCGGCGATTTGCTGATCGAGGATGCGAGCTTCCTTTTGCCGCGGGGTGCCATCGTTGGCATCATCGGCCCCAATGGCGCGGGTAAGACGACACTCTTCCGCATGCTTGCGGGAGAGGAGACGCCGGATGCCGGAACGCTGACGACGGGCGAGACAGTGAAGCTCGGTTATGTAGACCAGTCGCGCGCTTCGCTCGACGGCGATCACTCGGTTTGGGAGGAGATTTCGGGCGGCAACGAGCTGATCGAGCTCGGTAAGCGCGAGGTGCCATCTCGCGCCTATGTCTCTGGCTTCAACTTTCGCGGCTCCGACCAGCAGAAAAAGGTGGGCCAGCTCTCCGGCGGTGAGCGCAACCGGGTGCATCTGGCCAAGGTGCTGAAGTCGGGGGCGAACCTGCTACTGCTCGACGAGCCCACCAACGATCTCGACGTCGACACGATGCGGGCGTTGGAAGAAGCGCTCCTGGCCTTCGCCGGCTCGGCGATGATCATCAGTCACGACCGCTGGTTCCTCGACCGCATCGCAACCCACATCCTGGCCTTCGAGGGCGACAGCCAGGTTGTCTGGTGCGAGGGCAACTACCAGGACTACGAGGCCGACCGCAAGAAGCGCCTGGGTGAGGAGGCCGACCGCCCCCACCGCATCAAATACAAGAAGCTGCGAGCGTAGGGGGCGACGTCTCGGCCGCTTTAGCCCGTGCCACGGCCCAGCCGATGCACGCCGTGACGCCCGCTTGCCAAACGACGAAGGTCAGAAACAGGGAAATGTGCCACCCGATCGGCAATGCCACCAGCATTCCAAAGGCCATTCCAACCAGGAGGGTGACTGCGGCGGACGAGAAGCGGCGAAAGAAAGGAAAGAGCAGCCACGTAGCCACGACGACGCCTGTTGCGGCGACGGTGCCCGCATTCAATCCGGATAGCCAAGGCTCCGCGCCAGAATGACCAATCAGGCGCGGCCCGGCGGTGGTTGAGCGTAGGGAAGCGTACCAAATTGCTGCCATCAGGGGCACAAGCGCAATCGCTCGGAGCAGGGCTGCTCGTGTGGCCGCGCGGAGATAAAGAGCGAGAGCAAACCCGTAAATGATCCCCGGCCCGAGGATCGCAATCCACCGGGCAAGATCGACCTTATAGGTGCCGATCGATGTCGCGTAGGCCATGAAAGAGAAGATGCCTGAAAATGCGCCGACGATCGCTGCTTCGGACGTTGTTAAGATGTCGTCCGCTCGTCGCGCCAATGCCCAGTCCTCACTTTGGCGAATTGGATATAACCGGTACTACCCAGCGACAATCAACATGTCCGGCGGAGGCACGCAACGGCGCAAGCCTCTCCGTGGTCCCCTTCGACGCCTTCGTATTGATTACTGCGACGCGTACTTGCGGATGAAGGGGCACGAATTTGTCTTGAGCTTCCACACGTTGGCATCGGTCACCCGTTCGCCAGTTCGCTTGTAGTGCATGTATTCCGCCAGCTCTCGTGTCGCATTCCATATTTCATTTTTCTCGTGCCGCCAGTACCAAGTTTTGACATACGCTGTTTTTCTGTATTCGTGCCATCGCGTATCGGGCAGCGTTGTGGCGAGTTCTTGAATAAATTTTCGACTGGAAGATCGCATCACCACAAACCCATCCGCTTTGGTAAAGCAGATCGGGTAGAGCGGTTGATTGAAACTGAATACCAGTACTTCGGTGAGCAGCGCGAAGTTGGCCATGACGCTTAAGCCGAACAGGACGAAGAGTATCGTTTTTCCGATCCTCCGGCCACGATCAGTTAGCACGTCGCTCAGGCGTATCATTCGTCGGTCCATTCTGCGCGATCGATCCACACAAGTTGCGATGACTTTGTGCCGGGAATCGGGACGATGCGGAGGCGTCCTTTGATCCTCCGCCGCCATGTCGACCGGATTATGAAGGTCTTTGCCCTGCCATGCTGCTCCAACCTGATCATGTCGTCATGCCGCACCGAGATACGAGGGAAGAAACGCGCAACCTGCCCTTCGGTAAAGTCGAAAGGATCGCGAATGCGGTTTTCGATCACCCCAGTCACCTCGATAATGTTGCCTTTCCGCGAAAAAGTGAAGGTTCCGTTCGCGCGGATGGAGCCGTTCCCGAGCAGCAGGCGGTGATCCGAAAACCGGTTCCTGCTCAGGTCGAACTTGTATCGCCCGTCGAAATCGTCGCTGACAGTGATCGATCGGCCGGATTTCAGCGAGAGAAGCCGACCTGCGACAGCCCGGCTTGGATCCTTTGGTTTACGCTTGCCAATCATCCAGTCCTGGTAATGTCCCTCTATTCTATTGGCAGCGGTCCGCAGCGCCTTATGCCTCAGAATCCATCGCGGATCATAATCGACGGCACCGCCCGTTCCATCGAGATAGCGTTCCCACGCCTTGATTGCCTTGCTCACTCGCACATCTGGCGCAGAAAGGGGCCCCGGTATGAAACGTCCTACTGCGACTGCGTCATTCAGGCGTTTCGCCCCGTTTAGCAACTGCCGCGCTTTTCGTTCAATTTCGTCGAGTTCATGGTTCAGTCGCCGCTCGCTCCCGCGGCTGGCTTCGAGAAACTCGTCCTTAAGAGCACGTTTGCGTCTGCGTTCGCTCTCGCGGCTGATCCTGAGGAACTCCTCGCGGGTGAGGGAGCCTCCCGCTGCCGGCCGGCCATCACGCCCGCGGCCCGGCAGGCCGCCGGTCGATTGGGTGGGGATCAGGTTGGCGCCGTCGCCCGGGCCCTCCGGAACCCCCGCCAGCGGGTCCCCTCCCGATGCGTCGAACCGGTTGCCGGTTGCGTCCCGCCGGGCGCTTGGCGGTGTCAGCGCGCCGGGGCCGAGCGTCCGGCTCAGCTCGCCCTGGATCTCCCGCAAGGTCTCGCCGCCGGGATCGACGATGCCGTCCACGGTGAGCCCGTTTCGGGCCTGAAAGCGCTGCAGGTCCTCTTCGAGCCGGGTGTTGAGGAAACCGGTCGGCCCGTCGGTGGGGCTGGCGTCGTGCTCGCCCAGGGTGTCCATCAAGGTCTCGATCTTGGCGACGTCGGGGCGGCGGTTCCGGCGGCCCTCGCCGATGCCGGCCTTGATCTCCAGCGTGTCCGTGGGTCCGAAGAGCTCGGGCAGGGCCCGGCCCTCGGCCCAGGCATCGCGGAAGTCCTGGAAGAGCTTTTGGCCCATCGGGTCGAAGGTGGGATCGCTTATCTCGGTGGCGCCCTCGCCGACGCGGCCGAATGGGTCGGGGAACTGCTCGATCTCGTCGGGGCCTTCGAAGAGGCGGCGGAATTCTTCTGGCATTGCGGGGTTGGCTCCTTGCTGGATCGGTTATTGGGAAAAATCCCCCGATCCTAGCGCCGGCCTGTTCCGCGTCAATCCGGAACCTTTTGCGATCTTGTGGTGGTGCGGGCTAGTGAATTGCGGCCGTGCGCGTTCCGAAGGGCACGGCGTCACTCTGCGACGGCGTCACTTTCGACACGCTCAATGTGAGCGTCTTGGCGCGGGCAGATCGGATGGATTTCGGATCGCGCGTCAGACCGCCGGCGCGGTTGCCCGTTCAACCGCGGTCGAGGCTTCGCATTTTTTTTTCGAGCGCCTTGATCAGCCCGTCGACCGAGCCGCGCTGGCGCAGGATAGCGGCGAAGTCGGCGCGCTGGGTCTGGGCCATGGAGAGGTTCTCGATCACTACGTCGACGATCTTCAAGCCGGTGTTGGCCCGGCGGATCGACCAGCGCAGCGGGATCGACGGGCGGCTTTTCTGCAGGATTACGCTTTCCACCACATAGGCGCCGTTGTCGGGGCCGGTCGCGCGCTGCACGCGGAACTTCTCGCCGGCGTATTGGCGCAAACGCACCGTGTAAGTCTTCACGATGAAGCGCTTGAAGACCGCGAGATAGGCTTTGCGCTGCGCCGGGGTCGCGCGCCGCCAATGACGGCCGAGCACAAAAACGCCGATCGAGCGGGTGTGAAAGTTGGTTGTGAAGAGCTTTGCAAATTCGACTTCACGATCGGCTTTTGTCGTCGATTTGTCGGCCAGGATCTCGAGCGCCCGATTGGCCAACGCCTGCACGAGCGCTTGCGCATCGTTGGCCGACTGCGCGCGGGCTGGCTGCGGTGCGGCCGCGAACATCAAGACCAGCGCTATGACGCCCGTTCCCAGTATACGTGCCGGTAGTTGTGAAACCGCCATGTCCGCCCTCATCCCAGTTTTTGGTTGTTTTTACGTGAGGAAGTATGCCGCGAGCGCGTTTAGCTGGCGAGCCGTCCAACGCGGTGGCGGCGGCTAAAGTGGAGCGGACGGGCGCTACTCGACAATCTCCGGAACTGTGATCTTGGCGGGAGCGCCGTCACGGACTTCGGAGGCCCGGTTCTGGCGGTAAAGACTGCGGATCGTGGCGTAGAGATCGAGCGAATTTCGCTCAAGATCCTCCAGCGCCTCAATGCTGCGTGAGCGACGATCGATGATGTTGACAACAGTCGAGGTGATGGAGGCGACCCGGTATTGCCAGCCGCCTGGCGCCACATAAGTCAGCGGATCGAGCAGCTTGTCCCCGACCCGGCCGGCGGCGTGGCGTGCATTGTGCGGCCCAAGGAACGGGATCATCAGATAGGGGCCTTCGGTCACGCCCCACACGGCGAGGGTCTGACCGAAATCCTCCTTATGCGCTTCAAGCCCGTACTGGGCGGCGACGTCGAAGAAGCCGAACACGCCTGCGACGGTGTTGACGAAAAAGCGCATGGCGGTTTCCGCGGCCCGGCCCGGCTTGCCCTGCAGCACGTCGTTGATGAAGGTTTGCGGAGAAGCAACATTGTCGAGGAAATTGCGAATGCTGTTGCGCACGAAGGCGGGGAATGTCTTGCGATACGCCTTGGCGACCGGCTTCATGACGTTGCGGTCGAGCGCCATGTTGAATTCGAAAATTTTGCGATTGGCCGGCTCGAGCGGGTCGTTGGCCTCCTGGTAGGCCCTCAGCGCCTCGGGATCCTTGGGCACCGGCGCACAGGCATCAATTGCGAGCACGCTCAGCAGAATGACCGCGATCCGGAGTGCTCCCCGCGCTCTCAATCCGGACCCATGGCCGGCGGCGATGGTGTTCGTCATCGACGGATCACCGTTTATCAAGCGATCACCGACCTCTTTTCAAACGACACGAGCCGCGCGAACCGTCGTCCGATCGCGGCTCGGCCCCATCATCGCTCCCCATACGCCTGCGTCAACCCAATGTCGACCGGCGGTCACCATTCCCCGAACATGCGCAGACTGCCTTTGCTTGATCTCCCCAGATTAGCAGCAGATGCGCTCCTCGCGGCCCTCTCGAGCACAGTTGACCCCTTACCATAGGCCGATTCGCTTTGCCAACGCCGATCAGCGATCGGCGTGACTATCCAGTCAATCACGTTGCAGAAAGGTCGCAGCGGTGTGCGTGCCGCTCGAATCTTGGCTTGATGTTCGACCAAATCGGAACCTTATCCCCGCTAGCCGGGAATGCTTCTGCGGTCAAATCCATTCCGGGATGATCGTGTCGGACCGGCAGGCTTGCAATCGACGGATGGTTGGGCTACTGCCCAACCCCCGGGCGTCCAATCGGTTGATGTGAACAGGCGCACGAAACACGGATGGATGCAGCAACCGGCGGTGGCGGCCGCCATGAAGGGCAATGCACAATGGCGAGGAGCGGTGATGCGCGCCGTATCGAGGCGTCATTTGAATTTTTTCCGCCCAATACGGAGGCGATGGAGGCCCAGCTTTGGGCCGCGATCGAGCGCCTGTCACCATTAACGCCTCGTTTCGTCTCGGTGACCTACGGTGCGGCCGGCTCGACCCGCGAGCGCACCCACGCAACGGTGGAGCCGATACGGCGCGAGACCAAGCTTGATCCGGCTGCGCACCTGACATGCATCGGCGCCACCCGCGCCGAAGTGGACGCGGTCGCCCGGCGCTACTGGGAGGCTGGCGTGCGCCATATCGTGGCGCTGCGCGGCGATCCGCCCGAAAGCAGCGCCGGCTATGAGCCGCACCCCGAAGGGTATCGTTATGCCGCCGATCTCGTTTCCGGGTTGCGGCGCGTAGCTGAGTTCGAGATCAGCGTCGCCGCCTATCCTGAAGTCCATCCCGAGGCGCCCAGCGCCGCTGCCGATCTTGAAAATCTAAAGCGCAAGGTCGATGCGGGAGCGACCCGGGCGATTACCCAGTTCTTCTTCGAAAGCGGTGACTATCTGCGCTTTCTTGAGAAGGCGCGGCGCGCCGGCATCGAGGTTCCGATCGTCCCCGGCATCCTGCCGGTCACCAACTTCCACACCGTCGCGCGCTTCGCCAAGGCGTGCGGGGCGGCGGTGCCGGCCTGGATGGCGGATCAGTTCGAGGGGCTCGACGACGACCAGGCAACGCGCAAGCTGGTGGCCGCGAGCATCGCCGCCGAGCAATGCCGCGCGCTGCAAGCGTCCGGTGTCGAAGAGTTTCACTTCTACACCCTCAACCGCGCCGACCTGACTTTCGCGATCTGTCATATGCTCGGCCTGCGCCCGACCGAAGCGGCGTTGCCCGCCGCGGCCGAAGCCTGATGCGCGGGGGGCAAGCGCAGCCATGATCTACACCGCCTCACCTGCCGAGCGCCGCAAGACGCTGGAAGCGCTGCTCGGCGAACGCATCCTGGTGCTCGACGGCGCGATGGGCACGATGATCCAGGAGCGCGGTCTTGAGGAGGCAGATTATCGCGGCCATCGATTTGCCGACCACGGCTCCGATCTCAAAGGCAACAACGACCTGCTCAACCTGACGCAGCCGCAAATGGTTGCCGACATACACCGCAGCTTTCTTGAGGCGGGCGCCGATATCCTGTCGACCAATACCTTCAACGCAACGACGATTGCCCAGGCCGACTACGGCACCAGCGCGGTCGTCGCGGAGATCAACCAGGAGGGCGCACGGCTTGCCCGGGCGGTCGCCGATGCGGTGACGCGGAGCACGCCTGAACGGCCCCGCTTCGTCGCGGGCGCGATGGGGCCAACCAACCGGACGGCCTCGATCTCGCCCGATGTGGAGGATCCGGGCTTTCGCAATGTCAGCTTCGATGAGCTGCGCGATGCCTACCGCGAAGCCGCAGAAGCGCTTGTCGCCGGCGGGGCCGATATCCTGCTGATCGAAACGGTGTTCGACACGCTCAACGCAAAGGCCGCGATCTTTGCGGTTGACGCGCTGGCCGAAGACTGCGGCGAGCCGATCCCGGTCATCGTCTCCGGCACGATCACCGACCAGTCGGGCCGCACGCTTTCCGGTCAGACGATCGCGGCGTTTTGGAACGCGGTTCGCCATGCCCGGCCGCTCGCGGTCGGCCTCAACTGCTCGATGGGCGCCGAGCAACTGCGGCCTTATCTGGTGGAACTATCGCGTGTTGCAGAGGTGCCGGTCAGCGCGCATCCCAATGCCGGACTGCCCAACGACATGGGCGACTACGATGAGATCCCGGAGATGACGGCGAAGCATCTGGGCGAATGGGCCGAGGCGGGCCTGGTCAACATCGTCGGCGGATGCTGTGGCACCACGCCCGCGCATATCACGGCGATCGCCGAGGCGGTGGCGGGCAAGGCACCACGGCAACCGCCGACGATGGCGCCGCATATGCGACTGGCCGGGCTCGAAGCGTTCGAGCTGGCATGAGGCGGAGGCGCGCGTGACCGAACAGATCAAGGCGCCGGCAGTTGACGATCCCGTGGAGCCGAGCGGGCCGACCGCCTCCTTCGTCAATATCGGCGAGCGGACGAATGTTGCGGGCTCGTCGCGTTTCGCCAGATTGATCATGGCCGACGATTACGAGGCCGCGCTTCAGGTGGCGCGCCAGCAGGTCGAGAGCGGCGCCCAGATCATCGATGTGAACATGGATGAAGGCCTGCTCGACTCCAAGGCCGCGATGGCGACCTTCCTCAACATGATCGCTTCCGAACCGGACATCAGCCGGGTTCCGGTGATGATCGACTCGTCGGACTGGGCGGTGATCGAGGCGGGCCTCAAATGCGTGCAGGGCAAGCCGATCGTGAACTCGATCAGCCTCAAGGAGGGCGAGGCTGCATTCATCCACCAGGCACGGCTGGTGCGGCGATACGGGGCGGCGCTGGTGGTGATGGCCTTCGACGAAGTAGGCCAGGCGGATACTGCCGACCGCAAACTGGAAATCTGCGAGCGGTCTTACCGTATTCTCACCGAACAGGTCGGGTTTCTGCCGGAAGACATCATTTTCGACCCCAACATCCTGGCGATCGGCACCGGCCTTGAGGAGCACGACGACTACGGCGTCGCCTTTATCGAGGCGACTAAGCGGATCAAGGACGCGCTGCCAGGCGCCAAAGTCTCCGGCGGCGTTTCCAACCTGTCCTTCTCGTTTCGCGGCAACAATCCGGTGCGCGAGGCGATCCACTCGGTCTTCCTCTACCATGCGATCCGGGCCGGCCTGGATATGGGCATCGTCAATGCCGGCCAGCTCACGGTCTATGATGATATCGATCCGGAGTTGCGCGAACGCGCGGAGGATCTGGTGCTGAACCGCCGGCCCGACGCCACCGAGCGTCTGCTGGAGGTCGCCGATCAGGCCAAGGGCAAATCGAAGGAGGCCGCCGACGACCAGGCCTGGCGCAAGGGCACCGTCGAGGCGCGTCTCGCCCATGCCCTGGTCAACGGCATCGCCGACTTTGTGGTCGAGGATGCCGAGGAGGCGCGTCTTGCCTATGACCGTGCCATTGAGGTGATCGAAGGGCCGCTGATGGACGCCATGAACGTCGTCGGCGACCTATTCGGCTCGGGCAGGATGTTCCTGCCCCAGGTCGTCAAATCGGCGCGGGTAATGAAAAAGGCGGTCGGCCATCTGGTCCCTTTCATCGAGGAGGAAAAAGCCAAATCCGGCAAGAAGGAGGGCAACGGCAAGATCGTGATGGCGACGGTCAAGGGGGATGTCCACGACATCGGCAAGAACATCGTCGGCGTCGTCCTGCAGTGCAACGGCTTCGATGTTGTCGATCTCGGCGTCATGGTCCCGGCGCACGACATCCTCAAGACCGCGCGCGACGAGGGCGCGGATATGATCGGCCTGTCGGGCCTGATCACGCCGTCGCTCGTCGAGATGGTCCATGTGGCCCGCGAGATGGAGCGCGAAGGGTTCACCATGCCGCTCTTGATCGGCGGGGCGACGACCTCGCGGGTCCACACCGCGGTCAGGATCGAGCCCAATTATCATGGCGGCGTGATCCATGTACTCGACGCCTCGCGCAGCGTCGGCATTGCCGGCCGGCTGATCTCCGAAAATGCGCGCAAGCGGCTGCTGCGCCAGACCGGCAAGGAATACGAAAAGCTGCGCGGGCGCCATGCCGGCAAAAGCGGCGAGGGCGATCGGCGGGCGCTTGAGGAAGCGCGCGTCCACAAGGCGCATTTCGATTGGTACGAAACGCGGCCGCCCAAACCCAGCTTTCTCGGCACAAAGGTCTTCCACGATTATCCGCTCGACGAGCTGGTGCCCTGCATCGACTGGACCCCCTTCTTCCGCGCCTGGGAGCTTGCGGGCGTCTATCCGCAAATCCTGGACGACCGCGTCGTCGGCGAATCCGCGCGCGATCTCTTCAAGGATGCCCAGGCGATGCTTGAGGCGATCGTCGACGGCCGGCTTCTCACCGCGCGCGGCGTGATCGGCTTCTGGCCCGCCAACAGCGACGGCGCGGAGGATATTGCAATCTATGCCGATGACGATCGCCGCGATGTCCGGGCAACCGTCCATACGCTGCGCCAGCAGCTCCTGAAGCCGGCAGGTCGGCCCGACTTCGCGCTCGCCGATTTCACCGCGCCGAGGGAGAGCGGCGCCGCCGATTATCTGGGCGGCTTCGCGGTCACCACTGGGATCGGTCTCGACGCGCTGGTGGCGCGCTATGAAGGCGAGATCGATGACTATTCAAGCATCATGGCCAAGGCGCTGGCCGACCGCCTCGCCGAGGCCTTTGCCGAACGTATGCACGAGCGTGTGCGCAAAGAGTATTGGGGTTTCGCGCCCAAGGAGGATCTTAGCAACGAAGCGCTGGTCCGCGAGGAGTTCCAGGGCGTGCGCCCGGCGCCGGGCTATCCTGCCTGTCCGGACCACACCGAGAAGGCGACGCTCTTCGCGCTACTCGATGTGGAGGCCAATGCCGGGATCACCCTGACGGAAAGCTTCGCGATGCTGCCGACCGCGGCCGTCTCGGGCTATTACTTCTGGCACCCCGAGGCGCGCTATTTCGGCATCGGCCGCATTGGACGCGATCAAGTCGCCGACTACGCAAAGCGCAAAGGTTGGGAGATTTCAGAGGCCGAGCTCTGGCTCGCGCCTGTCCTGGGCTACGAGCCCTAGTCGACGCAAAGAGGCCGCGCGTGTCGCCAGCAGGCGAAAGCTGTTAGCGAGGACCGCCGGCGCGCAGCGAGGCGTGTTGCGGCTCGCGGCGCGTCTTCCAGATCTCGCCTGCGGCCATCAGGCAACTGGTGCCCTTGGGATTGTGAATGACCAGCGTCCAGGTCTTGCCGTCCTTGGCTGCGACCAGTTGGACCATGGCGCCGTTTTCGGTGATCCCGAAAGCGATCGGCTTCTCGCCGTAATCTTTCTCGAGCGTCTTCAGGACCACGCCCCGCTGGTTGCACAGGGGCTCGCCTGCCACGGCGCTATTGCTTGCCGCGGAAGCCACGGCTACCGCGCCGAGAATGATCAGGCTGGGCCACAAAAGGCCGGGTCGTTTCACCGAGGCTCTCATCACTTCCTCCTGACTGAGCCTGCGTCGATCCGCTTCCTGAGGATCGCGCTTCTCTGGCTCATGCACCTTGCCAAGATTAGAACGCAATGATTAACAAGATTGTAAATCTGCCCGTCGCGATGGCGGCCATGTACCCGTTCGGCAACCGCCGATGGACGCCGATTTGGCTGGAAATCCGGCTTATTGGGATTGCATTTAAGTGATTTTCTTCACGATTTCGTGAGATGAGCCTGACGACACCGTGATCGATCGTGAAACCTGGAAACCGGCCAAAAGCGCCAGGTTTGGGGTTCCTCCAACGATCATTTTCGGATGGAAGCCCTTTTTCCTCTGCCCCTTGAAGGGTCGCCTCGGCGGCCCTTCACTTTTTTCGCCGTCCATTTGCAGCACATGGCGGGCAAGGTTAAGAGGGGCGCGGCAATATCCGCCTGTAGAGCGATCGCTGAAGTGACGGCAGCACGTACATCGGGATCTGTCCGACCGCGAAGAACAGCACGATGTCGAACTCGGCCGTGCCGGCAAGCGCGCCGAGCAGAAGCCCCATATTGCGGTTGCCGCAGGCAAGGCCGATGGTCAGCGCTTGTCGTAGCCCGGCCCACCAGAATACGGCGATGCTGGTCAGTTGCAGGGCGACATTGCTGGCGAAGGCCAGTCCGATAGCAGTGGCGACAAAACCAGGGCGCGCGGCAATTGCCGCCGAGACCCCGTCCATGATCGCTACCGCGAAAACCACAAGCAAGGCGACCGCGATACCGTCGATCTCACCGCTCCGCCGCTGCAAAATCTCGCGCGGCACCAGCTTGCGGATCGCCGCGGCGACGCCGGCAGCCCCAAAAGCGAAAATCGCAAGCCGCAGCATGAGCTCGCCGGTACCGACCGTGATCTCGATCCCCAAAAGAGCGAGCGCGATCGGCGGCACGGTGAGTGGCGCCAGCAGCGTAGCGGTGAATGACAGGACCGTTGCCAGCGCCGCATCCAGCCCAAGGAGCAGCGAAAAGGCGATTGCGGACATGAACGGCGGCGCTGCCGCCATCAGCACGATGGCTCCGGCTAGGCCCGGCGGCGGTTTGGTCAGTGCCATGACAAGCGCGGTTGCGACCGGAGCCACACCGATAATCACGATCAACGCCATAACCACCAATAGCGGCCGCCGCGCATGACCGAGCGTCGCCGACCAATCGAGACGGACCAGCGAGGTGGTCAGAATAAGAAACACCGACGGTGCAAGCATCGGCCCCATGAACCGGGCCGCCTGCGGCCAGGCAAGGCCGAGAAAAACGCCGCCGGCGAGGATCCAAGTGCCGTGTGTGGAAAGGAGGACGAGGAAGCGGGAGAGCATGAGGGCGATCGCCATGTGGGACGATTGACGCTATTCGTTAACCCGGGTGGCTACAAGGTGCATCCAGATCGAATGCCGGCGCGTATCTCATCTGAGTGAACTGTATCCGTCTGTCATTCGTGGGCTCACGCATGGCGAAGTCGCGCGAATTTGCGGCGCCGCCTGGCACGGTCGAGATCTGGATCCAGCGCCGCCTCGCGCGTCTCAAACTGTGCCTAGAAAATGCTCTAGCGAGCGACAGACGGTTTGCCAGCGCGGGCGCGGCGGCTATCGTGGCGCCCATGGATATTTCGGCCATCGACGCCCCTTTGCGATTGCACAGCACGGCCATCCGGCCGGAATGGATCGACTATAATGGCCATATGAACGTCGCCTACTACGTGCTCGCCTTCGATCACGCGACGGACGCGTTCTTCGATTTCCTCGGCCTCACCGATGCCTATCGCCGCGACAACAACGCCTCGACATTTGCACTGGAGGCGCATGTGAATTATCTGCGCGAGCTGCATGAGGGCGATGCGGTGCGGATCGAGACCCAGCTGCTCGACCACGATCACCGGCGCATGCATTTCTTTCATTCGATGATCCATGACAGCGAGGGCCATCTGGCCGCGACTTCGGAATGGATCAACACGCATGTCGACATGACGACGCGGCGGAGCGCGGATTTCTTTGCGCCCGTCGAGGAGCGCCTGGCCGCGGTGCTGAAGGCGCACGCGCATCTCGACCCGCCGGACAACAAAGGCCGTGTCATCGGCATCAGGCGACGGAAACGAAACTCTTAGCCATTCGCGGCGGGTCGGTTAACCCGATCTTTGTCCAGTGATGTTAAGGCGTTACATTCGGTTTCTTCGAACTCGCCACGATCCTGGAAAGTCATCGCACGGTGCCGCAGGCCCCTGACCCCGCGCCCCGCAACAGACCCACGCAGCGACGGTGGATGCCGCGCCTGTTGGTTCGATTGCGGCGCTTCCGGCGCAACAACCAAGTTGTCCTGGCCGTCATGGCCGTGGTGTTGGGCGTGTCGGCCGCCTATGGGGCCATTGGCTTTCGATATCTGATTGCCTTCGTGCAATGGGGCGCCTTCGCCACCGACGCCGAACAACTGCTTGGTGGCCTAAACGACTTGCCGGCATGGCGCATTGTGCTGGCGCCGGTGGTGGGCGGGCTGGTGGTCGGTTTGTTCCTGCGCTATGCGACCCACGACAAGCGGTCGCTGGGCGTTGCCGACGTGATCGAGGCGGCCGCGCTTCATGGCGGGCGAATGCATCTGACCCGGGCGCTCCAGGGCGCCTTCGTCAACGCAGCATCGATCGGTGCGGGCGCTTCGACGGGGCGCGAGGGGCCGGTGGTTCATCTGGGTGCCAGCATCGCGGCGTGGTTTGCCAAGCGCTTCAACCTGCCGCGAGCAAGCGCTCTCACTTTGCTTGGCTGCGGTGTGGCGGCGGCGGTTGCCGCATCATTCAATGCGCCGCTCGCCGGCGTCTTCTTCGCGCTCGAGGTTGTGGTCGGCCACTACGCGCTCTCGGCCTTTGCGCCGATCGTCATTGCCTCGGTGATCGGCACGATGATCTCGCGGGCTCACTACGGGGATTTCCCAGCCTTCATCATGCCCGGGACCCTGACCGTCTCGGCTTGGGAGTTCGGCATTTTTGCCATTTTAGGGATCGCCAGCGCGGGGGTCGCCTTTCTGTTCATGCGCAGCATTTTCAACATGCAAAATCTGGCGGCGAAGATCCCGGGACCGGTGTGGGCGAAACCGGCCTATGCCGGTCTGGTTTTGGGATTGATCGCGCTTCTGTTCCCGCAGGTGCTCGGCGTCGGTTACGGCGTGACCGATCAGGCGATCCGGGGTCTGTTGACATTCGAGCTGCTGATTTCGCTGCTTTTCATCAAGATTTTCGCGACGGCGCTGTGCATCGGCTTCGGCTTCGGCGGCGGCGTGTTCAGCCCCTCGCTGGTGGTCGGCGCCATGCTCGGCGGGGTTTTCGGTGCTGCCGCGGCGGCGATCGCCCCGGTTCCCGCCTCCGGTATCGGCGTTTACAGCATCGTTGGCATGGGCGCGGTGGCGGGCGCCGTGCTCGGCGCGCCGATCTCCACGGTGCTCATCGTCTTTGAACTCACCGGCGACTACAAAGTGACGATCGCCGTCATGGTGGCGGTTGCACTCGCCTCGATCATCCTCCAGCAATTCGGCGGGCGGTCATTCTTTCATTGGCAGCTCAAGCGGCGCGGCGTGAAGTTCGCCGGTGGGCGCGAACACGATCATTTGCGCGCCATGCCGGCCCGCCGGGTGATGGTGCGCGAGTTCGCCACCGTCGGTCCCGGAACCCATCTCGCAGAATTGCGGCGCCGGATCGCAAGGGCGCCGCACGGTGTGCTCTTCGTCGTCGATGGCGACGAGCGCTTGATGGGCATCATCGCGCTCTCCGATATGAGCGATGCGCTGTTCGACCATTCGCTTGACAAACTCATCAAGGCAAATGACCTGGTTCGCACGCCGCGCACGGTGTTGAGCCAGAACAACACGCTCTATGAGGCAATGGGCGCGTTCGGTCCGGCCGGCGATCCATACCTCGCCGTGGTGACTGACAAAGAGACGATGCGGCTCGTCGGTGTGTTGCTGGAGCGCGATTTCATGCTGGCGCAGCAGCGCGCCATGCTGAAGGCGCGGGCCGAGGAACGCGGCGAAATTTGAATGCCGGGATGCAGGTGCCTCAGCCGCGCTTGCCCATCTTCAGCCAGCGATAGCGATCACCGGCGGTCACCGTGACCGTGATGGCCTGCGCCCCGCGCGATATGGTGATCGCGATCTTGACGCCCGGTTTTCCCGCCGCCCAGAGCTTGCGGTAGAAATCAAGCTGGCCGGCAATTTTTCTGCCTGCAACTTCGCTCACCAAGTCGCCTGGCTTGATCCCGGCCTTCGCTGCCGGGCCGTCAGGTGTCACCTGGACCACCAATACCTGCTGGGCGGGACCTTCGCGTGTGAAGGCGCCAAGCCAGGGGCGGCGCGGACCCTGCGAGCGGCCGTGGGTCAGGAGGTCGGCCAGGATCGGTTTCAGCTTCTCGATGGGAATGAACATGTTGCCGGCCAAGCGCCGTCCAGGACCGCCCGCATCGGGTACCGCCAGCGATCCCACGCCGACCAGCGTGCCGTCGAGCCCGATCAGCGCGGCGCCGCCGAAGTTTCGATAGATCGGCGCGGTGAAGATTGCGCCCTCGAGCAGGTACTCCCAATAGCCGGCAAAGTCCCTCCGCGAGACGATCATGGCCGGGCGCGCCCGCGTGCGGCCGCCAAACCCGGAGACGACCAGCGTGTCGCGGGGCTTCAGTTTTCGCGAATCGCCCATCGGCATGGGTTTCACCTTGAGCTTTCGGGCGGTGCGGATCAGTCCCAGCCCCGTCTCATGGTCGTAAGCAATGAAGCGCGCCGACGTGGCCTTTTCGCCCGGCGGCATCACGACGATCTTGTCCGCTTCAAGGATCAAATAGCCGATGGTCAGCACGAGGCCGTTGCTGTCGATCAGGATCCCGTTGCCGGCGCGTTCCCGGCCAAGCGCGCGCGCCGTGCGCGCATCGGCGGGCACTGTGGCCATGACCCGCACGACCGCGTTCAAAATTTCGTCGAGGCTGCGTTTCGCGGCTGCTGCATGCGCCGACTGGATGGGCAACCACGCAGCGAGCAAGACCGTGGCCGCCAGACACCAAGACCTCAGCCAGGATTTTCGGATCGATGCGATGGTCATTGTCCACCTCCTTGGCAATCGCCGGCCCGGTGATGCGAATGACTATAGTCTCCCGCCGCCACCCGGCGAAGGGGCTCACGGAAAATTGCTTCGCTGGTGCGGGCTGCAGCGGGCGGCTGTTCTTTCAGGTGGAGCACCGGTAGGCGTCGGGTCTATATAATGGCAGAGAGAGACTTCATGGCCGATCCCTTCGAATTTACCGATGATCCTGTCGGCGCGCCGGCGCCGCCGCGCAAGCTGTCCGAGGCAGCGATGCCGCGGGCGGCCATGCCCTATCTGGAGACACTGAACCCGCCCCAGCGTGCGGCGGTGGAGACGCTGGAGGGACCGCTGTTGGTGCTGGCGGGGGCAGGGACCGGCAAGACGCGTGTGCTGACGACGCGTCTTGTGCATATCCTGACCAGTCGCCTTGCCTGGCCCTCGCAGATCCTCGCCGTCACCTTCACCAACAGGGCCGCGCGCGAGATGCGCGACCGGGTGGAACGGCTGATCGGTTCCGGCGCGGCAGAAGGCCTCGCGCTCGGCACCTTCCATTCGCTGGGTGCCCGCATGCTGCGCCGGCACGCCGAGCTGGTGGGCTTGAAGTCGAACTTCACCATCCTCGACGATGACGACCAGATCCGTCTGTTGAAGCAGGTGCTCGCGGCGGAGAATATCGACGACAAGCGCTGGCCCGCGCGGGCGCTGCTGGGGGTGATCCAGCGCTGGAAGGACCGCGGGCTTACGCCTGACAAGGTCGATGCGGCCGAGGCGGGGGATTTTGCCGGCGGCAAGCTTGCCAAGCTCTATGCGGAATACCAGGCGCGGCTGCGAACGCTCAACGCCGCGGATTTTGGCGACCTGCTGCTGCATATATTGACCATCTTCACTAGCCATCACGACGTGCTCGCCGAATATCAGGAGCGTTTCAAATACCTGCTGGTCGACGAGTATCAGGATACCAACGTGGCCCAGTATCTGTGGCTGCGTCTCCTTGCCCAGAAGCGCCGCAACATCTGCTGTGTCGGCGACGACGACCAGTCGATCTATGGCTGGCGCGGGGCGGAGGTCGGCAACATCCTCAAGTTCGAGAAGGATTTCGAGGGCGCCAAGGTGGTGCGGCTGGAGCAGAATTACCGCTCGACCGGCCACATCCTGGGCGCCGCGTCGGGGCTGATCGCCAAGAATGAGGGCCGGCTCGGCAAGACCTTGTGGACCGAGGTCGGCGAGGGCGACAAGGTGGCGCTCACCGGGCTCTGGGACGGCGAGGCCGAGGCGCGACTGGTCGCCGAAGAGATCGAGACGCTGCAGCGGCGCAAGCACGCCCTCAACGACGTGGCGATCCTGGTGCGCGCGAGCTTCCAGACCCGCGAATTCGAAGAGCGCTTCATCACCGTCGGACTGCCCTACCGGGTGATCGGGGGCCCGCGCTTTTACGAGCGCATGGAGATCCGCGACGCCATCGCCTATATGCGCGTGATCCACCAGCCCGATGACGGTCTGGCCTTCGAGCGCATCGTCAATACGCCGCGGCGCGGCATCGGCAATGCAAGCGTGCAGGCGATCCACCGCCATGCGCGCGAGAAGAATATTTCGCTGACGGCTACCGCGCTCGACCTCGTCGAGACCGACGAGATCCGGCCCGCGGCGCGGCGGTCCCTGAAGGCGCTGCTCGACGACTTTGCGCGCTGGCGGACGCTGGCCGAGGGCGCCGACCACGCCGAGCTTGCGGAGGTGGTGCTCGACGAAGCGGGCTACACGGCGATGTGGCAGAACGACAAAACGCCCGAGGCGCCGGGGCGGCTGGAGAACCTGAAAGAGCTCATCACCGCGATGGAGGAGTTCGAGAACCTCGCCGGTTTCCTTGAGCATGTGAGCCTGGTGATGGAGGCGGTGGAGGGCTCGCAAGGCGACATGGTCAATCTGATGACGCTGCACAGCGCCAAGGGGCTCGAATTTGAAAGCGTCTTCCTGCCGGGCTGGGAGGAGGGGCTGTTCCCGCACCAACGTGCGATGGACGAGAGCGGCGCTGCGGGGCTCGAGGAGGAGCGCCGGCTGGCCTATGTCGGGCTCACCCGCGCGCGCAAACGCGCTTACATTTCCTTTGCCGCCAACCGGCGCGTCCACGGCCAGTGGCAATCGGCGATCCCCTCGCGCTTCGTCGACGAGCTGCCGCCCGAACATGTCGAGGTGAGCACGGAAAGCGGGCTCTATGGCGGCGGTCGCGACAGGGGCGCCTCGCGCGGCGGCGGCTTCGCCGGCTATGGCCGTGAGCGCGGTGGTGGCGACCGCTGGGCGACACCCACAGCGCGCGGCGATAGCGGTCGCGCCCAAACCAACTGGGGACGATCCGCTGGAGGATCGCTTTCGGGCGGCGGTGCGATCCCGCAGCCACGCGCGCGACGGGGTGTCCTCATCGAAGGGTCGGCCGAACCCGTGTCGGCCAAAAAGGCGCCGCGCTTTGCCTCCGGCGCGCGCGTCTTTCACGACAAATTCGGCTACGGCACCGTGACTGCGGTGGAAGGCGACAAGCTCACCATCGATTTCGACCACACCGGCGAGAAGAAGGTGATGGAGAGCTTCGTCGAGGAGGGCAAGTGATGCGGCAGGCCGACTGGTATTTCGATTTCATCTCGCCCTTCAGCTATCTGCAGCACGCGATCTTCCACCGCCTGCCCGACGATCTTGAAATCACTCGAAAGCCTGTCCTGTTCGCCGGCTTGCTCGGGCACTGGGAGCACAAAGGTCCGGCCGAACTTCCGCCGAAGCGCATTTTCACTTTGCGTCATACCAAGTGGTGGGCCGACCGAAACGGCATCCCGTTCAAGGTGGTGCCGGCCTTTCCCTATAACCCGATCAAGGCTCTTCGCATGTCGATCGCGCTCGGCAACACGCCCGAGGCGGTCACCAAGATATACAACTTCATCTGGGCCGAGGGCCGCGATCCGAACACCGACTGGCCCGGTTTCGCCGCCGCGCTCGGACTTACCAGCGACGAGGCCGATGCCAAGATCAACGATCCCGCCGTCAAAGCCGCGCTCATTGCTAACGGCGAAGAGGCGCTGAAACGCGGCGTCTGGGGCGTGCCGAGCTTCGTCATCGACGGCCAGATCATTTGGGGCGTCGATGCGACCGAGATGGTGAGCGACTATCTGGAATATCCGGGGCTCTTCACCGGCGATGAGATGCGCCGCTACGATGATCTCCCGGTTGGGATCGAGCGTCGTCGCTGAGCGCGTGCCGGCGGTGACGGCGCCCCTTGACCGCAAGCAAGGCCCGCCGCTCTGGCTGATCGAGCTGGTGGTGCCGGCAGCGGCCTTGCCGGTCTTCCAGGGGGTGCTCGATGGGCATGCGGAGGCTGTCTCGATGTTCGAGGCGCGGCCCGACGGCTCGATCTGGCGTATCGCGGGGTATGCCGAAGTCGAGCCGGACCGCGCGGTGATAGAAGGCGCGGCGGCGCTCGCGGCGATGGCGGCGCAGATCGGCCGGCCGGCGATCCGTATCGAGGCGCTGGCCGACCGCGACTGGCTGGCCGAGAACGCCAAGGACTTCAAGCCGGTCAACGCTGGCCGCTTCCGTGTCCATCCGACCGACCGGCGCGCCCGCGCCAGGCGAGGGTCGATCGCCATCGCGCTCGATGCGGGTCCGGCCTTCGGCAGCGGCAGCCACGAAACCACGCGCGGCTGCCTGCTGGCGCTCGAGCGGCTCGCAGGGCGGGCGCGGTTCCGGCCACGGCATTTGCTCGATCTCGGCTGCGGTTCCGGCATTCTCGCCATCGCCATGGCCAAGCTGTGGCACCAGCCGGTGGATGCCGTCGACCACGATCCGGTCGCCGTCGAGACGGCAACACAGAATGCGCGCCGCAACGATGTAGGCTCGCTCGTGACGGCACGGGCCGGCGATGCGCTGAGGGCCGGGACATTGCCCCGCAGTGGGCGCTTTGATCTCATCACGGCCAACATCGTCGCCAATCCCTTGATGGCTATCGCCCAGCCATTGGCGGGCGCGCTGGCGCCGGGCGGTTTCGTGATCCTGTCAGGCATATTGCGCGAGCAGGAGCGCGAGGTCCGCGCTGCTTACCGCGCGGCACGGCTCCGGGCTGCCGGATCGGTCCGGCTTGGCGAATGGCCGACGCTTATCCTGCGATGCCCCTTCACCGAAGCGTGACTTGAACGACGGATGGCGGCCGTCCTAATCGTTGAAAGGACAACGCCGCACATTCCCGGGCGTTGATGGTACAGGACCACGGCGCATGACTGATTTCATCTTTCCCCGGCGGCGCGTTTTGGCTTCGGGCCTTTCCGCGGCGGCGCTTGTGGCTGCTACGCCCGCGCTGGCCGCGCTCAAGCCGACGCCGCGCCAGACCCGCGGGCCGTTCTATCCCGAGAGCTTTCCCCTCGACAGCGACAATGATCTGGTGCGGGTGAAGGGCAAGTCGGCCCGGGCGCTGGGTGAGGTCACACATTTGTCCGGCCGTATCCTCGACACCGACGGCAAGCCGGTGCCGGGGGCCCGGGTCGAGATCTGGCAGTGCGACGCCAACGGCGTCTACCACCATCAAGGCGATGGCCGGCGCAGCCGCATCGATGGCAACTTCCAGGGCTATGGCCGCGCCCGTGCCGCCGCGGATGGCGGCTATCGCTTTCGCACGATCAAGCCGGTTCCCTATCCCGGCCGCACCCCGCATATCCATTTCGCCGTTGCCGCGCCGGGCTTCGAGGCGGTTTCGACGCAAATGTATATCGAGGGTCACCCGCAGAATGCCCGCGACTTTGTCTATCGCGGCGTTGCCGGTTCGGCGGCCGTGATCGCCGCGCGCTTCAGCCCCGCCTCCGAGATCGAACGCGGCGCGCTCAAGGCGCGTTTCGATCTGGTGCTGAACCGGGCGTAGGATTCAACATGGCCCAGCCCATGAAAAAGGGCGGCCCCGCCGGGGACCGCCCTTTTTCGCACGGACTGATTGTTCGGCGTATTAGGCGGCCGCGGCGTCGTCGCCATTGCGCGGGTTGCGCAGGCGGCTTTGACCGTTCGCCACGAACGGGATGTCGCCGCGGGTGATGCCGATATCGCTCAGCATCCGCCCATCGAGCGCGTTCAGCTCATTGATGACGCGCTGGCGCTGGCGAGCCCGCCGGAAGCGCGCAGTGAACCAGCGGCCGGCGGTCCGGGAAACGCTCTCGAACCAATTGCCGATGGCTTCGGCGCGGGCGCGCTGGGCGGCCCCTAGGACTTCCATCTCGCTGATCTCATAGCTATCCAGGCCGTTCGAACCCTGAATGGCGTGCATATTCGGTGTCTTCATCGTCCTTGTCCTGTGCTGCCGGGCGCCGCAGCGCCGTTCCCGGATTGTTTCCATCTGAACAAGATTTGGGACGGGATTCCTTCGATTTCGAGTGGTTATGTTGCATTGCAGCATTGCCGATGGTGCATGACCGCGTTAACTATTGCTTGGTTTCATCCCGACCTTGCGCGGCCCGCGGGAGGCGCTTAGCTTGAATTGCATGAACGCTTTAGCAGCCGCCAAATCAAACCACCGGGGGGCCACGTGAACCGTCCGGTGCGGGCCGACCCCAAGGATGCAATGGCTGAGCGGCTCGCGGCTTTGCGGGCCGAGCTGAAGCGCCGCAGCCTTGACGGGTTTGTCGTGCCTCGCGCCGACGAGCATCAGGGCGAATACGTGCCGCCTTCGGCGGAACGTCTGGCCTGGCTCACTGGCTTTGAGGGCTCGGCGGGGCTGGCGATTGTGCTTGGATCCCGCGCGGCGCTCTTCATAGACGGCCGCTATACGCTGCAGGTTCGCGATCAGGTCGATGGCGAGCGCTTTGAATTCCGCCACATCACCGACGAGCCGCCGGTCGATTGGATTGGCGCCGCGCTGAAACCGGGCGGGGTGCTCGGCTACGATCCTTGGCTTCATACCGAAGACGCCGCGCGCCGGCTTGCCGAAGCTTGCGAAAAAGCAGGCGCGACGCTTGTACCGACGGACGGCAATCCGCTCGACGCGGTGTGGGCTGACCGCCCGGACACGCCTACTGCCCCAGCCGTGCCACACGGCCTGGAGTATGCCGGGCACGCTTCGGTGGAAAAGCGCGCTGAGATCGCCAAGGCGCTCGCCCAACGCCAGGTGGATGCGGTCATCCTAACATTGCCGGAGTCGATCGCCTGGCTCCTCAACATTCGCGGCGGCGACGTGCCGCGCACGCCCTTGCCGCTCAGCTTTGCGATCGTGCGCAACGATGGATCAGTCTCGCTTTTCATCGACCCGGCCAAGGTCGATGACGGGCTGCGCACCCATCTGGGCGATGCGGTGACAATTGCCGGGCCCGACGCGCTTGCCGAGGCGATTGACGCGCTGGGTGTGGCCAAAGCGCAGGTATTGGCCGATCCCTCCACCGCGGCCGACTGGGTCTTTAAACGTCTCGCCGAGGCCGGCGCGACGATCGTGCGGGGCCCCGATCCGTGCCTCATGCCCAAGGCGCTCAAGAACCCGGTCGAGCTCGAAGGCGCCCGGCAGGCCCATATCCGGGACGGGGCCGCGCTGACCCGGTTTCTCGGCTGGATCGCGCGCGAAGCCGAGGGCGGTAATGTCAGCGAACTTGCCGCCGCCGAGAAGCTCGAGGCGTTGCGGCGGCAAAGCAACCTGCTGCGCGATTTGAGCTTCGATACGATCTCAGGCGCCGGGCCGAATGGCGCGATCGTGCATTACCGGGTATCGGAGGCCAGCAACCGCACGCTTGGACCCGGCGAGCTCTACCTCGTCGACTCAGGCGCGCAGTACCCCGACGGCACGACCGACGTGACCCGCACGGTGGCGATCGGCGAGCCATCGGCGGAGATGCGGGATCGCTTTACGCGGGTGCTGAAGGGGCATATCGCGCTGGCCACGGTCAAATTCCCGAAGGGCACCAGCGGCTCGCAACTCGACGCGTTCGCGCGTCGTCCGCTATGGGAGGCAGGGCTCGACTTCGACCATGGCACCGGGCACGGCGTCGGCAGCTATCTTTCGGTCCATGAGGGCCCGCAGCGCATATCAAAACTGCCGAACACGGTGGGCCTCAGCCCCGGCATGATCTGTTCGAACGAGCCTGGATATTACAAGACAGGCGCCTTTGGTATTCGCATCGAAAACCTGGTCGCGGTGCGTGTAGAGGAGGCAGTCGAAGGCGGCGAGCGCGAGATATACGGTTTCGAGACGCTGACGCTTGCCCCGATCGACCGGGCGCTGGTCGACACGGCGCTGATGTCGGCCGAGGAACTGGCTTGGCTCGACGTCTACCACGCGCGCGTCCGCACCACGCTGACGCCATTGGTCGATGCCGAGACGGCAGAATGGCTGGCGCAGGCGACTGCGCCGCTCGCAAGCTAATCAGGCCGGAACAAGACGCCCAGAGCACGATCGCGTCACGGTGATCTGACGGGTAAATCGCGCTCTAGACATATGCGTTAGATCAAGAATTATACCAAATCTCAGTGAATTTGACCTATTTGACCGCCAAGATTTTGTCCGCCGGTTGGGCGCGGGTTGCGCCGTGGTGCGGCGCACCACAAGCCGCGCGCAACGACGCCGGCGGACAAAAGATGGCGGCCTTCGGTGGGGCCGATTGGCCCTCCGGCCGCGTTACGCGGCTTGCCCGATGCGCTGCATCGCGCCGCGCCGCGTGCCTAACCTGAGGGCCAATCCGCCGCCATCAAA
>Ga0307380_10000533_pt1 | contig 59385 bp, 50 predicted proteins | sample UN3MG_FD_202239 | JGI IMG/M metagenome (GOLD analysis project Ga0307380, IMG submission 202239) | Soil microbial communities from Risofladan, Vaasa, Finland - UN-3 | ecosystem: Environmental > Terrestrial > Soil > Coastal area > Acid sulfate soil | place: Finland: Risofladan, Vaasa | collected... | reverse complement strand
ACCACGACAAAGCAAAATATCCCATTCTGTATTTCACTTTCTGGTCCATGACAGGATTACTTATCGTCGTTTTCAGTTTTTTCGGAGTTCACACCTTACTCTGGATGCCTCGCTCATACAGACACCTCAAAGAAAAAAGAAAAGCGGAAAAGATCCACAAGAGGTATTACATCCAGAGATTCACCATGGAACACAGGATCATGCACATTTTTGTGATTCTGAGTTTTATGGGATTAGCGCTGACAGGAATGATGCTCAAGTTTGCGAGCATGCCCTGGGCGAGGTTTCTCGCCGATATGCTTGGCGGAGTAGAGGCGGCCGGGCGCATTCACAGATTTTCTGCCGCAATCACCTTCGGATACTTTTTCGCTCACATTTACTCTATGATCAGATTAAAGATCAAAACGAAGGCCACTATCCGTCATTTGATCTTTGGCGGTCGAGCTCTCTGGTTCAACAAAAAAGACCTCAAGGACTTTATTGGTTCGATCAAATGGTTCCTTGGTCTTGGTCCCCGACCCGCATATGGACGCTGGACCTACTGGGAGAAATTCGATTATATGGCCGTTTTCTGGGGAGTGGGAGTCATCGGATTTTCCGGATTGATTCTGTGGTTCCCGGAATTCTTCACCAAACTTTTACCCGGCTGGTTCATCAATGTGGCCATGATCATCCACAGCGACGAGGCGCTGCTGGCAGTTGGTTTTATCTTTACGATTCACTTTTTCAACACCCATCTACGTCCAGAATCCTTCCCCCTCGATCCTGTCATTTTTACAGGCTTGGTCCCCCTCGATGAATACAAAGAAGATCGTCCTGAAGAATACAAATACTTGAAAGAATCGGGACAGTTGAAGAAAGACGTTGTCCTCAAGGAAATATCCCCCAAAAAAATGACGCTGGTGAGGATCTTTGGTTATACCTTCCTCTTTATCGGTATTTCGCTCATCCTGTTGATCATTTATAGTATGGTTTTCGGTTATAAGTAGCTTCGGCCTTCTCCTCAATTTCCTTTGGTTTAGCATCTGGATGTTCGTTTTCGAACATATCTCGGGGTGACCTGCGACATTCATTTGGCACCGTTTGGCGTATAAAATTCCTCTTACCCAAAGATTATGCTAAACTGCATTTATTAAATGAATGCGATTCATAATGGGAATAAGAAAACGATATGAAAGCTCCCCCTTCAAGAAGTAATGGTCTTCTATCTGATATTAGTCTTTTTTTCCTCCATAAACCGAAAATCCCTACATTGATCGAGTTCAAAACAGAGACAGAAAGAGAAGACTACAGTCAGCGGATCATGCAGAGACTTGGGATAGATGTCAGCAAGTATTCCGTACTGAACATCCACAAGATAGGGATTGACGTTCCGGTCCGATATGCCTTCGAGGAGATACTGCAATGGGATGGTGATTCCACATGCTGGCCAAACCATATCGCTGCCGTCGAACGAATGGATGGACAACTCGAACATATTCAGATTCGCCTGCTGGGGCGAAAGAAATATCCGCTTGGATTCAAGAATGCGTTTTTCGGCCTGAAATTTATCCCTCTTTTCAGTCTGCATGCCATAAAGTTCCAACACCTGCCGGGTCCTTCAGATGATAATGCCCGGTTTTTACTGTATGAGAGTAGTGGTGGTTATCCGATAGGGATTTTTACCATGTATGTCCGGTCATCCATTGCTGAGCGAGGGGAAATCGAACAGACCCAGCTCTTTCTTGCTGTGGGTTTCAATTTCTATGGAAAAGAAAACAGGTCAAACACCAGAATCGTCAACAAGATTTGGGAAAAAGTTCACAACAGAATTACGGCGAATACCTTGAACAGATTTAAAAAACTGTGCGAGTGGAGATTTCGAAGAATTCAAGAAGGGCGATACAATGAAGAGCTACAACAACATAACTGATTGTGTCGTCGAGTACGAGATGCTCATGTTCCCTTATGGGAGAACGATAATCAAAAGTAATGATAAAAAAATGCAGGCGCAACCACTTCATTCTAAATACATAGGAGCATAAGATCTGATTCAAGTAAGTCCATGAATCTTTTTATGAGCGCTTCTCTGGCAATGATATTGTGATTTTACACCCTTTCCCGAGCTCACTTTGAACAGTAATACTACCCTTATGAGCTTCAACAATCTCTTTCACAATTGCCAGACCGAGTCCAGTACCTTCAGTCTTGTATGATTTTGCGTTTGGAGACCGATAAAATTCATCAAAAATCTTACACAAATCCTCAGAAGCAATACCTATGCCGGTATCTGCCACATTTATCTCAATAAAATCGTCTTTCTGTTTGGCAGATACTGTGATCGCCCCATTCTCCCCTGAATATTTCACGGCATTGTTCAATACATTTGAGAATACTTCATTAAGACCTGCCGGGTCGGCCCACACACGAGGAATATCTGAAGGAATCTGAATATCTATCCCTATATTTTTCCTTTTAGCTTGAGCTTGAATATCAGAAACAATATTTGCTATAAGATCAGCAAAATTCACAGGTTCCATATGATAAGCCCCGATGGCGGATTTGCGATAAGACAACAATAAAAAATCATCGAGCAATTCTAACATCGTCGAACTTCTCCGTTCGGCCGTCTCTATTAAATCCTTCTGCTGATCGTTTAATTTAGAATAATGCTCTCCCAGAACCAAGCTCAGGCAGCTTTTGATCACTGAAAGATGAGACCGTGATCCATGCTCAATCCTTCTCATAAAATCCGATTTCATATCATCAAGTGCTTGAAGTTTTTTGTTTGCTATATTTAACTCTTCGTTTGTTTGTTCTAGTTTCTCGGTTGCTTTGTTTATTTCATTTTTTAGCTTCACATTCCACTTCTCGATTTCCTCACGGGATTTCTGTAATTTAGCGGTCATCTCATCAAAAGATTTGCCTAGCTCTCCCATTTCATCAGAATGATGACTTCCGATCCGATAATTGAGATCGCCATTGGCCACCTTTTTAGTGCCTTCCATCAATTTATGAATAGGAGTATTCACAAATACAAAAATAACAAGGCTGATGCATGTCGAAATAACCAGGAATGAAAATATAAAGTATAATAAGATTTGTCTTCGGCCTATCCCTATCTGCTCGTCAAGGTCAGCTAGAGAAATTAAAATATCCATTACCCCCAGAACATTTTGTTCTCTAGGATGAAAATGACAGGCATTATTGTAACAATCGGGCTCATTATAGATCGGATTGATGATACCAAGGACTCTATTCCCTCCCTCTGATTTAAAAATCCTGGTCCTGTCTTGAGTAGAGAGTCTTTTCAGAGGTTCCTTCTCGCTATGACAAATGAAACACGCCTCTGTTTTTTTATCGATAAAATTGCCGATTTCTTCTATGGAATCAGCAATAATAATTTTTCCCTCTTTATCGAATATCCTAACATTTTCAATTCCTTCTTGCTTTCCTATGTCCTCTATGGTTATCTGAACATAATCACTCCGGGCGGTCAGCATATCATACTTGATGCTTTTCTCGATGGTCTGGCTGAGTTGGACTGCATTTTGTCGCATTCCCTCAATCAGATGTTTTCTCTGCAGATTTATGTTTATGAATGCAAAAATTCCTATCGTCAGAATAAGAACCGTCGCTATAACAAAAATTAATTTTAGGGCTAAGCTTTTTCGCAGCATAATGATTCTCGCTTGAACAACCCCTCAAACGAATATGCTATCCTTTGCGCAATTCTATAAGACTTGCTCTAAATTTTGATTCACATCTCTAATCTATTTTCTCTATGGCTTATCTCATCGGCACATCTTTGATAATAATTCTAAATTGAGGAACGACACACATCTATATTTTTTGGTGTTAAATCATGATTCAAAACTTCAAATTGACCCCATCCGAAATTTTATACATTCAGTATTTACCCAGCTATTTATTTAATAATTTTTCGATCCTCATATACAAGTCCCCGGGTTGGACTGGCTTGTCAATGTAGTCATCCGGTCCCACAAGTCCGTGCTCACTTGTATCAAAAGTTAATCTAGAGCCAGCCTTTTCCTTCACGGCAGAAATAAAAATAATGGGAGCGTCTTTTAATTCTTGATACTCTTCGGACGTTTTGATCTCATTACATAAAGAATACCCGTCAAATATTGAATCCATCATGATATCAAGAAGAATTAAGTCTGGTTTCTCTGCAAGAAGCATCTTTTTAGCTTCCTGAGGATTCTTGGCAGTAACAACATCGTAAGATCTTGATTCTAACATCAGGGATATAACTTTCCTAAAATCAGGATCGTCGTCGATAACTAAAATCTTAGCTCCAGATTCACTCATTTTCTTCCTTAGCCTCCTTTATTGAGGATGTTGCTTTTCTTTTGATCTGTTAAGTCAATAAACACTATAAGAGCAATATTTCTTGATGTCAACTCTGAGTAATCGGTTTGCGTTGGTTTTTTCTATTTGAACCATAAAATGCTTAAAATTCCATGTCGTTCAACTTTTCGGTTTGGAGTTGAGTGTGCTTATCCCCACAAAAGAATTGACATTCTCTATTGAATTTATATCCTTTATAGATATAATAGTAACCATAATATTAGTCATCATCTGTTTTATGCAATAATTACATTCCTTTGAAGAAAAATTAGAAGTACTCGTGCTATTTAAAGGCCATGAGAGAGCAACTCAAGCTTGAAAGCGGCTCGAAAATCGCCATTATCGGTGGCGGTCCGGCAGGATCTTTTTTTGCTCACTTCATCCACAAATTCGCCCAAGAAAAAGGGATCCAGGTTTCGACCACTATTTTTGACGGAAAAGATTTCTTACAGAAGGGTCCACGGGGATGCAATCTTTGTGCCGGGGTTATAGCAGAAAGCCTTAATCAGAAGCTTAAAAATGAAGGTATTCATCTCCCTGAAAAAAGGATAATCAGCCGAATCGAAGGATACACATTGCATGTGGATGGTGAAAGCCTGCTTCTTACTTGTGCAGAGAATGAGAAAAATGCCATTGCAACCGTATTTAGGGGAAACGGACCACGCTATTCGACTTTTCCAGAAATCATAAGCTTCGACGACTTTCTCCTAAGCTGGGCTCAAGATGTAGGGGGAGAGGTCATTTCTGCCCCTGTATGGGACATCAAATTGCCCGAAGACAAATCTCAGCCCTTAACAATTGTCTACGGGCAAAAAGAGACTCTTCAAGAGGTTGAGGCAGATTTAGTTGTTGGAGCCTTTGGTGTGAACACGTACCTGATGAAGAAGATTAAAGATATGGGTTTCGGTTACAGAGCACCATCTACACTTGTTACATACCAAGCCGAGCTCAAATTAGGAAGAGAAAAAATCCTAGAAAACTTCGGTAACACTATCCATGTTTTTATGCCTAAAAAAAGCATCATTCGTTATGCTACAGTGATCCCCAAGGCAGACTTCATTACAGTCACAGTGATTGGGAAAAAAGATGCCACAAAAGACATCTTCCAAGAATTCCTCAATCTTGTAGACATACAGGGAAAAATTCCTGCATTCAAGCCCCATTGTTCTTGTTATCCAAAAATAACTGTTTCTCCATCAAAAAAGCCTTTCACTCATAGGATGGTCATGATCGGAGATGCCAGCTTTTCAAGACACTACAAGAACGGCATCGAATCAGCCTTCCTGACAGCCAGATTGGCCGCAGAAACCGCAATTTTTTATGGATTGAGTGTTTCCTCATTTAAAAAACACTACTTTAAACAGGCGAAAAAATTGATCATCCGGGATAACACTTACGGACGTCTTCTGTTTTTCATCAATGATTTCATATCCTCAGTTCCCATACTTATGCAATCACACTTATCCCTGGCGAAAAAACAAAACCAGACAGGCCCTCCCCAAAAAATCAGACTGATTCTCTGGAATATGTTCACAGGAAATATTTCCTATCGTGATATATTTAAAACTTCTCTCGATCTTAAATTGCAAATTTCACTTCTGTTCAATGCACTCATTTTGCTCACAAAAAAGATAAAAAATAGCATAAAGGGTTGGATCGAACCACTAAAGAAGCTTTAGCTTTTGTTTTCTTCTTTCTTCACTGATTTGCGATTTTGACATCAAAATGGGCTTGTGCTATTTTGCTGATGCGATTTGCCACAACTTATTGATATACTTGGAGGTGCCAGGACAGCAAACATGAAAAAAATAGGACGCTTACATATTATCACAGATATAGAACTGCAGGATCGTTTTTCCCATTTTGAATTGGCGCGGATGGCCATTGCAGGAGGAGCGGATACGATCCAGTTTCGACAGAAGGAGGGATCGACGCGCAAAATGATAGAGATGACTCGAGATTTGAAATATCTTTGTACGAGTGCCGGTGTAACTTTCATTGTGAACGACCGCTTGGATGTCGCTATAGCTTCAGATTCCGATGGCGTCCACTTGGGCCAGGATGATTTCCCCATCCACCTGGCCCGTGAAATACTCGGAGAAAACAAGATTATCGGAGGGTCTGCTGTCACACTGGACGAAGCCCGGAAATGCCTGGAAGAAGGCGCGGATTATGTCGGATTCGGCCCAGTATACCCGACAACATCCAAAGCGGATGTAGGCCCTGTAACCGGGATCGATCTTTTGAAAGAGGTCATCGACAAAGTCCCCCTCCCTCTTGTTGCCATTGGGGGCGTGAACGCTGATAACACTCAAGAGGTTATACGAACGGGAGCACACGGGATAGCTGTCATTTCAGCCGTGTGCTGTCAACAAGATCCCGAACAGGCAACACGTGAACTCTTCCGAGCACTCAAAGCTGGAATGTGAGATAATATCCCACGGGAATGATAAGATAACGATGCCTAAAACTGTGTCAGATATCGGAGAATTCGGGCTTATCGATCGCATTCATAGACTCATTGAAAAGGAGGGCGTTAAAACACGCGGAGTCACTCTCGGTATCGGAGATGACACAGCCGCAATCAAACCCCGCGAGGGATATGAAGTGTTGGTCACTTGTGATTGTTTGGTAGAGGGCAGGCATTATTTGTCCGATTTGATAGATCCACAAGCTCTGGGACGGCGCGCGATGACGGTGAACATCAGCGACATAGGCGCCATGGGCGGTTTGCCTTTATACGCCCTCGTATCCCTGGGCCTGAAAGCAGAAACCCATGTAGCAGATGTGGAATCTTTGTATCACGGATTCCTCCAGGAGCTCAATCCACTTGAGGCTTCTATCATCGGGGGCAACATCACAAAGACCGAGGGTGCCAATTTTATTGACATCACATTGGTGGGGGAAGTCAAGCAGGGCAAGTTGATGCTACGTTCCTCGGCCGAAGCTGGAGATGCGATCCTGGTCACTGGGTATCCGGGACAGGCTGTTTTAGGTCTTCAACTTTTGCAGCGGTCCGAAAGACCACAGGATTACATAGACCATCCCCTTGTTCAGGCTTACAACACGCCCAAACACCGGGCTCGTGAGGGCCATGCTATTGCACGGTCTGGTTTAGCCAAAGCCATGATCGATACAAGCGATGGGCTCCTGGCAGACCTGGGACATATCTGCAAAAAAAGTGGTGTAGGAGCTGAGCTGATCCAAAACCAGTTGCCTCTCAGTGAAGCTCTCAATCAGGAAGCTGGACACATGGAGCTTGATCCATATGATTTGGTCATGAGTGACAGCGATGATTATGAATTGATCATGACCTGTTCGGCTGAGAATATTCCTAAAATCCGTTCACTTTTGGCATCGATCAGCGATGCTCCCGTTAGTGAAATCGGCCGGATCACAGAAGCCAAGGAGAAGATCCAATTAATACTCTCGGACGGGAGTAAACGGTCCATCACACCTAAGGGGTGGGATCACTTTAAGACATAAGGAGGAACAAGTGTTTGACCAAAAGCTCGCACATAAAGCCGCAGAAAACCTGAAGCTCCTTCGGGAGAAAAAACCGTTGATCCATAACATCACGAATTATGTCGTCATGAATTACACAGCCAACGCACTGCTCGCCTGTGGAGCCTCTCCTGTTATGGCACATGCCCAAGAGGAAGTGGAAGAAATGGTGTCCTTTGCTGGCGCACTCGTGCTCAATATCGGAACTCTCACACCATATTGGATCGACTCGATGCTCAAAGCAGGGAAACGTGCAAACGAACTGAACACTCCGATAGTTTTAGACCCTGTGGGTTCAGGAGCCACCAAACTACGCACAGATTCTGCCAAGCGGCTCATCGATGAACTCTCCATCACCGTGGTCCGCGGGAATGCCTCTGAAGTGCTTTCCCTCGCCCATGAAGGCTCACGAACAAAGGGAGTCGATTCCATTCACAGCGTCGATGATGCTGCCGATGCCGCACTCACACTCTCGAAAGAGTTGAACACAACCTTGGCAATAACCGGGGCTGTGGATCTGATCACAGATGGTAAAGAGATCCATCGCGTTTCGAATGGTCATGAGCTGATGGGTTTTGTCACGGGAACGGGCTGCACAGCAACGGTTGTCATCGGCGCGTTCCTGGCTGTGGATAATAATCCTCTCACAGCAACAACGACAGCGCTGGCATACTTTGGCCTTGCAGGTGAAAAGGCAGCCTCAAAGGCTTCAGCTCCTGGAAGTTTTCAGGTCGGATTGCTAGATGCGCTATACTCAATAGAGGAAAAACAGTTGCAGGAAGGTGCAAAGATTAAGATCCAGTAGAAAATTCCATCCATAGGATTTGATACCAATATAATAAAGATAGCTCAGTTAAATCAAAGAATCGAACTATGACAGAAACAGCGCTTACAGAGATAAACGATAAGAGTACAATCGTCATCATCGGTGGTGGGCCAGCAGGCACCAGCTGTGCCATCAAACTTAAAAAACTATCTCAAGAAAAGGGAATCAATCCTCGAATTGTCGTCTATGAGGGAAAAAGATTCGAGAAAAAAAGCTATTACAACCAGTGTATAGGTGTGCTCTCTCCGCCCATTGAAAACATTTTAGAGAAAAATCTGGGCATCCCCTTCCCATGGGACATCATAAACAAAAAGATCAACGGATACTTTGTTCATACGGGAAAATATTCCCTGAAGCTCGAAGGAGAGCATGAGCCCTCATACTCATGCCGAAGAGTCGAATTCGACAACTATCTCTTCCAGAAAGTGAAGGAATTGGGCATAGAGACAATCCAGGCGCGTGTGACTGATTTGGACTTTGATGCAGACGGTGTAATGGTATACAGCGAAAGCAACAACATCAAAGCGGATGTGGTTGTGGGCGCGTTCGGCCTGGATGATGGGATGGCCAAGACTTTTGAAAGGCGTACTTCTTATCGCCAGCCAAAATTTCTGTCTTCAGTCGTAACAAAAATTCACCCGGGTGAATCAGAGATGCAGAAATTTGGAAGCTATATCCATGCGTTTCTTCCAAAGTCTCTTCCTCATGTTGAATTCGGCGCCATTACTCCCAAAGTCAACCATCTTTCCATAAATATTGCTGGGGATACTGTCGATGCAGCGATGATGGATTCATTCCTCGACCTTCCCTGTGTGAAGAAGGCGCTACCGCAGAATTTTGAACACAGAAAACTCCAACTCTATTATTTTAAGGGGAAATTTCCCACATTTCCTGCCAAAGGAATCTTTGGAGATCGATACGTTATGGTTGGCGACTCTGCAGGTTTGATAAGACCTCTTAAGGGGAAAGGAATCAACTCTGCTGTGAAAACAGGGATAAATGCCGCTAGGGTCATTATTAGCCATGGAATATCAAAAGAAGGCTTTAATGCCTACATAAATAGCTGTTCTGATTTAACGTGTGACATTCCGTATGGGAAGACGTTAAGATATTTATCAAACAAGTCATCCAAATATGGATTCCTGGACAGCGTTCTCGCCTCAGCCGAAAACGAGCCAACGTTAAAAAAAGCCCTCTTCAACATCGTCTCCGGCCAGCAAACATATAAAAATATTTGGGCCGAGACAAAAAGCTTTAAGCTTTTTATCAAGCTGGGATTTCGAGCTCTTAAGGATAAACTATCAAAATCTGACCGCAGCTTGGAATGCTAAAAGAATGTTTTCATGATTATGATACACATCACAAGATGCCATTAAGGAAAAATGCATAACCTGCCACACTGGCGAAGAGTTTAATTTTATCACCTCCTGGGAAGAGATCAAACACCCTCTTCCTTCTAAACAATAGAATCCAATACCCAAGGTTTTAGTTCCAGATATCAAAATTTTAATTCCTAAACCTAATATTTTTGTCCCAGACTCCTCGATTTATTCGTTTTTTGATAATTCCTATAAATTCCCTAAATATGTCTTGACATACACCATGTGGCAGTTTATATTCTTTATGCTACAACATCCTGTACGACTCCCAGAATAGAGGTATAATCATGTCAGAGGGGAATGGTTTTTCTCAAAATGCGTTGCGAATCCTGAAGGCGCGCTACTTCATGAAAAGTCAAGATGGAGAATTTTTGGACGAATCACCATCGGATCTGTTTTCTAGAGTAGCTCGACACATCGCTTCAGCCGAAGAGACAACGAGCGAACAGAAAAAGTGGGAAAACAGATTTTTTAAACTAATGATGGATCGGGACTTTATGCCCAACAGCCCCACTCTCACCGGCTCTGGCAGAGACATGTGTCTGAGCGCCTGCTTTGTCCTTCCGATCGAAGATTCCATGGATTCCATCTTCCAAACCGTTAAAAACACAGCACTGGTCCATAAAGAAGGAGGGGGGACAGGATTCGATTTTAGCCTCCTCCGTCCTGCAGGGAGTTTTGTCCGCAAAACACAGGGAATCGCCTCCGGCCCCATTTCTTTCCTCAAAGTCCTCGATGCCGCGACCGAAGCTGTCAAACAGGGCGGCACACGCAGAGGCGCAAACATGGGGATCCTGCGCGTCGATCATCCCGACATCGAAGAATTCATTCTGCTGAAAAAGGATGGCCAGACGATCAATAATTTCAACATCTCTGTTGCGGTCACGGAGGCGTTTATGGATGCGCTAAAGGAGGATGGCTCATACAGCATCTACGATCCCTTCCTTAAGAAAAAGGTAGGGAAGAAAAAAGCCAGCAAGGTCTTCGACAAAATCGTGGAATCGGCTTGGACAGTGGGCGATCCGGGTCTAATTTTTATAGATAAAATCAACGAGCACAATCCCACTTCCGGGCTCGGACTAATCAGGGCGACGAATCCCTGCGGTGAACAACCACTTCATGCGTATGAATCATGCAATCTGGGATCTCTGAATCTATTGAACTTTTTCGCTCCGAACCAAAAGGATCGATTCGACTGGGAGAGGTTTAAAAAAGTCATACAGATCGCGGTCCGATTTCTGGACAACGTGATCGAAGTCAACAGGTATCCCCTGCCGGAAATCGAACAGACGACCAGGGGAAACAGGCGCATCGGCTTGGGCGTCATGGGCTGGGCAGACCTTTTGATCAAGATGGAGATCAGGTATGATTCGGTAAAAGCCATTAAACTTGCGGAAAAAATCGCGTTATTCTTGAGAAAAAATGCAGAGACTGAATCCAGAAAACTGGCAGAATCGCGAGGCAATTTCCCGAACATCGAGCACTCGGTCTTTAAGGGAAAAACAATGCGAAACGCTACGGTAATAACCATCGCTCCTACAGGAACGATATCGCGTATCGCTGGGTGTTCGTCCAGCATCGAGCCCGTATTCGCCTTTGAATTCACATCAAAGATCATTGACGGCGAACTCAAAGATATCCATCCTCTGTATGCCGAGTGGAAGGCAAAAAACCCTGATGAGCCCTTTCCCGCTTATTTCAGGACTGCCCACGACATCACACCGGAATGGCATATCAAGATGCAGGCCGCATTCCAAAAACATGTGGACAATTCCGTGTCCAAGACCATAAATTTTCCGAACAGCGCAACAAAAGAGGATGTCAACAACGCCTATCTTCTGGCTCATGAGCTGAATACCAAGGGGATCACCATCTACAGGGATGGAAGCCGCACCGAACAGGTCCTCAACCTTCCCACAGAAAAGCTTCATCCTAAGGAGAGGCCGAATTCCATCCCATCAGTCACTGATAAGATCAAGACCGGCTTCGGGAACTTATATGTCACCATCTCCTATTTCAATCAGAAGCCCTTTGAAGTCTTCACCTCCATCGGCAAAAGCGGGTACTCCACTATGGCCGATGCTGAGGCCCTGGGAAGGCTAATATCGCTAGCGCTGAGGAGCGGCGTCGAACCCAGAGATGTTATCAGCCAACTCAAAGGGATCGGAGGCTCTGAGCCGATCTTTACAGAGGGTGGGTTGGTTCAATCTATTCCGGATGCGATCGCCAAAGTGATGGAACGGCACATCGGCAAGACAAAAACAAATGCCAAAGATTTTTTCACCGTGATGTGTAAGATCTGTGGCGCCAGTCTCCCGGATGAGAAGTGCCCGACATGTCCGAACTGTGGCTGGAACAGGTGTTCAGGCACGTAACGCATGTATATTAGTACAATCCAAATTTCTACTTCAGATAATATAGGGGAAGGAAAAAATGCAACACCTTGAATCTCTCTGGAAAGAAGGGAAGTTTTTCCTTGGTGTCAAATATCCCATTATCGCCGGAGCAATGACGTGGATCTCGAACAGTCAATTTGTATCGGCTGTGTGTAATGAAGGGGCCTTCGGGTGTCTGGCCGCAGGAAACATGGAACCCGATCTATTCGATGCGGAGATCAAAAAGACCAAGGAGCTTACAGATAAACCCTTTGCCGTCAATTTAATTACCATCGCTCCCTATTATAAGCAACATCTCGATGTGGCTGCAGACAACAAGGTCCCTTTTATTGTGTTTGCTGGGAGTTATCCGCGCAAACCGGAGATCGAACGTGCAAAAGCGAGCGGGGCAAAAGTCCTCAGTTTTGCATCCACGGAATCTCTCGCCCATCGTCTCATCGATATGGGTGTGGATGCGCTCATCCTGGAGGGCAGTGAAGCCGGAGGACATGTGGGCCATGTGTCTCTCGGAATCCTTCTCCAGCAGGTCCTGTTCAAAGTCGATAGAGTTCCTATCTTTGTTGCAGGAGGTATTGCTACCGGAGAGTTTATGGCCCATCTTCTGTTGATGGGTGCTGCCGGTGTGCAGATGGGTACATTCTTTGTCCTCACAGAAGAGTGCCATACTCACCCCAAATTCAAGGAAGCTTTCATTAGGGCCCGAGCGCGTGATGCCATATCCACACCCCAGATCGGTTCAGATCTGAAGGTTGTGGCTGTCCGGGCTCTGAGGAATAAAGGACATGATTCCTTTTCGGACCTTCAGGTCGACCTCATCGGGAAAAGGAAAAGAAAAGAGATCTCTCATTCAGAAGCGCAGTACCAGGTGGAAGTATACTGGACAGGAGCACTCCGCCGCGCGGTCAAGGAGGGGGATGTGGAGATGGGTTCTTTAATGGCAGGACAGAGTGTCGGCCTCGTCGATCAGGTCAGGCCGCTCAAGGAAGCGATACATCTCCTGATCGATGATGCGGAGGCAGAACTCGAGAAAGTTAGAGAAAGATGTCAGATGTTATGAGTTATTCTTCGACGGGGGAGATCTCTGTTGTTAAGTCTAACAGAGGAGGAATTCCTCCCCACTGCCCCGGTTCGTTGATTAAAAAAAGGAGTGTTGATAGAATTCATTGTTAGAATCAAGGCGAGGTGAAAAATGATCATCGGTGAATTGGCAATTTTCCCCACGAGTGAAGGAGTATCGGTCAGCCGGTATGTCAAGGAAGTCGTAAGAGTGATCGAGAACTCTGGCCTGAAGAGTTACACGGGCGGGATGGCGACAACGATCGAAGCACCAGACCTGAGAACTCTTTTTGAACTCGTGGAGAAAACCCACAAGGTGTTAGTGGATATGGGCGCACAAAGAATCCACATCGATCTCCGAGTCGACCACAGGCTCGACAAAGATGCCTCAGTGCTCTCAAAGATAAAATCCATCGATAAATCTTAATCCTGCGAAAGAGATTTAGCCGAAGAGTTCAGCCTGTTCGAAAGAGAGGGCGAGTAAGGCATGTGGGACCACCTGCACCTTTCCTTGAGATCTCGTCCCCAGAATATTCCCAGACTTCCACTCCGGTTTCCTCGAGGAGCTGTTTTGTGCGTGGATTTCCTGCAAGCATAAGACATTTCCCAGGAGCAACTGCGAGCACATTACAGGCCATCGCCTCAAACTCCACATCCGGCACTTCGATGAGTGTCATCCCCCTCTCAAGCAGCCATTCCCGGAAAGGCACTGGCATCAACCGCGAATAGACCAGAGCACGATTTCGGTCCACCGGGCTGATAAAAGACATAAGATGAAGTACATCCTGGGGACCGTTCCAATGCGGGAGGGGAACAACCACCAATTCTTTGATAAAAACTCTGGTCAGCTCTCTGAGCTGTCGGATTCCCTCGGTATTGGTCCGGTATCCCTGCCCTACGGCTAGAGTCTGCGCATCAAATTGGACCACATCCCCACCTTCAAGTTGTCCAGGATCGGTAATCGCACCCAGAATCGGGATGTTGAGATCTTTGAGGAATTGCCCTGCGGCTGAAGGCTCGCCCCTTCGTTCTCCCTTCCCCATTCGACACAGGATGGCTCCCCGCTCCGTGATAATCACAGGATCGTGCACGTAGATAGAATCGAGGCCAGTCTTCTTGTCTTGGGGCAGAAAATGAATCTCAGGAACAGATTCTCGGAGTAGAGCCACAAAATTTTCGTACTCCTGTTCTGCATTTTCAAAATCAGGACGGTCCAAGTAGTTGAGGTCCATCCATTGCTCATCTATACTCTCCTGCTTGATGAAGGCCTCCCTGGGATGTTTCAGCAAAAGACTTTTTATTTCTCCAATCTCGGATGAACAACCGTGTTTCATGTTTTTCTTCTCATTTCTTTTAAAAATGGCTCCACTCGGTTCTCTAAAAATACATCTTTTGTAACCAATTGACAAGTTCACAGGCTCTTAATGACGGACCGTTCGGAGAACAGTCCCTACAATGCTCCTAATTTTCCGACGTCTGGGGGGATCTACTGCTCCATCAAAGGTGCGAGAACAAATTATCAAATTTTCGGGGTAACTTTCCAGAGCATATTTCTATTGACAGATGAGGAAGCCGACCGATACAATAGGCGCTTGTTTTTAAAAAGCTAGAGTCCGAATGAAAATGCAGAGGAGATAGTATGAAAAAGGAATTTCTTCCTGGCTGGATCCTGATGCTCGTTGTGGCTCTGATTGCCACCTCTCTCTCTAAACTGGTAGAGGTAGGCGGTAAACACCCCATCGAAGCTGTAGTCATCGCTATCATCTTGGGTATCTTGCTGCGAAACCTTGGTCTTGTGCCCAAAATATGCATTCCTGGAATAAAAGCATTTGAAAAAATCTTGATCCTTGGGATCGTCCTTATCGGGTCATCACTGAACTTTAAAAACTTTTCTTCCCAAGGACTCCATATGCTTGCCATCATTGTCGTAACGATGGCCGTCAGCTTTTTTGTCATCTATTTTCTTGGAAAAGTCTTTAAACTCCCAACAGCTCTTTCTGTTCTACTTTCCGTAGGAACTACGATCTGCGGGGGATCTGCCATAGCTGTCACAGCCCCACTCATCAAAGCCAAAGAGGAAGAGACCAGCTATGCCATTGGAACGATCGCTCTCTGGGGGCTCATCGCCATCATATTTTACCCGAAGATCGCACAGCTTTTAGGAGTAACAGATGTCAACTTTGGTGTCTTTGCCGGGACAGCTATCCACTCTACACCCCAAGTTGTCGGAGCGGGATTTATTTTTTCTGACCTCGCCGGGAAGACAGCCACCGCTGTCAAACTCGTCCGGAATTGTTTTATGGTCCCGCTGGCGTTCTTGATCGCTGTGTGGTACACGCGGAACGTATTGATGAGCCGGAAATCTCAAGAAACTCACATCAACGTTGCCAAAGCCTTCCCCTGGTTTCTCTTCGGCTATTTCATCATGGCAGGAATGAACACGCTGGGTTTTATTACATCTGAAGGAGTCAAAGCTTTCAACAGTGCGGGAAGATTTCTCATTCTTGTAGGTTTGGCGGGGATCGGCCTCAACACCGTTTTCAGCTCATTCAAAAAAGTCGGAATAAAACCATTAATTGTCGGTCTTTTTGGGTCCCTGGTCGTCGCCGGCTGTAGCATCCTCATGATCACACTTCTGATGTAGAAAAATACGCACACGTCTTCCCAGGAATTAATTTTGGGATTTGATGTGACTTGTTTACGGTTTACGACTCATTGCTCACTGGACAAAATCGTCCCCCCGCCCAGAGCCACATCCCCATTATAAAAGACCACCGCCTGGCCGGGAGTTATTGCTCTCTGAGGCTTTTCAAATTCCACGCGAATTTTTTCAGAATCCAAAGGAACTAAGAGAGCCTCGGCCTCTTTATGCTTATAACGGATCCTGGCTTTCGCTTGAACTGGAGAAACAATTTTATCTCCGGATATCCAATTGATTTGATCAACGAGCAGATCCTTTTTATAGAGAAGATCATTGGGTCCGACCACAATTTCATTCTTTGAGGTGTTGATCTCAAGAACATAAAGCGGGTGAGGAGCTGCAATCCCCATGCCTCTGCGCTGTCCCACAGTAAAATGGATGATTCCACTGTGGTAACCCAGGACTTGGCCCTCTATGTTTACGATCGGACCGGAACGGAAAGTTTCAGGTTTTCTTTTCTTCAGAAAATCGACATAATCGTTATCTGGAATGAAACAAATTTCCTGGCTTTCAGGCCTCTCTGCCACAGGAAGGTCCCACTCTCGTGCCATTTTTCTGATCTCTGGCTTTGTGAAGAGCCCCACAGGAAATAGGGTGTGAGACAGCTGATCTTGAGTCATGGTGTAGAGAAAATAAGATTGGTCTTTCTCTTTATCCATCCCTTTTTTGAGATAGAAATGTCCTGATCGAGGATCCTGGATGATCTGCGCGTGATGTCCGGTCGCAATACAAGAAGCTCCGATCTTCCCGGCCCTTTCCATCAGCACATCGAATTTTATGAACTGGTTGCAGCGGATGCATGGATTGGGAGTGCGTCCTCGAGAATACTCCTCGATAAAATCAGAGACAACCAGGTCTTCGAAAGAATCCTTGAGGTTGAGGACATAGTGCGAGATCCCTAATTTTGAAGCCACTCGGTTGGCATCTTCGACAGCACCCCGGCCACAACAGCTTTTTAGATCTCTATCCAGGCAATACTCTTTGGGCAGCGGGAAAAGGTTCATCGTGATCCCAACCACTTCGTAACCTTTTTCTTTGAGCAAGCCTGCCGCAACGGAAGAATCCACCCCGCCACTCATCGCCACAACAACTCTTTTTGGATTCATTTTCTTTCCCCCATAAGATACCAGATTAGCTTTATCTCCAAAAGCCAAATTATCAACATGTCATTTATTGGCATTGACTTCCCATACATACGCTGCTATATAATTTCCCTTTTAATTAAGGTACGCTGAATAAAAAGATGTCATCTTCACAGAAAAGGATAGAACAGCATGTCAAACGAAGTATATTTTCATAATATCCTGGAAGGCATCGGCAATACTCCATTGATCAAGTTAAGTCGAACAACTAAAGAGGTCCACGCAGATATTTTCGCCAAACTCGAATTTTTGAATCCCATGGGGAGCGTGAAGGATCGGATCGCCAAACACATGATCGAGAAAGCTGAGAAAGAAGGCAGGATAAAGCCCGGAGACACAATCGTGGACAACTCTTCGGGAAACACGGCTCTGGCCTTGGCAATGGTTTGTGCAATAAAAGGATACACGTTAAAGATCGTGGTAAGGGACAGTCTAAGTTCTGAAAAAATAAAATTTCTCAAGGCGTTAAATGTAGAACTCATTATGGTCGACAGCACACTTCCCCCAGAATCCCCCGGCAGTTATAACAACATAGCACCACAAATCGCTAAAGAAACACCCGATAGCTATTATCTCGATCAGCACAATAACCGCGAAAATAACGAGACCCATACCACGACCACAGGTCCTGAAATCTGGCAACAAATGGATGGGAAAATTGACTATTTCCTCGCGGGTATGGGCACAGGAGGAACGATCTGTGGCGTGGCAAAATATCTCAAAGAAAAAGATCCCAACGTCAAAGTTATCGGAATCGATCCGGAAGGTTCAGTTTTTTATGATTACTTTCATTCCAAAGAACTTGTAAAACCATCGCCATATCTTCTTGAAGGTTTGGGGGATGAGTTTCTCATCGGTTGCGTTGATTTCAGCCTGATAGATGATATTTATCGAATCACCGACAAACAGGCATTTGAAATGACCAGAAAACTGGCCAATAAGGAGGCCATCCTGGCCGGAGGCTCGAGTGGTGCCGCCTTGTGGGGATGTCTGAAGTTAGCTCGGGAAATTAACACGGATGCCAGAATCGTCACAATTTTTCCAGATTCGGCCAATCGTTACCTGAGCTCGATCTACAACGATGCCTGGTTGAAAGACAAAGGGATTATATAGATTAAAAAAAAGTATAACTACTTCTTTGCGTACTTCTCAGGATTCTTTTCGAACTTATCTTTGCAACCCGCACAACAGAAATAATAGGCCTTTCCCTCGTAATCGATAGACTCGGTGAATTCGGACTTTTTAAATGACTCGCCGCTCACCGGGCAGGTTACGATATCTTCATCAGCTCTGATATAATTCCCTGGAGCTTTTACGAACTTATCTTTACACTCTTCAGTGCAGAAATAGTACGTCTTGTCGTTATGTATATGAGTAAACTTAGCGTCTTCTTTTTTGATCTTCATACCACAGACAGGATCAACGGCCATTGCGTCTTCCTCTGCATGTGCTTGATGGTCATGGACCGCGTGTTCTGCATGTGCGTGTTCCGCGGTATGTGTATCTTCCGCATCGTGGGCATGCTCTGAATCTACATCATTCTCGATATACTTTGCTGGATCCTTGATGAATGCATCCTTGCAGCTTTCACAGCAGAAGTAATAGGTCTTTCCTTCATACTCGTATTCGGGCGTAGCATCGGATTTCGTGAATTCTTTACCGCTCACCGGACACTTAAGGGATTCATCACCAGCTTTTTTATCCACAGCTGCCATTACGAGCGCTACTGAAAAGACAAGAAATATAACCAGTAACAATGCTTTCTTTGACATAAATATCTCCTTTGGTTTATCAGAAATTAATATACTCTATATATTTTATAATATTGGTAGTATTTGTCAATATTAAAATTGAATTATGAGGCCTAATTATTAATTTGAATCAATTGCACGTCGATCTCTGGTCTAAATGGAGAGGTGGTGAACAATACCTCTTCAAAAACTTAATCCAAAAAACTGTTGCTTCATGAAAAAGTGTAGAATGGGCTATTCATAATTTTTTGATATTACAGACTCTCCAATAACTTTATCAAGAGTATGGATGAGTTAATTGCAGCTCCTTTGGGTTGATAAATATCGATCAGTATTTTTCTTTTCTTACTTTTTTAAACTCGTCTGTTTATTACAGCACATGGCTTTCATTTTAGAAGCATATTCTTTAATCTTTTTCACAGTTTCTGCATTCTTTGAGGTGATCTTTACAGCCACTCCATCATCTAATTCCTCTACTTTCATTTCGACATCATTAGAATTCATCATACCCATCATGCCACAGCAAGCCTTACCTTCTGTTTTCATTTCCATCATTTGCTCATGCTCTTGTTCTTCACCATGCATGTGTTTCATAGGCATCATCTTCTTCTCTAACTTCATCCCACATTTGGGACACTCGCTAGGCTTATCAGATTTAACTTCCGGATGCATAGGGCAAGTGTAAATTTCCTTCATCTCGTCTCTCTTCTGTGTGTATTTCTCGGGATCCTTTATGAACTTTTCTTTGCACATATCACAGCAAAAATAATACGTCATGCCCTCATACTCATAAGTGCTCTTTGCTTCTGATTTTTTTATCTCTTTTCCGCTCACAGGACAAATGACTGTTTCATCGGACTCCTCTTGAGAAATTCCAGTCAAAACAAACACAAGAGAAAACGCCAAAAATAACGCAAAAAATCTTGAATGTTTAGACATTTAAGCCTCCTTTAAACTTGAATCTTTTTGATCCTTCTTTTCTGTTGCCTTAAATTTTCTCCCCCGCCAAAGATAATAGATAACTGGGATAACGATGAGGGTCAATAATGTTGAAGTGATCAGACCTCCGACCATTGGTGCTGCTATACGTTTCATCACCTGTGAACCGGTTCCGTGCCCCCACATAATGGGCAACAATCCCATAATAGTCGTAGTGACGGTCATGAGTTTCGGCCGCACTCGTTCCACAGCTCCATGTACGATTGCGGCATGAAGATCGTTCCGGGTGTTCATCTGTCCATGTAATAACCGACCCTTATAGGCATTGTCAATATAAAGCAACATCACGACTCCGGTTTCAGCAGCAAGGCCAGCAAGAGCAATGAAGCCGACCCCCACAGCCACACTCATGTTGTATCCGCTCAACCACATCAGCCAGATTCCGCCGACCAGAGCAAAAGGGAGAGACAGCATGATGATCAGGCTTTCCCCGATGTTTTTAAAATTGAAATAAAGCAACAAGAAAATAATCAATAGTGTTACGGGAACGACAAGCCGCAATCGTTCCTGAGCACGTTGCATGTATTCATACTGTCCACTCCAGACAATGCTGTAACCGGGGGGGAATTCCACGGTCGTATCCACTACCTTCTTTGCCATTTTTACATAAGAACCAACATCGATATCTCTTAGGTCCACATATAGCCAGGCTGTCCTGCGTGCATTCTCGCTCTTGATACCTGCGGGGCCTTTCTTTACTTGTATATCTGCCACCTGCCCCAGTGGGACCTCAGCTCCTGTGGGCGTCGGTATCAGGACCTGTCTCAAGGCAGGAAGATTGTCCCGTAACTCACGACTGTAACGAACATTCACAGGATAACGTTCTAGTCCTTCCACAGTTGTCGTCACATTCATCCCACCAATGGCTGACATGACAATGTCCTGGACGTCCCCCACGGTCAGTCCATAACGAGCTGCAGCTTCCCGGTTAATTACAAAATCGACATAATTTCCTCCCGTAACACGTTCGGAAATAACACTGGCTGTCCCGGGAATCTGCCGAACCACCGCTTCGATCCTTTCACCCAAATCGCTGAGGGTTTGCAGGTCGGGTCCCATAAGCTTGATTCCCACTGGAGTTTTGATACCGGTGCTAAGCATATCGATCCGGGTTTTGATCGGCATGGTCCAGGCGTTTGTCAACCCAGGGAATTGAACAGCGTCATTAAGTTCTTCGGTCAATTTTTCCAGGGTCATCCCTGGTCGCCATTCATCTTCCTCTTTGAGCCTGATGGTAGTTTCGATCATGGTCAATGGAGCAGGATCTGTTGCTGTTTCTGCTCGCCCTATCTTCCCGAATACCGACTCCACTTCTGGGAAGCTGGCAATGATTTTATCGGTTTGCTGCAAAAGTTCTCTTGCTTTTGTAATCGAGATGCCAGGCAAAGTTGTCGGCATATACAGCAGATCACCTTCATTCAGAGGAGGCATAAATTCAGAACCCAGTCGAGAGAACGGGAGCAGGGTCGCGATTACTATCAATATTGCAACCAGGATGGTCGCCACCTTGTGTTTCAGAACAAAATGTATCACAGGCCGGTAGAGCTTAATAAGGATCCGACTGAGAGGGTGTTTCGACTCTGGTCGGATTTTGCCCCTAATAAAATATCCCATAAGAACCGGAACAACCGTTATGGCGAGAAAAGCTGATGCTGCCATGGCATAGGTTTTCGTGTATGCTAGGGGTTTAAACAGTCTGCCTTCCTGCTGCTCCAAAGTGAAAACCGGAATAAATGACAGGGTAATAATGAGCAGTGAATAAAACAGTGCCGGCCCCACTTCCTTAGAGGCCTTTACGATCAATGCCCATCGTTCATTTCCCTTTTTTACGCCCTCCCTCTCCATATGTTTGTGGACGTTCTCAATCATAACAACAACAGCGTCCACCATGACGCCGATGGCTATGGCGATACCTCCCAAGGACATGATATTGGCATTCAGTCCTTGGGCCCTCATGATGATAAAAGCAAGCAGAACCCCCAGGGGCAAAGTAAATACGGCCACAAATGAACTAGGCAGATGGAGTAGAAATATAATAATAACCAGAGCGACGACAATAGTTTCTTCCAACAGTTTTTCTTTCAATGAGGAAATTGCTCGTTTGATTAAAGATGAACGGTCATACGCCACCTTGATGGTCACGCCTTCTGGCAGGCCTTTTTCCAGCTCTGCCAATCTTGCTTTGACCCCGTCGATAACTTTGAGAGCATTCTCACCAAACCGCATGAGGATAATCCCTCCGACAGTTTCTCCCTCCCCATTCCACTCCGCAATCCCCCGTCGGAGCTCGGGTCCAAGATGAATGTGGGCCACATCTTCCAGAAGAATCGGCGCATTGTTCTGCCCCATCCCCACAGGAACCTTTTTTAAGTCCTCCATGGAAGTGATGTAACCAAGGCCGCGAACCATAAATTCCGTCTCTCCCATCTCGATCAATCGCCCACCGACGTCATTGTTGCTGCGTTTGATGGCCATACGGAGTTTCTGTATAGGAATGTTATAGGCCTGCAGTTTAAGAGGGTCGACCTCGACCTGATACTGTTTGACGAATCCTCCGATACTAGCCACCTCGCTCACACCTGGAACACTGGCTAACTCGTACCTCAGATACCAGTCCTGGATCGATCTCAGTTGTTGAAGATCATATTTGTCTCCGCCATCAAGCACGTATTCGTACACCCATCCCACGCCGGTGGCATCCGGCCCCAGCTGGGGAGTTACATTTTGAGGCAGTCGGCTGGCTGCGAAGTTCAGATATTCCAGAACCCGGCTGCGTGCCCAGTACAGGTCAGTACCATCTTCAAATATGATATACACTAGCGATAACCCGAAGAATGAATAACCCCGAACAACTTTGGCATAAGGTACCGCAAGCATCGCAGTCGTGAGGGGATATGTCACCTGATCTTCGACAACATTCGGCCCCTGCCCCATGAATTCGGTGAGGATAATAACTTGAACATCACTCAGGTCGGGGATGGCATCCACAGGTGTGGTCTGGATCGAGAAGTACCCTGCAAAAATGATTACCGCGATTCCGATTGTTACTAATAGACGATTATTAACTGACCATTCAATAATTTTCTCTATCATCTTCTATTCCGTCCTTTTTTTCACGGGCATAAGAACTCCCCAAGAAATTGGGCCCCTTATTTCTTTTTTACCTTCTCAAGCTTCATGCCGCATTCAGGGCATCGGGCATTTTTATCAGTGGTTAAAAAATCTGGATGCATGGGGCAAGTATAAAATTCTGCTCCTTCTAAGCTAAGCTTAGCACCCAGCTCTTTAGCTGGCACAACGTTCATTCCGCAGTCCGGACATTTAGCATTAGGATCACTGGTTATGAATTCAGGATGCATAGGACAAGCAAAAAGCTTGTCGGCGCTGGTGCTAAGCTTATCGTGCTCAAGCTCTTCATGACTATGCTCCATCACTGCAGGCATCTCCGTTTCGGTATGGCCTTCATGCGGTTCAGCGTCTACTTCCACTTCATGCGTATGTCCCGTGCTTTCTTCATCGCTTAGTGTTTTACTTTGAGTGCTTTGAGTTTGCAGCGCTCTCATTTTGGCGATCGCTTCCCTGGTCTGACTTTCCGAATCCAACAGGAATTGCCCCGAAACCACTATTTTTTCATCGATAAACAATCCAGAAATAATCTCGACAAACCCATCTTCGGATTCTGCACCGATCTTCACCTCACGAGGCTCAAACTTGCCATTCCCTTTGGTCACGAATACAATTTTCCGCTTGCCGGAATGGATGACCGCTTCAGTTGGAATGGCCATGGCTTGCTCAGCTGACCGGTTGAAGATTCGGACTGTCGCATACATCTCCGGTTTTAGGATTTGACCGGGATTGTCAAACACCAGCCTGACATTATTCGCTCGTGATTTCTGGTCAAGATAAGGATAGATAAAATCCACCTTACCTTCTAGTTGGAGACCTTGGATCTGGTCCAACTCAAGTTCAGCCCGTTGACCCTCTTTGATCAAGGCCAAATCGCCTTCGTAAACAGACGCCTCGACCCAGACCTTGCTCAGATCTGCTATATGGAAGAGAACCATCCCCGGCCCGATCTTGTCGCCCTCTTTCACGGCTTTGTGGGTGACCACTCCCGTTATCTGGGAACTAAGAGGGAATGACCTTCGAACTTTTCCAGTTTTCTTTATCTTGTCGATTTCATCAGATGAGATATCCCAATATTCTAAACGACTCCGGGCCAGGCCAAGCATCCTTTCTGCATTCTTACGAATGCTCTCGTAAGGGCTCTCTGACAGTTTTTTATAATTGTTCAATGCGAGCAGGTATTCTTCCTGAGTCGAAACCAGCTCTGGCGAGTAGATTTCAAGCAGCACTTGTCCTTTTCGCACCTTCTGTCCCAATGTATTAACGTAAAGCTTCTCTACCCAGCCATTGATCTTGGTATTGACGGAAAATTCCCTGTCTTGAGCATAGGTTACTCGTCCATGAACTCGGATAACATTGGACATGTGCCGCTGCTCGACATCAGCAATCCTGAGATTCATATTTTGCTGAAGAGTTCCGTCTATCATGATACTACCCGCTCCCCCAGCTTCTTCTCCTTCATAAACTGGCACCAAATCCATTCCCATTTTTGACTTTCCAGGTTTGTCATAGATCTCTGTGGGATCCATGGGAGCTCGCCAATAGAGAACCTTGCGTTCTTGCCCAGCTTCCTCGGCTGTTGCCTGTCCCGATGCTTGAGCGGAGCCCTTGATTGGAGTGAGCTTCATCCCACAGATCGGACAGTTCCCCGGTTTTTCGGATATAACCTCCGGGTGCATACCGCAGGAATATAGCTGTTTTTCACTCTCCTGAATTAAGTTTGCATCCGATGTTAATTTCGGTAGCACGAAATATGTTGCTGCAGCCCCTATAAGAATTCCCAAGAAAAGAATTAGTAATATTTTCGCTTTCATTGTTTTCTCCCAATGATGGTATTTTTATTCCCGGTGTAGATGAGCTTATCTTGAATCATTCGTCAGCCTTCCACCCAGAGTTAGTTCATAGTTGGCCAAGGCTTTGTGAAAATCGGCCATGGCAAAGAAATACTGCATCTCATAATTCTGGAGCATCATCCAGTTACTGATCAGGGTCAGAAAATCCACTTTACCGACCTGATAACCTGCCTGAGCCGACTCGAGAGACTGCTGTGCTTGTACTAGGATCCCCCCCTCGTAAAGTTCGACTCGTTTTCGGTTGCGCTCCATTTCTGCATCAGCGCTTTCCAGGTCCGATAAAACGCTGATGTAGACATTTCTGTACTGAGCATGGAGGGCTGACAAAGCCAGTTCTTTTTCCGCCACTTTGGCTCCTTGCTTTCGTTTAAAGAATAGCGGGATATTGATTGAAAATGTGGCAGAAAAGAAATCATGCATGACCGCGCCGTTGCTCAGATTGTCCCTCTGGCGATAACTGGCACCCACAGCAAAATTTGGCCAATAATCCCGGCGCGCAAGCTTGACGGAGGACTCTGCCTTCTGAATTCTTTTTTTCCATGCCAACAATAGCGGCCTTTGCTGTTCTATGGTTTCAACGGGAGAACCGAATGCATGGCTCTCGGGCAAATCCAGTTCTCTTGCGGTTATTGAAAAGTAGCTATCCACTGGCCGGTTCAGGATCGCATTGAGGCGGGCGATCGCTGCACGCCGTTTTTGCTGCCACATGATCAAATCATCTTCCAACTTAGAGAATTCCACCTGGGCGCGGAGGACATCCTGTTGCAGCCCCGTACCGGTAGCGTATTTAGTCTCAACAATCCTGATAAATTGTTCCATCAATGCTTGGTTTTTCTGGACGGTCTCTTTAGCACGATCAATAGCATAAAGGTTATAGTAGGCACTCTTGACCATTTGAACGATCTGGTTCCGGACTTCTTCCTGCTGATATTTGACCGCCGTTGCCTCGAATTCAGCCATCTCCTCTGCAAGTCCTTGCTTTCCCGGGAAAGGGAACATCTGCATTAGCCCGATCAATTTACCAGTCATAGGTTCCTGATCGAAGGTAAAACTATTGACGGGCAGATTGAGTAAACCGAGGTTGAGTTGTGGATCGGGCAGGGCTCCTGCTTGGGAGATGATTTTCTCTGCCGAGTGTGTACGCAGCACAGCGGCTTCCAGCCCAGGATTATTCTCAATGGCTTCTTGAATCAAATCTGCAAGAATTTCAATACGTTGTTCCACATCCTGAGAAAAAACGGGAAATGCCACTAAAAATACAGCAACCATTGTGAAATAACTGATATACCTTTTCATTTTAATCTTCCTTTTCAAAATTACTTAACTAGCCCGAATAGAGTATTAACGAGCTCATCGATTTTATCTTTACTGTTTCCCCTCATAATCATATCTGATATACGCATTTCTATATGACCTTTGAGAAGCATAAGGCTAACTCTATTTATTGCTTGTTCAGCAGCAAATAATTGAATAACAATATCATTGTGGAATCGGTCGCGTTCGATCATCTCTTGAATACAATTCATTGCTTACTCCATCTCTTTAGGATTATCGGACGATAAGTTTCCCTCTCATCATTCCCATTCCGCAGGTGAACTCATATTCCCCTTCCTTTTCAGGAGTAAATTCGACAGTCGTCGTTTTAAAAGCAGGAAGGGCTTTTCTTATCTTAAAATCTCCGAAAACAATAGTATCTGAGCAGTCAGCCGTTTCATCTCTGTAAAAGTACAGCCGAACGAGAATTCCTTTTTTCACAACAATTGTATCTGGACTGTATCCTCCCTTGACCACAACCTTTATTTCCTGGATTCCTTTCTCCTTTAACTCAGCTTGAAAAACCTTTCTTCTTGAGAATAAAAAGTACCAATTGACCAATATTATGAGTCCGACACCAAAAACTGTGATTATTATTTTCGCTATCATTAACAAACTCCTGTATTAAGGTTTAAGCTTAACTCGTCTAAGCCTTAAAGAATTAGAAACTACTGAAACTGAACTAAAAGCCATTGCCATAGATGCGAAAATTGGATTAAGCAAGATCCCAAAGAATGGATAAAGGACTCCAGCTGCAATCGGAATACCCGCCGTATTGTAAAAAAAGGCCCAGAAGAGATTCTGTTTTATAATTCTGATTGTCTTTTTACTCAATTCAATGGCAGAAACAACTCCACTTAAATCACCTTTTATCAAAGTGATATCAGATGCTTCCATTGCCACATCCGTGCCCGATCCAATGGCAATCCCAATATCGGCTTGGGCAAGGGCTGGAGCGTCATTTATTCCGTCACCCACCATTGCCACTCTTCGACCTCCCGATTGGAGTTTTTTTATCTCATGCACTTTATCTTCTGGTAAAACCTCAGAAAGCACATCATCAATCCCAGCTTTTCTAGCGATAGCCTCAGCCGTCCTTCTGTTATCACCTGTAAGCATAACCACTTTAAGTCCCATGTTCCTCAGTTTGCCTACCGCTTGAAGGGAACTTTCTTTTAATGTATCAGCTACTCCAATTAGTCCGGCAGCTTTTCCTTTAAGTGAAATGTAAATGGGAGTCTTTCCATCCTGTGCGAGATCCTCTGCCTTTGTTTCGAGATTCTTGATTTCAATTTGCCGATCCCGCATGAGCTTTGCATTGCCGAGGAGTATTTCCTCACCGTTGATGCCTGCCTCAATACCATGTCCCTCGATGGCATTAAACTGCTCAGGATCAAAGAGTTTGATCTCCTTCTCTTCTGCTCTTTTTATAATTGCCCCAGCGAGGGGGTGTTCAGAGTTCTTCTCAGCAGATGCCGCATATTTCAAGATTTCTTCCTCAGAAAAACCATTTACGATAATAATATCCGTAACTTCTGGTTCCCCTTTGGTCAATGTTCCTGTTTTGTCAAAAACGATTGTATCCAGCTTATGGGCAGTCTCTAAGCTCTCTCCTCCCTTGATCAAAATTCCATTCTCAGCGCCTTTTCCCGTCCCAACCATAACAGCCGTTGGTGTGGCCAATCCCAACGCACAGGGACAGGCGATAATCATTACCGCCACGAAATTCAGCAGAGCGAAGGTAAGAGATGGGATCGGACCGAAGTTAAACCATATAACGAAAGTGGCAATGGCAATCGAAATGACTATGGGTACAAAATATCCGGAAATGACGTCGGCCAATCTTTGTATAGGGGCCTTTGAACCTTGAGCATCTTGGACCAGCTTTATTATTTGAGCTAGTGCAGTGTCTTTCCCCACTTTTGTGGCTTGGAACTTAAAACTTCCTGTCTTATTGATAGTGGCTCCGATGACCTCACTTCCACTACTCTTTTTGACCGGGATGCTCTCTCCTGTTATCATTGATTCATCAACAGCAGATTTCCCTTCTCGGATAATTCCATCAACTGGTATTTTTTCCCCTGGCCTAACTGTGATTATATCTCCGACGAGAACCTCTTCAACAGGGATGTCCATTTCTTTTCCGTCTCTAATGACTCGAGCTGTTTTGGGCTGCAAACCCATGAGCTTTTTGATGGCATCCGAAGTCTGCCCTTTAGCTTTTGCTTCAAGAAGTCTTCCAAACAATATGAGAACAATAATCAATGCAGAAGTATCGAAATAAACATGTACCTTAATACCACCTGCCTCAAAAAAAGAGGGAAATAATGTGGCTGTCACACTGTATAAATATGCCGCAGAGGTACCAACCACAATTAAAGTGTTCATATCCGCACTTCTATGTTTAAAAGCCCCCCACGCCCCCTTGTAAAACTGCCAGCCGATCACGAATTGTACCGGAGTGGCTAGAGCCCAAAGTACATAAAAATTACCGAAAATTTCTGGGATCCAGGGAAACCAGAGCCGCGAACTTCCCAGAAAGACGATCAGAGCAAGGATCAGCCCCGCTATAAATTTTGTCTTAAGTTTCTTGTATTCTCTTTCGCGGATGGTCTTTTCTGGATCTAATCCTTCATCTGAAGGGGATAGTTCAAGCACTTCATACCCCGTGGATTCTATAGCGCGCTTTATATCCTCCAGGTTTGTTTCAGTGGGCAAATATTCAACTTTTGCTCTTTCTGTTGCCAAATTTACTGAGGCTTTTGTGATACCTCTGGTCTGGAGAAGGGATTTCTCAATTTTTTGAACACATGACGCACATTGAATTCCTTTTATAGGAAGTTCAACAGTAACTGTTCCTACTTCGTAACCGCTTTTTCGAATTGAAGTGATAAAATCTTCAGGCTTAACAATCTGTGGCTGGAAAAATAGAGTAGCCTTCGACGTTGCAAAATTGACATTCGCTTTTTCCACTCCTTTCAGATGGGATAATCCCCGTTGAATTGTCGATGCACAACTGGCACAGCTCATTCCAACAATGGGGAGGTCAATTCTTTCCGTCATTACTCCGTTCTTTTTCTCAGGCTCAGGAATACTCTTTTCCTGAGAAGTTTGACTGCCAAAATCAACATCACATCCCTTATTCTCACTAGCCTTCAGATATTTTTCCGGATTCTCATCGAATTTTGTTTTGCACACAGGAGAACAAAAATTGTATTTTTCCCCTTTATATAAAGATGATGCCGCTGCTTCATCTTTGTTTACTTCCATACCGCAGACTAGGTCTTTAGCCATCAAAATTGCTCCTTTAAATTAAGGATATTTCAGAGGTTATTAACGACGTTCTTTAATTTTTCTTGGACTTGTACAGCAATCCCATAAAGCTCTTGATTCTCAACAGCTTTCATCGAAGCGATCGGATCAACCGCAGCAACTTCAATATCATTCTCCCTTATCTCTTGCACTATCACATTGCATGGGAGCATGATCCCAATCTTATCTTCCGCTTGAAGGGCTTTATAAGCAAAAGGCGGATTGCAAGCCCCAAGGATTTTATAATTTCTGAAATTGACATCCATTTTTTTCTTTAGTGTCTCTCTCACATCTATTTCTGTCAGGATCCCGAATCCTTCATTTTTAAGAGAAACAGTCACCTTTTCAAGCACCTCTATAAACGTTCCCTTAACAGTTTTGCTGAAATAATAGCTCATTTTATTACTCTTAATACCTTCTGAATTTTTTCAAGACTTCAATAACTTCATTGACTTTCTGGGCCTTATCGTCCTTATTTCCCTTTGTGAATGACTGATGGACACAACCCTTCAGGTGTCTTTCCAGGATATTCTCCTCAACGCTCTTTATCGCGCCAACGATTGATGTGAGCTGTGTCAATATATCAACACAGTATCTTTTCTCCTCAATCATTTTCTGAACGCCTCTAATTTGGCCCTCAATTCTCCTAAGTCGAACTAATTCTGCTTCATGTGTTGTCATATGATTACTCATTTCCACCTCCATTCAAAATATAGCATACCCCCCTATGGCATGTCAAGTTTTTTTAAATTTGTTATTCTTTCCATCAGACATATCTGCAAGAATTTTTAATATCAATATTGCAGGCAGGTTTTCACCTAAAAACCAAACTTAATTCCGACACGAAGACTTATACCGTTTAGGCTGATATCAAAAGGAGGGACATCCATCAATACTTCCTGTTGATTCTCATGTTCCTCATGAAAATGCCATTCCTCCTCATGATGGTGGAAATGCCAGAATCCCTCTTCATGCTCTCCTTCCATTTCTTCTCTGAAACCTTCGTGCAATTCACTTGTGAAACCTTTTATATTGGCAAAGCGATAAAGTCCTTCGGCAACAATAGTTATTCTCTCCGCTATTTTCCAATCAAGTCCCAAACCAATATGGGGCCCGAAAACACTTTCATTCTGAGATGTCTGGTCTTTATAAGAGCCTATATAATATCCTCCTCCTCCGAACATAAACATATCTAATTTGGGGCTAACAGGAAGCACATAATACAGACTTAAAGTAAGAGGAATAACTCTGAGGCTATGGTTATGTTCAGTAAATCCACCCATAAAGTCACCCATCATTCCACCCTGCATGTGGTTAAAATTCCCACCCATGTGCATACCATCGGAGCCATTGAGATATCCAACACCAAATCCAAATCTCACATTGGAAGAAAGACTAAACTGGATTTCAACATTGAGATCCACCATGTTTCCAACACTCTCCGAATGGGCATATCCGCCGCCAATGGAGAAACTAACTCTCCTGTAATTGGGATTTTGGATATCCTCGGCAGATACCGCATAAATTAGGGTAGAACCTAGAAAAATAATTCCTAAGGTAATGGAACTGAGAAATTTCAGCCCAGAAAATATTTTTTTCACTATTGTCTCCTTTATAAAGCCCTATAAATACCCTATAGCACTATAGGGTATTTATTATTACTAAGTTTATCACTTTTGTCAAGTATGTTTTCATCAAGGGGAAACTTTCTATATGTGATTGTACAGTTCAAGGAAATTTGGTTATCCTTCAATCACACCATTTTGTATGGTAAAATATTTAAAATCTTCAAAGGCTATAATCTTCAAAAAGTGAAAAGAATAAGCATCTCTCCCGAATTAAATATTGTAGTTTTTACTTTTCTGCTGAATTTTGCTTGGGAAGTACTGCAGACTCCTTTCTTTATTGACCAGAGTTTTAAGATTAACACAATCGTGTGGTACAGACTTCATTGCACATTTGGTGATGTCATGATCTCACTCGGTTGTTTTTGGTTAGTTGCCTTGATCTTTAAAAGCAGGGTCTGGTTCTTGCATCCTAATAAGTTGAATGTATTCCTGTTTACAGCATTTGGGATCATCTATACGATATTCAGCGAGATTAAAAATGTAACCATAAAGAATTTGTGGGGCTATTCTGATCTTATGCCTGTTTCTTCAACCTGCTTACAAAAATATTTTGGAAGAAATTTAATCATACCACTTCAAAGTAGTTAGTTATTCTTCTTTTGATTCTCTCCAGATCTCGAGGCCCTCTCTTATCAGGAAGAGCACGATGATTATGCCGGCAATTGCATCCGCCTGCCAAATTCCGAAAAGATAGTTCAAGCCCAGGCCTAAAAGTAACGCCAAAGAAAGGAAAGAACAGGCCAGCGTTTCTTTAGAGTCTGCGATCAAGGCTTCACTCTGGATCTGTTTTCCGGTTTTGTGCTTTTGATAGCTCAATACAGGCATTACGATCAAAGAAACCAAAGCAATGATAATTCCAGGAAGAGAAGGATCAGAAATCTCCCCGAAGATCAATTTTTTTACGGATTGGAAGAGGACATAGAGGCCCAAGATAAAGAAGGTTATGGCGACAAACTTCTGTGCTCTTTTTTCGATCCTCTCCTCTTCCTCTTCCGAAATCTTTCCATGCTGGCCAAGTCGCCATATCAAGATCATCCCAGACAAGGATTCGACGATGCTATCCAGTCCGAACCCAACCAGCGCAATACTCTTAGCCAAACTCCCAAAGAGGATGGACAGCACAGCTTCAACAATGTTGTAGACCACAGTGAAATACTCAAGATAGAGTCCTTTTTTGTAAAGTTTGTTCTGCGGGATATCTGGACCGTCAGCACTCGATCTTCCAGAATGTTCGTCCGTGTGACAATGATTGTTTTGTTCCGGTGTCTTCATTTTAGGGACACGCCGATTTTTTGTTGCCTGTATGTTGTTTCAATATATACTCTATATATCAGAATTGCCAACAAATTATTCCGCCGTCAGACCTTGCTTTTAATATTTTTGTGTATATGTTAGAATTTTCTTGAATACGCGAATCATAGGATGAGGAGAGACTATGTCAGGGCATTCAAAATGGCATTCTATTAAGTACAAAAAAGCCGCCCAAGATGCCAAAAGAGGCAAAATGTTCACCAAAATCATCCGTGAGCTGGTTGTGGCCGCACGGATCGGTGGGGGTGAGTCAGACACAAATCCCCGGCTCAGGAAAGCCATTGCAGACGCCAAAGGCGTAAACATGCCGTCCGACAACATCAAAAGAGCCATCATGAAGGGCACGGGGCAACTCGAGGGCACAACATACGAGGAATTATCCTACGAGGGTTATGGAGCTGGTGGTGTGGCTATTCTTGTGGAAACACTGACAGATAATAAAAACAGGACTGTGTCTGAGGTCCGGCACATCTTTTCCAAAAATGGGGGGAACATGGGCGAATCCGGCTGTGTCGCTTGGATGTTCAGCCGGAAGGGCTATATCGTTGTGGAAAAGGCAAAGGCATCCGAAGACGAACTGCTGGATCTGATTCTTGAAGCCGGTGCAGAAGATTTAAGAGAAGACGGAAGCAACTTCGAGATCTTCACGGAACCGGATGATTTCGAAGCTGTCGTCAACGCGCTCCAGGAAAATAACATCGAGATGGCAGCCTCCAACCTGGGATACATCCCTCAAAATTATGTGAAGCTCGAGGGCAAACAGGCCCAACAGCTGATGCGCCTCATGGAAGAGCTGGAAGATCATGATGACGTGCAAAATGTGTGGGCGAATTTTGACATCGACGATGAAGAGATCGCCAAATACTCAAACTGATCGATGATCGTTCTAGGCATCGATCCCAGTGTTAAATCCACAGGCTTTGGAATCATCGAATATTCTGACAACAACTATTCTGTCCAGAGTTATGGCTGCGTTAAACCGCCGCCAAGCCTATCATTTCATGAAAAACTGAATAATATTCGAAGTCATCTGGAGGACCTGATCAAAACACACAGACCCGATGAGGTGGCCATCGAAAATCCCTTTTATGCCCTGAACATAAAGACCGCCATCACGCTAGGTCAGGTGAGAGGGGCGGCCTTGGTCGCCATCGCATCCCAAAAAAAACCACTATTTGAATACTCACCGCTTGAGGTCAAGAAGGCCGTGACCGGCTACGGGCAGGCAGACAAGAATCAGATGATAACTATGATCAAGGCGCTGCTTGCAATTGAAGACGATAAGCTTGAGACAGACGCCGCTGATGCCTTAGCCGTTGCCTTCTGTCATGTCAACACTCGGTCCTTTCATTCCCAATTTTTTGAATAGACTATCCTTTTATTGATATTGAACTTTATACTGTTGTGCGTTATCATCCCTCTGGACCTGAATTATTCAGGAGAAAGAGATGATCGCATATCTTAAAGGTATACTATTCCAGAAATCATCCAATCAGGCCATCCTCGACATCAATGGCGTGTGTTACAGTGCATTTATTCCTCTCTCCACATACCTGAAACTGGGTGATATCGGCGATCACACAGAACTGTGTATCTACACACACATGACCGATAACTCACTTTCCCTCTACGGATTTTCTTCTGCGGATGAAAAAGAGATTTTTCTAAAACTCATCGGAATCACAGGAATTGGACCAAAGATAGCAGTGAACATCCTCTCCGGGATCGAGGCCTCAGACCTTGAAGATGCGATCAGGCGGAGTGATGTCACCCGCATCTCTTTGATCCCCGGAATCGGAAAAAAGACGGCTATGCGCATCGCTATGGAGCTCCAGGAAAAACTGGTCGAGAAGGAAAGGATCCTTCGGGTCGGGGGATTTCAGGAAAGGGAAGACCTGATCTCTGCTCTAACGAACATGGGATTTAAAAGAAAAGAGATCGAAAAGATCGTTGATGAAACTTTAAAAGCCCATTCAACCGAAGCTGGTTTTGAAACACTCCTCAGAGAAAGTCTCAAACAACTCGCCAAACTCTAAAAAAGGGGACTGTCACCTTTTTCCAGGGGTGAAACAAAAAGGTGACAGTCCCCTTTTCTATTATCTTGAAAATTATTGGCAGACTCTATAGACTAGGTAATCAGAATGAATGTCTCGATTGGAGTGATGGATCATTGACGAAAGGTGCACAAATAGACGCGGTGCTGAGTCCTGTACGGACCAAAGAGGATCTGCTGTACGAGGACAATCTCAGGCCCAGGACTTTTGAGGAATTTATCGGGCAGGTGACCATCAAAGCCAATCTGAAAATCTTTATTGAAGCCGCAAAAAAAAGAGACGAACACCTAGACCATGTGTTGCTCTACGGCCCGCCCGGATTGGGAAAAACAAGCTTAGCATTTCTCATCGCCAAGGAGATGGGAGTCGGAATCAAACCCACATCAGGGCCGGTGATCGAAAGGACCGGGGATCTCTCGGCGATCCTCACCAACTTGCAACACAAAGAAGTTCTCTTCATCGACGAGATCCATCGGTTGCACCCGTCTGTTGAGGAGATCCTCTATTCCGCCATGGAAGACTTCAGGTTGGACATCCTCATCGGACAGGGCCCGAGTGCAAGAAGCCACAAACTGCAGCTCAAAAAATATACCCTCGCTGGAGCAACAACCCGGGCCGGTCGTATCACGGCTCCTTTAAGGAGCCGATTCGGCATCATCCACCGCCTGGATTACTATGGCGTGGCGGATCTAGAAAAGATCATCAAAAGGTCTGCTTCCATTCTCGATGTGGATGTCAATGATAAGGGAGCTCACCAGATCGCTCTCCGCTCACGGGGAACTCCCCGAGTGGCCAACAGACTGCTAAGGAGAGTCAGAGATTATGTCGATGTCAAAGCCGAAGGCAAGATCACAGGTGAGGAAGCAACAAAAGCGCTGGACATGATGGAAGTGGATGTTCTGGGATTGGATGACGTGGACAGGAAGATCCTCACGACCATCATCGAAAACTTCAGCGGAGGACCGGTTGGGGTCAACACCATCTCCGCAGCTATCGACGAAGAGAAGGACACTATCGAGAGCATCTATGAGCCATTTCTGATGAGGATCGGATTCCTGGAGCGCACCACCCGCGGCCGCAAAGTCACTCCCAAAGCACTGGCACACCTTGGTTATTCCCCCGGCTCATCTACTCCGCAGGGTGACCTCTTTAAAAAAAAGTAAGCATTTGCAATCCTGAAAAGTGCTCACGGGAACTACGAAAAGAACAAAATCTAATGACCGCTGGACTCCTTAGAATCGAGGAGGGATTTGACCCATTCGCGCTTCTTCCAGAGCACACAACCCCCTTGATCGACTCTCAACTCCTCAGGATGTTGGCGGAGTTCTTTGAGCAATCTTGATTGGAGCGCATCCTTCAAGGAAGCGGTCTTTAAGTTGACATCAGAAAAATGTCTTCAACCAAAGACGCTTGACAAAAGAAGTGGTTTGAAAAAAAATGATGAATCAGACGGTGCGGTGAAAACTATTTAAAACAAGGAGGACCGAGTGGCATACACAGGAACATGTCTAAACATAGATCTATCAACCCACAAAAGCGAAATCAAACCCGTTGAGAAATCACTGCTTGAAAATTATGTCGGTGGCAAAGGCCTGGGGTTTGCGCTTCTGGAAAAGCATGCTCCAAATCCGGATCCCCTCGGTCCAGAAAACCCTCTAATATTTGCAAACGGTCCTTTCACCGGGACAAAAGTCCAGACAAGCGCACGTACATGTGTGGTGATGAGGTCCCCCTTAACAGGATCTATACACGATTCCCACTGTGGTGGGAGTTTTGGCCCCCGACTGAAGATAGCCGGTTATGACTACGTCTTTATCACCGGAAAATCTGAAAAACCTGTTTACCTCTTTATCACCCATGAGGGCGTGGATATCCGTGATGCCACCACTCTTTGGGGCAAGGGCATTTTTCACACAAACGATTCATTGCTCAAATCTCATCCCGGAGTTGATCCCAGGGTTGCCTGTATCGGTCCTGCAGGAGAAAATCTTGTCAAAATCGCCTGTATAGGTGTGGACAAGCACAGGCAGTATGGCAGGGGCGGAACAGGAGCCGTAATGGGATCTAAAAACCTTAAGGCTATAGTCGTAGATGGGGATGAGCCCATCAAATATTTCGACGAAGCCCGATTTATGGAGTTGAACAACCAACTGACCAGAGACATCCTGACCAACGACGGTGTCATCTTCCGCCGCGAGAAGGGTACGATGAAATGTGTTCGCAGCGGCCAGGCGTTTGAATTCCTGCCGACCAAAAATTTCCAGAAATGTGTCTTCGACAGATTTGAAGGAATCTCGTCAGAGACATTCCGCAAAGAACTCAACTGGAAGGATGTGGGATGCTATAACTGCGCCATTCGCTGCTCGAAAGTTGCAACCTGGAATGGCCATGAGATCGAGGGTCCTGAGTATGAATCTGTCGCCTTCCTCGGCTCCGGATGCGAGATTTCAGACTGCAAAGACCTGGCTTGGTCGAACGAGATCTGCAACGATCTCGGCATGGATACGATCAGCGCAGGAGTCACCTGTTCTTTTGCGATGGAATGTTATGAAAAAGAGCTGCTGGATAACTGGGATGGGATTGAGCTCACCTGGGGAAATGCCACAGCTCAGAGAAAGCTCTTGCAGATGATGGCACACCGTCAGGGAATAGGAAATATTTTCGCTGACGGCACCCGGATCGCTGCGCAAAAAATCGGCCAGGGGAGTGAAGAATTTGCCATCAATATTTTCGGGATGGAACTGTCCGGAGTCAATCCTTTGGGATCGTTGACAATGGGTGTTGTTCTCTCTGTGGCAGACTTTGCCAGCCACACGAGGTTGTGGCTCACCGAAGCAGAGGAGGGGCCTGATTTTACGATCGAGGATATCCCTCAGTCGGTCGCATCTGGGCTCGACACAATAAACATCCGAAATTCCATGATCGTGTGTGATTTTGTGCCCAGCGGACTGGAAGAATTGACGTCTGTGCTCAATGCTGCCACAGGATTTAATCATACGGCGGAATCTCTGCTCCAGATAGGAACCAAACTGACACATCTGGCAAGACGATACAACCTGAGAAACGGACGGATGCACACGGATGACATCCTGCCGGAACGCTTTTTTAAAGATACATCCTGTTCCGGCTTCATGCGAGATAAGGTCATTGACAGAGAATTTTTTAAAGGCCTCATCAAGAAATACTATTCCGTCCGGGGATGGGACGAAAAAGGTGAACCCACAGAACAAATCCTTAAAAAATATGGTCTCCTGCGGGATTAATCCCTTGTTAGTCTCAGACTTTGATTACGACCTACCGAAAGAACTCATCGCTCAAGTCCCATTGGAGCACAGAGATCACTCCCGGATGATGGTTCTGGACCGCTATAATGACAAAATCACCCATTCCCATTTCCAGCGTTTTCCCGACTATCTCAAAAAAGGGGATGTACTAGTCCTGAATAACTCGAAGGTCATTCCCGCAAGAGTTTGGGGCCAGAGAAAGGACTCGGAGATCGAGGTTCTCTTCATCCAAGAACTTCAAAAAGGCACATGGGAAGTTCTCTGTCGCCCAGCAAAGAAAGTCAAAACTGGTGATTCTATCCGTTTTTCACCTAAACTCCGCGGAGAAGTGATCGAGGAAGGATTGGAAGGCCGAAGACATATCCGTTTCAACACAGGGGATGTTATTTCTGAACTTAAGAGCATCGGGTATGCTCCTCTCCCCCCTTACATCAAGCGTGAAAAATCTCAAACGGATATTCGGTCGATAGATCTGGACAGGTACCAGACTGTGTTTGCACAAAAAGAAGGATCCATCGCCGCACCTACAGCGGGCCTCCATTTCACTCCCTCCATGTTGAGCTCCATTAAAGCAAACGGCATCGAAGTGTCAGAAATCTCACTGGATGTAGGTCTGGCTACATTTCAACCTATTCGCGCCAAACGTATCAAAGACCACACAATGCTCGAAGAAAGGTGTGCGATCAGTGAAAGCGCTGCGCACATCATTAACACCGCCAAAAAAAATCAAAGACCAGTGATCGCTGTAGGAACCACATCTGTGCGCACTCTTGAAAGCGCCTTTACAAAAGATGGTGTCAAACCCGGGACACATGTGACTGATCTCTTTATCTATCCAGGCTACTCATTTAATATTGTCGACAAGCTCCTCACCAACTTTCACCTCCCCAAATCCACTCTGCTCATGTTGGTTTCAGCCTTTACTGGAGTAGATTTCATGAAAGAGGCCTACGCTGAGGCTATCAAACACAAATACAGATTCTACAGCTATGGGGATTGCATGCTCATCCTCTAAATTTTATTCATATTTATGCATGACTGCGGCATATGCTCCTGATACCATCTTTTTTCTATCGTTGACTCTGTCAGTCTGGATTTGATATGTTAGGTCAAATGATTGGGATGGAATTTCACATATGAAGGAGGCAGAATATGTCTTTCGAGGAGCAAGACACAAAATCTAAGCCAGGAAAAGCATATTACAAAAAAAGAGGAGTAAGGTTTGTCCTGATTGCTACCGCTCTTTTAGTCCTAAGTATCATTTTGCACTCGTCAGGCATCCAGGGCGGTATCATATTCGCTCTCATAAGCCTTGGTTGGGTTGTCTGCCTAATCATTGGCCTATTCTACATCATTGCAGGATTCGTTAAAAAGACTTAGGAGGTTTACTCAAAACTACTCCTAGACTCCGAATCGATTCAAAGTAATGAAAGTTTTTCAATTTAATTTCAGCATATTTTAGGATTTTGATATAAATGGGAGGGAAAAAGATGCAAGCTTTAATTCAACTTTTAGCTCGCTTTTTAATTGCGTTTATTTTTCTGATGAGCGGTTTAGGGAAAATGCTGAACCTTCCAGGGACACAGCAGTACATGGATCAATATGGGATCCCATTAACATTCCTCTTTTTAATTGGCGCTATTTGTGTGGAATTACTCGGGGGATTATCCGTGCTCACAGGTTATAAAGCTAAATGGGGCGCCCTTGTTTTGTTCCTCTTTCTTATCCCAACGACTTTGATCTTTCATACGGAATTCTCGGATCAAACACAAGTCATCATGTTTATGAAGAACCTGGCCATCATGGGAGGTCTTCTCCTTCTCTTTTCTCACGGTGCGGGAAAAATCAGCCTGGACGCGTTTAAAACCGCAAAATAACTGAAATCGCGTGAACTAAAATAAATGAGGGTTGCCAAACCGAACGACTATTTTATATACTGACAGCACGTTAGCGGACGAGGATCGAGAATATGAACGAGTGGAAAAAAAGCGGAAACGATAAGGCTGTCGAGGAAAAACTGGACTCTATCCTCCACCCCACCGATCGCGCCAAGGAATTTAAAATCACCATCGAATTCGGATACAAAATATCCTCGAACTATGAAAAAGCGGTCGATCTCGCTCGGAGAAACCCCACCTACTCAGAAGAGGGCGAGGGGGAGTGGATTCGCCATTCCGCCACTTATACACCCGAGGATGTGGAAGACCTTTTTGAATTATTCAACCTTGTGCATGATTGGGATAAAACGGACGTTTTGGTCAATCACAAAAAAATCCCCTTCGGGCACCAGCTCTGGCTGCCGTTGATGTGGTTCTATCGCGTGAAATAACGCACCTCTTTCTGTTTTTCAAATTTTAAATTCTGTGGAAGTCGTTCTGAAATTAAAATTCTGGATTCTAGGATTCGATGTCTTCTCGCAACTTGCGGGTAGCTTCCACATCCAACTCAAAGGTTTCTGGATCTAGAACTACTCTATAGTCCTCTTTGGCACGTTCGATGCTGATGATGCCGTTCTTCACTTCTTTGGCAACGAGAACGGGATCTCTGAGATGAGGTGAGCCGTATCCACCACCACCTCCAGCCTGTTGAAATAGAACCGTCCCCTCGGGCACATCCTCCACAAGGTCTTTGGTTGTGGTCTGGTACACCCGGCCATCCGGATACCGGAGCTCGATCTTGTTCAACGTAGCTTCGAGCCCGCCATAGAGGCCGAATGCCGGTTCCACATCCCCGTCACCGAAAGTTACGACTTTTGTGTGTTCTCCGCCGATCTTAAACTCTGTCTCTACACCCAATCCCCCTCTCCACTGGCCCGCTCCAGCCGAATCTTCCCAGTATTCGTGTTTCAGCAGCAGATGAGGTGTCTGCTGTTCGAACATCTCATAATCCTGGTCCAGTACGCCACCTGAAGCATCGATCATTCCGATGTGGTCGTATCCATCCACACCGGATGTCGCACCCGACCCCCCCTTCAGCCCGATAAAGCCGATGTCCACATACTTTGACTTATTTCGTGCATCAAACCCACTGGTGAGATAACACAGGAGCTGGTTCCAGCCCGCTGTCACCCGATCCGGGATGCCCCTTGAGAGAGCACGAATGATGGCATCCGCATTCGGCGGGCAGAGGTGATTGCCAAAGGTCGTGGCCGCCGGATACCTGGCATTCAGGATAGTGCCTTCGGGAATATCGATATGCACAGGCCTTACCATTCCGTCATTGTGGGGCATATCCGGATTGACCATTTGGAGGAATGTCAGCAGCGTGGCACTGGCGGAGGATGTAAACGTCCCGTTGACAAACCCATCGGTCTGCGGGTCTGTGTCTGAATAATCGAAGAAGATCTCCTCATCCTCGACAGTGATCCTCACTCGGATCTTGTATTCGGAGCCGGGTGTTTTCCCGTCGTAATAAACGGTCGCCTCCCCCCTGTACTCCCCGTTGGGGATTGTCTTTATCTCCGCACGCATCATCTTTTCTGTGGAGTCGAAAAGATACTCTTTGTGCGACTCGAACACATCCAATCCATACTTCTCGACCAGTTTCAGAATCCCCCGCTCGCCCACAACACAGGAGCCTATCTGGGCGCGCATGTCTGCGGCTACGATATCGAACCGGATATTTGCAAAGATCAGGTCCCAGACATCCTTTCGCAGCTTCCCCTTCTCATAGACTTTGATCGGGGGAATTCTCAGGGCCTCCTGCCAGACTTCTGTAGCCTTGGGATTATATCCTCCTGGAACCGCTCCTCCTATATCGGCTTGATGGCCCTTGGCCGCGGCCCACGCGATCAGCTTATTCTCATAGAATATCGGCTTGTACACAGCCACATCGTTGTTCTGATTCCCCATGGAAAAGACATCGTTGTGGAATATGACATCCCCCGGATAGATCTTTTCGCCAAAATAATTCACGATATATTCGCAGACAGGACCTAAGGAGAAGGATAGGATGGGAAGGTTTTCGGTCTGTTCGAGCATCTTCCCTTTTCCGTCATAGAGCCCTGTCACAAAATCCTTGGCCTCACAAAGGATGGGTGATCGCGTGGTCTTCGTCATCACGATGCTCATCTCTTCGGTGATGGATTTAAACCGGCGCTGAAAAACCGAAGCCAGGATCTTGTCTATTTTCATTCTATTCCCCAATGCCCAGTTTTTTCGTGATCTCTCTTTCCTTGGTCTTCAGGTACATAGTATAGCTGCTATACCTGTCGCAGAGGACATTGTATTCGGGTGTGACAAACGTGGTTGTGTTGACCTGCTCTATCAGAGCCGGCCCCTCAACCTTATTGCCATACCTGAGCTTATGCCCGTCATAGACAGGGATATCGACATATTGTTCCTCCAGGGGCAAAAAGACTTTTCTCCTCTTTTTCAGGGCATTTTCCGGGTCTTTTTTGTCATATTCTTCCTGTTTGAATCGAGGTTTGACGGTCCGGCCTACGCTCAAAAGTCTCAGGTTGATCAGCTCGATGGGCGTCTTTTCCTCCTCCAGTGAGTAACCAAAGAGCCTGTTGTGCTCAGGGTGAAAGCTTCGGGCGATGGACGCCAGATCGCCTTTTTCGAGTATCTCTTTCCCTATCTCCACATTCACTTCGTGATACTGCTTGATGTATCTCATGTCCAGGGAGTAGATGTGTTGGATCGCACTCTCCGGGATGTGTTCTGATTTGAGGAGCGCAGTGGCTTCTTTCTCCATGTCATGGAACATGGTTTTGAATTTTTCGATATCCATCCCATGGATTTGTGTCGAATAGGTTCTCACAAAATCGTGCTTGAGGTCGGACATCAGCATGCCGGCCGCACAAAAGATGGAAGATTCCTTCGGGATTATCATGACCGGGATCTCGAGTTCCTGGGCGATCATACAGGCATGAACGGGCCCTGCGCCCCCGGCCACGACAAGAGGAAATTCTCTCGGATCGTGGCCGCGTTTCACACTCACTTCCCGGACACCAGAGGCCATATTGACGTTTATCACCCTGTACATGCCCGCTGCAGCTTGAGTCACATCCATACCCAGAGGATCAGCGATCTTATCCTTGATGACTTTAACAGCACGGTCATAATTGAGCAGCATCCTACCGCCGGCAAAAAAATCCTTATCCAGATATCCCAGGACAAGGTCTGCATCCGTACAGGTCGGCAGATCTCCGCCCAAGTCATAACAGGCTGGCCCTGGATTGGATCCGGCACTCTGTGGGCCCATACGCAACAACCCTCCCTCATCGACCCAGCCGATGCTCCCGCCGCCGGCGCCGATGGTGTAAATCCCCAACATGGGGAGGGCTATTCTCAGCCGGTTGATCTCACCTTCTGTGGTCACAAGCGGTGTCTTATCCTTGATAAGCGCCGCATCAAAACTCGTCCCCCCCATGTCGATGGTGATGCAATCATCGTAATCCTGGATGGATGTATATTCGATGCCCGCTATGGGCCCGGCCGCAGGCCCCGAGAGCAGAGTGACCGCAGCGCTTTCGATCGCACTTTCCGGAGAGACCACCCCCCCGTTGGACTGCATGATGAGAAGCACTCCATCGAACCCGGTATCCTTCAGCTTCTGGATGAGGCTCGTCAGATAACTCCTCAAAATAGGGCCCACATAAGAATTCAAAACAGTGGTGGAAATGCGGTCGTAGAACCGGATGCTGGGCAAAAATTCCGAAGACACTGTCAAATAAGCTTTAGGCATTCTTTCCTTAATGACCTTTGCTGCGACAGTCTCGTGAGAGCCATTGGCGAAGGAATTCATGAAGCAGATGGCGACGGCCTCGATATCTTCTTTTTCGAACAGCCGAACAGCATCCAACACATCCGACTCTTTGACGTCCGTAAGGACATCTCCTTTGTAATCCAGTCGCTCCTCGACAGGGTATCGCAGATATCTCGGGACGAGCGGCTCCACATTGGTGTAACGATTATTGTACTGTTCCTCCCGTATTCCCCTGCGCATCTCCAGGGCATCTCTCAGGCCTTTAGTGGTCAGAAGGGCGGTCTTTGCGCCTCTGCGTGTTAAAACCGCGTTTGTTGTAACCGTCGTTCCATGGACAATGGTCGTGACGCTCCGGATAAATTGCTGGAGAGACGTATCTTTAGACGTGGCCATCTCCGAAAGCCCGCTCATCAGGCCGACAGAAGGGTCCTCCGGAGTGGATAAGACCTTGAAGATCTCAGAGCTTCCTTCCTCTGACGTCAGGAGGAAATCCGTAAAAGTCCCCCCGACATCTATGCCTATCCTGTATTTGGTCATAGTCCCACGGGTTCTTTGAATTCGCCAAAAATGTCTTTAAAAACCCGGGTGATCTCACCCAAAGTCGCATAGCTCCTTACAGCCTTCAGAATATGCGGCATCACATTATCTTTTGATCGGGCGGCCACTTCTAAACTCAACAAAGCTTCGCTGACTTCGCTTGCGTTCCGTGTTCTCTTTATCTCATCGAGCTTTCTCGTCTGCTCCTCTGCAACCTTTGGATTGAAGGGATGGAGCTCCACATCGGCCGTCTCCTCATCCATCACGTATTTGTTGACACCGATCTTTGGGATCTCTCCCGATTGTATCTTTTTTTCTCGAATGTACGCCTGCCGGCTCACTTCGCTCTGGATATAGCCTGATTCCACAGCTTTAACCATGCCCCCGAAGTCTTCCACCTGTTTCATGTTTTCGACGATCTTTTGTTCAATCTCCTTTGTAAGCCATTCGATGTAGTAGGAACCTCCTAACGGATCGACCGTATCTGTGAGGCCCATCTCATCGGCAAGGATCTGCATGGTTCTCAGGCTGATGAGTGCAGCTTTTTTGGATGGGATCGTGTACGCCTCATCATAAGAGCAAAGGGCCATGGTTTGTGTCCCCGAAAGCGCTGAGATCAGGGCGTAATATGCACCACGCACGATGTTGTTCTCTGGCTGCTGGACGGTCAATCCTCCGCCCCCGCCGCCGGCGATCATTCTTAATAGCATTGAGCGCGGATTCTGAGCTCTGAAGCGTTCTTTGACAATCTTCGCCCATAGCCTCCGGCCAGCTCTGAATTTGGCCACCTGCTCCCAGAGATTTCCGTGGATGTCGAAATTGAAGGCGATCCGCCCGGCAAAACTGTCGATATCGAGCCCACGGCTCAGCACTTCTTCGATATAGGTGATGGCGATTGCGAAAGCATAGGCCATCTCCTGGACAGGAGTGGCTCCGGATTCCCGGATGTGATAACCGCAAACACTGAAGGGATTGAACTTGGGGACATGCTGCGAACAAAATTCCACCATATCCCCGATGAGCCGGATGGAAGGCGCGACCGGGAAGATCCACGTACCCCGCCCGATATATTCTTTGAGGATGTCATTCTGGGTCGTCCCTCTCACTTCTTCCCATGAGATGCCCTGTTTTTCGGCAACCACAAGATACATGGCCAGTAAAATAGATGCCACAGGATTGATGGTGAGGGCTGTGCTGATCCGGTCGATGGGGATATCGACAAACGCCTCCTCCAGGTCTTTTAACGTGTCGATCGCCATACCGACCCGGCCCACCTCTTCCTCAGCCATGGGATCATCGGAATCCAGTCCCATCTGTGTTGGAAGGTCAAAAGCGACATTCAAGGCCGTCTGTCCTTGACTCAGAAGCCATTTGAACCGTTCGTTCGTTTCTCTGGCGGTGCCGAATCCCGAATACTGGCGCATGGTCCAGGACCGTTGGCGGTACATAAACGGATGGATTCCACGCGTGAAGGGGAATTGGCCCGGCTGTCCGATCTCCTGCTCAAAATCGATGTCCCGAATGTCTTCGGGCCCGTAAACGGGCTTAACTTTGATGCCAGACTCGAGAGTGACATCATTCAGTTCCTCAGATCTCTCCGGTTTTTTCTTGTCCGTCACGATGCCACTCCCTCGATCTTTCTTTCACACCTTCTAACACTCAGTTGCACCATTACTCCCTTTTTCACTTTTAGATCTCTTTCACTCACTCTTTGAGTTCCTCATCCAAGCACCCTCTCTCAATCCTTAACGTTTTGCCTTATGAAAGTGACGATCTCCTCCAGTTTGGTGCCTGTGGGAAAAACACCTGCGACTCCATAATCCTTCAAGATTTTAATATCTCTTTGAGGAATGTTGCCTCCGATCAAAACAAGCTTATCCGAAATCCCTTTATCTTCGAGCTGATCCATCAATTTTTTACTCAAGGGGAGATGAGCACCCGAGTAGATGGACATACCGATGACGTCGGCATCCTCCTCCAAAGCTGTTTTGACGATGTCTTCGATAGAGCGGTGAAGCCCTGTGTATATCACCTCCATGCCCGCATCTTTGAGAGCATGGGCGACAACCTTGGCTCCGGTGTCGTGCCCGTCAAGACCGGGCTTGGCGATCACAACCCGGATCCTTTTTGCACTCGAAGTCATTTTCTCCTGCTTTTTTCCTATTTACCTGAATAATCCAAGTTTGTTATTTTTCATACTTACCGTCGATGATCTCTGTCAGGATCCCGTGCATGGGCATCGGATGGATGAAGGCAAAATTCCTGTTGTATTCGGCAAAGAACCGGGGTTTCTGGTCGATGAGTTTCACGTTGTTTTTCTTTAAGGCCTCCAGTGATTGCTCGCAGTTGTCAACGTTGTAACTTATCAGCATAACACCTTCACCGCGGCGGCTTATGAACTTTGCTACTTCTCCTGTCCCATCCATGTCTTCCATGACCTCGATAGCCGTGGGCCCCACCATAAATCCGGTCACCCGGATCTTCTCCGGCTCGTCCACATAACGGTAGGCCACTTCCCAGCCAAAAGCATCGATATAATCCTTTTCCGCCTTTTTCACATCGTTAACAGCGATACAGATATGGTCCACATAGTTCGCGTTCACTTTTTCCGGCACTTGGTTTCCTCCTTTACAATATTTTCAACGAATCAACTCGCTCAAGGGCGATCTCAATAAAAATAAATCCTTATATCTTCGAAATAAAAGGTATATTCCCGGTCTCCGGTGCTCCTGGAGGAAGCTTAAAGAGGATAGCACCCTCCACAGGACAGGCTTCAAAGCACTCTCCACACTGCAAACACAAATCGAGGATGATGACAGCCTTCCCCTTGTGCATGCCGATGATATCAGGAGGGCAGGCCCGCGCACAGGCTCCACATCCCGTGCACCGGTACGCATCGATCCAGGGATATATTGCCATATTGCTGGACCCGGAATGGGGATAAACACTCATCTTTGTACCCGGTATCTGGGGTTTTGCGCTGGCTAATCTATTGTGAATCATTGGTCTCTCCTTGACTAGAATCTCATTCCCAGGCGGTAGCCGTCCTGGATGGCATCGATGCCGCGCCGCACGAGAACACAGTCCCCGATCTTAGCCACATCACCTTTGTAGACACCGTAACCCAACTCCGCGTTGGGGACAAGTTGTGCCAATATCACCGTATCTGCCGGTAGCGTTTGATCCTTGAACGGTGTCTTCTCGCGTGTTTTCCTGTCATAGATCATCCAGTCGGCAACAACACCATCGTCCTTGATCTCTTTGACCTTTCCATAGGTCAACTGTTGGACATTCGACTTTTTAAGCCTCAGTCTGTACCGCCAGATGTAGGAGGGATTGACATCCAAGCCAAATCTGGGAGCCGGGTCGATCATCGCAATACTCGCGTTCTCGACACCGTCCTTCTCCATCTTGTCGATCAAAAAAAGTGCGAGTGATATCGCACCGCCTGAGCCCCCCAAAATGACCACATCTTTTCCCAGCTTGGCTTTGCCTGTAAACACGTCGAACATGCTCACCACATGCGGCTTATCCACACCGGGAATGTCGGGGACTTCGGGCACGGCTCCGGTGGCGATAACGACTGAATCCGGTTTTTCTGCATCCAGGAGTTCCTTTGTTACAGGTGTGTTGAGAACGAACTTCGCTCCAAACTTATCACACTGAGCCTTCATATGATTAATCCATCGCATGAACTCCTCGTCATCCCAGTACTTCTCTGAATCCTCCCCCCAGGGATTCCGCGAGGCATAATACCATTGGCCGCCAATGTTTGCCGTCTTCTCATAGACCGTAACATCATGCCCTTTCTCTGAAGCGATCCGTGCGGCCTGGAGCCCAGCGATACCCGCTCCTGCAACAATGATCTTTCTCTTAATCTCAGCCTTCGGAAATCCGTAATACCCCCATTCGCGTTCTCCTTCATGACTGCATGAGGGCCGGACCGTGCAGGTCACGGGCGCATCCCGGAAAAGCCGGGCCAGGCAGACCTGGCAAGCGATACAGGGAATGATGTCTTCCTGCTTGTCCCACATGATCTTGTTGGGAAGAGCTGGGTCTGCGATCTGCGGACGGCACATCTCCCAGATATCCAGCTTGCCTTCGGCAATAGCTTTCTCTGGTATCTCGGGGACAAAGAGGCGATAGGCCATACTGATCGGGATATTCAGTGCCTTTTTTGTGCGCTCTGCCACGTAGAGCCATTTCCCCATGGGAATATCCCTGGAGATAACAGAGCCTAGCGATTCCTGCCAACCGACAGTCACGCTGAGGTAATCACATCCAGCCGCTTCGGCTATCTTGAGCGACTCCATGCTCTCCTCCTCTGTGCTGCCACCCCGGTCATCCAGCATCTCCCACCCGCAGAGACGAATACCGACGGCGATATCGGGTCCAACCTCTTTACGAACGCCTTCAACGATCTTCCTCATAAAAGTGCTTCGCCCTTGGATATCACCGCCATACTCATCACTCCTCCAATTCGTGTAGGAAGAGATGAAGTTGGAGATCAAGTAGCCCACGATACCGGAGATCTCGATGATGTCATACCCGGCCTCCACAGCTCTTCGAGCCCCGTCTATATGTTCCTGGATACATGCCTCTACATCAGGAATACTCATTTTTCGTGGAGGACGGAACCGACGCAACCTCTGCCCGATGGCAGACGGGCCAACCGTATAATCCAGGTTTATGCCTCCCACCCGTCCGCAGTGCATCAACTGAAGACAGGCCAGAGCGTCACCCTGATGGATCACATCCGCCATTTTCTTCAAACCGGGGATAAACTTGTCGTCCCAGATCCCCATCATACCCACATATCCCTGTCCTTCCCCTCTGGGGTCAGTGTACGCGCCTTGTGTGGTTACGATCCCTGACCCACCCCGAGCATGGGCCTCTATATAAGCCAGCTCCTTCTCCGACACAAAACCATCGCTGTAGTTGTAATTGGTCTCGGTAGAGGCATACTTAATGCGGTTCTTGGCCCAGAGCTTTCCGATCTGAACCGGACTGAATATGTGTGGATACTTCTTTGCGCCAGGTAACATATTCTTGCTCCTTCACTGATATATTTTATCGAATAAAACGGTGTTTTGACTTTGAGCTCTGAATGCAGATTCGAACCATCATGTTTACTCTGTTAAAGAGTATAGAAAGATTATATGAATTCCTTCGATTTTGCAAGAAAGTTGGAGTGTGGTTTCAACTTGACTTCAAATTATCGCTAGGATATAAGTTCATTAGCAGAGAATCACAGCCGCAACATGAGAGACTGCAGACAGTTTTTTCAGGAGGGAAAAAGAGCTTGAGACCCCAAGTCGTTCTCAGTGTGGAGCAAGCCCTCACCCTGACTTATGCCACGCTTCGTTTCAAACATATGGGCTGGCGGATCATCAAACTGGAGCCCACTCCGGTGCCCGGCCGAAAGTCCAGAGGAGATCCCAACCGGTACATCGGCCGGCCAACAGCGGGCGAGGATCGGCACAGCTATTTCGTGGCGCCGAACCTGGGAAAAGAGGCCATCGCCATCGATTTGAAGCAGGAAGAGGGGCAGCGGTTGATGAAGCGCCTGATCCAAGAGCTACAGGTCGATGTGTTCTGCACAAACACCATGCCGGCAAGACACACACGATTGGGCATCGACTATGACACCCTGCGAAAAGAGAAAGAGGACCTCATCTGGTGCAGCATCTCGGCCATGGGATTGGACTATCCGGATGTACCTGGATACGACCCTATATTGCAGGCCCTTTGTGGGTACATGGACCTCACCGGACACGCCGATGGACCTCCACTCCAGTGCGGGCCTCCTCTGGTCGACCTCAAAGCCGGAGACGAGGCCTTTATCCAGATCATTCTGGCTCTTATGGAGCGCCAAGAAACAGGCCGGGGCAAACAGATCGATATCTCGATGGCTCAGGTTGCTGTGTCTTGGCTTCACACCTTTCTTCCCATGCTCGAATTGGGTAGTCCCCCTTCGGAATTGAAACGTTCCGGAAACGAGCACCGCCAGTTCATCCCGGTCAATGCATATCCCACAAAAAATGGTTTCATCTTTATGGCCATAGGCAGCGATGCCCAGTGGCACAGGTTTGTCCAACAATCGATGTTTGTTTCACTGGACGAAGAACGGTTCACCAGCAACGAGGGACGCCGGAAGGATAAACAATATCTCCATGCGGGGATCACGCAGATCACACAGAAATATACTTCCGAGGACGTGTCCGATGCCCTCGCAGCATCTGCTATCCCTCACTCCCCTATAACACCCATTGAAAAAGTCGCAGATCTGCCTTTTGTCGCCTCTTCGGCTCTCAGAACGACCACTCCTGATGGTCGTTCTATACGCCTTCCTCCTCCGGCAGTTCTTACCAAGTATCTCAAACAGCAAAACAAAGAACTTCCCTTTGCTCCGGCCTATGGGGAGCACACGGATGCCCTGCTGGCCGAAATTGGATTTTCTCAAGATGAGATAATTTCTCTTCGAGACCGGGGGATCGTGGCATGAGACGGTATTCCTACCACAAGCCACAGACGATCGAAGATGCCCTCCGGTTGAAAAACGAAAAAACGGGCGCCGTTTACATTGCCGGCGGGACGGATGTGATGGTCCAGATCAAGGATCGGGAGCTCCGGCCATCCGCCATGATTTCACTCCGGAATATTCCAGATCTCGCCCGCATCAAGGTTAATGGAGGGGCCAGGATTGGAGCTCTCACGACGATCGCAGACATCATACGGCACCCAACATTGGGCCAGGCGTTTCCTGTTCTCATGGAAGCAGCCAGAAGGATAGGCAGTGTTCAAATCCGCAACGTTGCGACCATCGGAGGCAACCTCTGCAACTGTTCCCCGTGTGCGGATATGGCACTGCCTCTGCTCGTTCTTGAAGCAAAGGTTCGACTTCGGGGCTCTGACACAACACGGGAAGTTTCGATCGAGGATTTCTTCCAAGGACCGGGCGAATCCTGCCTCCTTGCGGATGAAATAATGACTGATATCCTGCTGGATCGCTCAGACGAAAATGCTGTGGCGGTTTTTATGAAGAAAGGTCGCGTGCAGATGGATCTGGCTGTGGCCAGTGTCGCTGCGCTTCTCGATATGGAGGGCGATCTCTGCCGAAAAGCCCGTATTGCAGCCGGTTCGGTGGCCCCGGTTCCCCTGCGCCTCCGAGCCGTCGAGGAAAAACTCGAAGGCTCGATTCTATCAGAAAAAATGATCAGGAAGGCTCAGGAACTCTCTAAAAACAGTGTCTCTCCCATCACCGATATCCGCTCTACGGAAGATTATCGCAGACAGGTCGTGGGCGTGTTTGTGAAACGGAGTTTGGAAAAAGCTCTCACGTGGAGCCAACAATGAGACGCGAGATCTCCTTTTTTCTCAATGGTTCGGAAGTTAAAGTGGCCGCAATGGATCACATGCGTCTTATCGACATTCTCCGCGATACCCTCAACCTCACAGGCACAAAAGAGGGATGTGGTGAAGGTGAGTGTGGCGCGTGTACCGTGATCGTCGACGGACAAGCCGTGAACTCCTGCCTTTATCCCGTCTTCGAGGTAGAGGGGAAGAAGGTCGTGACTATCGAAGGACTCCAAGAACCTGAGAACCGGTTGTCTCTCCTCCAGCAGGCTTTTGTAAATTCCGGGGCCATTCAATGCGGTTTTTGCACGCCGGGCATGATCCTCTCCGCAAAGGCTCTGCTCGATTCCAATCCCAACCCGACCGAAGCACAGATCCGGGATGCACTCCAGGGGAATCTCTGCCGGTGTACAGGATATGTGCAGATCATAGAAGCCGTAAAAAAGGCCGCCATCAACATTAGGGATTCCGAATGAACAACTTCAGCCACATCGGGAAAAAAGTCTCTCGCCCGGACGGCGCTGACAAGGCAGCGGGGAGAGCCCTCTACATCCAGGATCTCACCAGACCTGGGATGCTCTACGGTAAGATAAAATTCAGCGAGTTCCCTCATGCCCGCATAAAAAATATCGACACATCAAAAGCCGAACGTCTGCCGGGCGTAAAGGCCGTGATCACTGCATACAACACTCCTGAGATCCGGATCGGCTTTCTAAGAGACAACTTCGCTCTCAAGAAAGATAAAGTGCGTCAATACAGAGACGAAGTTGCTGCCGTGGCCGCAATCGACCCTGAGATCGCAGAGGAAGCCGCAGACCAAATCGAAGTCGAGTATGAACCCCTTCCAGGTATTTTCTCACCCGAGGAGGCCATGAAGGAGGGTGCCCCTCTCATCCATGAAGTCGATCCCCGGGGTCGTGAACGAACAAACAATATTCTTCCGTTGAAATTCCATCACGAATCCGGAGACTTAGAGTCGGGGAAGCAAGCAACCAAATTTGTCGTCCAAGGTCAATACTCGACCCCTCTTGTCCAGCAGAGCTGTATGGGGACCGCAGGGTGTATTGCAGAGTTCGACATGAACAACAACCTCACCCTTTGGGCCAAAACACAGATCCCATTCCTGGCCCAGCGTGATTTCAACAGGGCGCTCAACGACATGGGACTCCGGGGAAAGAACACGCGAATAATTATCCCCGCACTGGGCGGTGGTTTCGGGACAGGCCTGGACACGCATGCCTACGAATACATCGCCATTCTTCTCGCTTACAGAACGGGCCATCCTGTCAAAATTCTCTACACGAGAGACGAAGAGTTCAGCTACCTCTCCCCGCGGCAATCCTCGCAAACAAAGATCAACCAGGGTTGCGACGCAAAGGGTAAGCTCACCTTCCGGTCTGTAGATGTCCTGCAGGACAATGGGGCTTACACATCCTGGGGGGCAACATATCCATCTGTAATGATGTTGCCGGCAACGTCCCTCTACCGTGTGTCCAATGTCTATTTTGATGCCAAGCTCGTCTACACCAATAACACCTACTGCCAGGCCATGCGCGGCTATGGCAATCCTGAACACTGCTGGGCCCTGGAAAGCAACATGGACGAACTCGCCGAACAGGCGGGTTTCGACCCATATGAATTCCGCCTTATAAACAGCAACAAGCCCAATGAGACAACACCCATGGGGCTGAAGATCAGCACGTGCGGCTTGGAGGAAAGCCTAAAAAGCGTGGCCAAAAAGCTGGATTGGGCCAAAAAGCACGGAAAGGGCAAGCAACGGGGAGTCGGGATGGCATCGCTTATCCACGTGGGCGGGGGTGGACGCATCTACCGTTCCGATGCCAGCGGTTTGATCCTTAAGTTGGATGACTTCGGCAACGTGAATGTCTACCACGGTGGAGTGGAAATGGGGCAGGGTCTGCACGCTGTCTTGACGCTGGCAGTGGCCGAATCACTGGGCGTTCGACCGGACAAAGTCTTCATCAACCCGACAGACACGGGCACGTGCCCATGGGATGTGGGAACCCATGCCAGCCGGGGGTCCTTCATGGCAGGGAATACGGCCATCCTCGCTGCTAAAAAACTCCGGAGTCAAATTTTCAGACTGGCTGAAGATGTGTTCCCCGAAGAAGTCCATAAGAATCTGAAAAAGCATAAAACAAAAAACCCGGACTACGAGCCCCCTGAATTCGATGTCAGGGAAGCAGCGACAGAAGAGCGTTTTGAGCTCAAAGATGGCTTCATTTTTCTCAAGGACGCTCCTGATGAACCATGGTTGCGGCTGGAATTGGGCCGATTTCTTCGGACCATCCACTTCCGCGATCAGGGCCAGATGTTGACCGCAGAAGTGTTCTATGACCCTCCTAACGAACGCCCGGACTTTGAAAAAGGATTGGGCAACATTTCGTCCACCTATGTCTTTGGAACCCAGGGAGCGGAGGTTGAAGTGGACACGGAAACCGGGGAGGTAAAAATTCTTCGGATGGCTGCAGCACACGATGTCGGAAAGGTTTTGGACCCAGAAGGACTCAGAGGACAGATCTATGGAGCACTCGCTCAGGGAATAGGATATGCGCTCTACGAAGAGCTTCAAACAAAGAATGGAAAAATCCAAAACACGAATTTTAGAGACTACAAGATCCCGACGATACAGGAGTTGGATTTCCCGATCGATCTCGAGTTTATAGAAACCAATGACAGCTTCGGTCCCTTTGGTGCCAAAGGAGTGGCCGAACCCGGGCTTGTGCCCACAGCACCTGCCATTGCCAATGCTATTTACGATGCGGTGGGCGTTCGTATCCCGGACCTCCCCATCACACCCGAGAAAGTTCTTTCTGCACTGAAAAATCTCAATAAACAAACAGAAAAAAGGCGTACTGCAAAATAAATAGAAATAATTAAAATTGTGTTCCTTCTCTCCATACTCAACCGGAAAGTTAGACGGGCATTCGACAATTTCGTCAGAGTTTGCGTAAAAAATCCTGTAAGGGTCTTGGACAAGATCTATGTGCAGCGCATAAACCTGCAGCAACCGAATGAGACCATAGATTGAGAGAAAAACCTGTGTGATGGATGCATGAATTTGATGACTTATGATGGAAAAATGATCAATTCCTGTGCTCCCGATCAATATGGCGAACTCGACCTGAAAAAATCCACTCTATCGATCTTTTCCTGCAGGCTGAGTCGAGATCCCGATTATCTTCCAAGTCTCCCCTTGTTTTTCCATCTCCCAAACATACGTCCCCTCAAAAACGACTTGTCTTTGTTCTCCTGACTCGAGAATCCCGGTGATGATGTTTGAAAAACTCACCTCTGCCCTGTTGTTCTCCTTCAATTGGATCTTGATATTTGACGCCACAGACCTGAAACTTTTGTACAGGTTTGAGATCAATTCTGAGTCTCCTTTGATCCTCTGAAAAAGCGCGGAAGAGCATGTGTTTTCATAAAAGGACACCAGCTCTTTATTGTTGAGCGATTGAACATATTCATTCACTATGATCCTCATTTTCTCGGGTGCCACGACCTGCTCCGCAAGATTGTAATATCTATTCGCCTCTTCATTTTCCGGGTCTAATCGGAGCACTTTTTTCACTTGGTTGAGACATTCCTCATAATCCCCTCTTTCGTAAGCGACTTGAGCGAGGGATATCCCCTGTCCGATCTCCTGCTTCTTTAGCTGCTTGGCCTTCTCCTGTTGGGCCCGCGTGAGATAAGATGTTGCCTGACTGTTGCTGGGATCCAGCCTCAATATCTCTCTCATTACGCTTATGCTCTGGTCGTACCTCTCTTGATTGAATGCACGGATCCCTGTATCCAGTCTCCGTGAGAGGTCAACTTCTGGCTCTCTGCTTTCGGCTCGCCTGGGAGTTACATCCCTGATCACAGCACTCTTTTCGGTTGTACCACTCTGTACCTCTGCCCTGCCAGCAGGTTTTAGCATGCCCTCCAAGTCCGCCACTCTCTTTACAATCTCATCAATATCTTCACTCTCATCCGCAGACATCAAGCTGAGATATTTTTTGTAATAAAACACTCCCTTTTCGAGATCCTGTCTCTGCTCAAATAACTCTCCCAATTGTTTGTATGATCGGGGGTCCTCCTCATCAAGGGCGATCACCCTCTCGAATTCCTGAAGGGCCTTATCTGTCTTCCCCAGTTCCTTGAGAATAGTGGCTATATTGAACCGGACATCAAGATCCTCAGGATCTAGTTCCAATACCCTGTTGAATTGATCAAGAGCTCCTGAATAATCCTTATCTTTCAAGGACTCATGCGCAGCAGCCAGAGTAGCTTCCTTTGTCGGGACCGGTGAAGACAAAGCGGGTTTAGAACTCTCTGGACGCAGCACAAAAAACCATATCCCCCCCCCAATAATGACAACACCCAGGACCGCGGCGACAGGGATGAGAAATCTTCTTACGCTGAACGATACCGTGATCTCCCTCGACGTGACGGGTTTCCTTGCGGGTTTGATCCTCTCAATGGCCGGAATTCCACGTTCGATCTCCTTGAGTGCGTAGAGCAGGTCCAGGGCACTCTGATAACGACGAGCCTTGTCTTTTTCCATGCACTTCATGATCACCCGGCTTAAATCCTCAGAGATTTGCATGTTCAAGCCTATTGGCTCCTTGGGTTTTTCCGTTACGTGTTTCATGGCAATGCTCATGGGTGTTTTTCCCTCAAAGGGTGTCCGCCCGGTTACCATTTCGTAGAGGATCACTCCCATAGAATAGATGTCGGATCGCTGATCGATGTCCTCTCCTTCAACCTGTTCAGGAGACATGTACTCCGGCGTCCCGATGGTCGACCCATTCTCAGTCATTCCCTTCAGCTCTCGTGAACGTGCGATCCCAAAATCCATAATCTGCGCGATCCCGTCCCTATCGATCATGATGTTCTGGGGCTTCAGATCCCGGTGTACGATCCCCAAACGGTGGGCTTCGGCCAATCCCTCACATATTTCCGTTGCAAATCCCAGAACTTTCCCCGTGCTCAACGGTCCCATCCGTCTCACAGAACTCTTCAAGTCCTCTCCTGATACATACTCCATCGCGATGTAATAGGTGTCGTCCTCCCGGCCCAGATCAAACATCCGGCAGACATTTTTATGCGATATTTTGCGCGCGATCTTCAACTCGTTGCGAAACCGCTGGATCACCTTCTCATCGGCCGCGATCTCAGGTTTTATCGTCTTCAGGGCGATTTTCTCCCCCACCTCCTTATCGAAGGCCTTATACACACTGCCCATGCCTCCCTTCCCCAGTTCCTCAAGAATCAAATACCTCCCAGCAAACACGCTCCCTGCATCCAAATTCTTCGAGGGAGCCACCAGCGTTTCAGTGAACGAAGTCGGGACCGAATCAGCGAGAACATCCGGATGTTCACTCTCCTGAATTAGGGATGAGACAGCCGGAACTGGACTCAAGTCCATGGAAGGTAGAGGTTTGTCCTCAGCGACAGGCTCTGCAATTATTTTGGATTCAGATTTGGCTGCTGCTTCTTTTTTTTCTTTAGCTTCCCCGAGAAGCACATCACTCCCGTCAGAAGCGATGAATAACTTCTCTTCACAACCGCTGCACGTATAGGTCCAAACAGGTATTTGTTTGTTGAACACGCCCTCCAGCATGGATTGAATAAACTTCCAAATTATTACCCCGATAACAGTGAAAAAGAAGTTGTGCCTCCTCACCTGGAGTGCCATTTCAAGAATAACGATAATTATAGCTGCAAAAACAAATCCGAGAGCGCCACTCAAAAATCGATTGCCTCCGGTGACAAAATTGACCACATCCTCTGTCAATACAAGGCCCTCAGGACGCTCCGAGGAAAAAGGCCGGAACGACTCGACCTTGAAGCTCTTTTTTTCTTTGCATTCCGGGCAATCCACTGATACGAGCCCATCGAGAACAGGACGCACATTCCAGGATAAGGATTTGATCTGATCCACCTTTTGTGTGGCCCATACCCCGGTTTCCTTAACTTCGGCTTGGATCTCTTCTGGCATCACTGAGATGGGACTCTGGATCTGCCTTCGGAGAATATTTGCCATATACGTCCCGATCCCAAAAATAAATGTCATACCCACTGCTCCATCGAAAAATCTGTTGATCAAAAGAGCGATCAAAAGCAGGGCCCCCAACAATCCCCCCTGCACCATCTTGACCGAACCTTGAGCATTGATGTATTTCGAAAACTCTATGGGCCATTTGAAAATCCAGTAAAAATTGTAAAAGGGTATAAAGTGATAACCGACTGCAGCTCCTGGAGATATTTGATAACTCCTATTCATCTCCCGGAGGATCTTATGAAATCTGTGGACACAGAATAACCAGTAAACTGTCCCAACAAGACCGATAGCAAGGAGATAGAGCAGAAGATCATCCATATCATAGCCGCTGGCCAGAGCGATGAGCTCGACCAGGAGAAAAACGCCCGCAATGATAAATCCGATCCATACTTTAGGCAGAGCAGAGAAAGGCCTTTGGAGCTTTGTAAGGGTTGCAGTCTTATTGAGTGACGTGAGGAAATCTTTCATGAAACGCCTCCATTCACAGAATGGCAGTTATTAATCTGAATAATCCAGAATAAGAATAGAGTATTGAATTTTAAAACATCAATTTTAGGCCGAGCGAAATCTTGAAGAACGAAGTATTTATCTCTACCGGAGTTATCGACTCTTGAAGAGCCAGCGCATTCTGTTCGAGCAGTGTGATCGTCACGCCTTCGTGGAGGTTCGTTGGGTATGTGCCTGCACGGACTTGCCATCTTTCTTCCACATTTTTCAGCATAAAATATCTGGCATCGATGTTTAAAGCTAAACTTCGCGAAAACTGAAGATCGGCTCCACCCCCAACATTAAAGCCAATCCCACTGAATGAGGCCTCCAGTGTTGCAGGGATGTCAAAAAAATCGATGTACCGTGTTATAAACTGGAAGTCCTCGATGGCCCAGGTTGTTCCATATCCCACGAATGTACTCGCTTTATTCAGGCTGCCAGAATAATAAGATACGCCTCCACTGAAAAAAGGAGCAAAAAATCCTCCAGTCCGGACTTTATACATAAGATTACCGGAAAAAACAGTCAGTGATGAAACCCCTCCTCCTTGAATATCCCACTGTTTTGTTGTATCGCTTGAGCGGCCATCAGACCATTCCCAGGACAATCGATAATTACTCATGCTGCTCGAAGTATAATTTGCGCTTGAATTTATGTCGAGCCGCAATTCGATCCCCAGGCCTTGAGTTAAAAAGAAATTGAACGAGCCATAAAATCCCATGGGTTTCTCCAATCCCTGGGTAATGGTTCCGTTCTCATTGGCACGCTCCAGGCTTCCCTCGCTAAAGCTATCCGAGTAGGAGACACTGTTTATCGAATAACCCGATGTGTAGCTTCCGCCAAAGGCGATCTCCATCCGGGTGGGACGGGCTTCTTGGGGTGGCATTGGGGATTCCAGCTTTTTTTGGACTTCGACGACCTTTTCTTCGGGTTCAGGGGCCATCTCTACCGCCTCTTCAATGTCTTCCTTTTCTTCCTCTTCGACCTCAACGAACATTTCATGAATATAGCCAGTAAGGAGCACGCCCACTTCAGTCTGAACCTTGATCGTGAACCATTCGCCTTCCTTTTCCTCAACTTCAAACACAGCCCCCAAGGTGGTGTGTTTGATCACATCACTCTGGAGATCGGGATTTGCCCGGATCGTGGCATTCTCAACCACAACCTTGATCTTCTGTTTTTCCGTTTGACCTGATAGAGGCAGGACAGCAAATAAAACAACAACGAGACAAAAA
>Ga0307380_10000531_pt1 | contig 59581 bp, 43 predicted proteins | sample UN3MG_FD_202239 | JGI IMG/M metagenome (GOLD analysis project Ga0307380, IMG submission 202239) | Soil microbial communities from Risofladan, Vaasa, Finland - UN-3 | ecosystem: Environmental > Terrestrial > Soil > Coastal area > Acid sulfate soil | place: Finland: Risofladan, Vaasa | collected... | reverse complement strand
CTGTCTCAGCACGAGGACGGCATCCGAATTATGCCGAGTCCTTCGCGGAACAAAGGGGCTCGTTCGGCCATGTAACAGCCTTCCTGTCATCCTGCTCCACATAATCCGGAGCTCGGCATAACGCGACTTATGCTGAGCACGGCATAAGTCGCCTACCACGTCCAGGAACTGTCCGGAGTGAAGAACTTGACGTAGGCAACCGCCTGGCCGCCCTTGCTATCCTGGCTGCCCAGGGGCGGGAGTTTTCCACGGATCTCCTTCGTGAGGAGCTGCATCCGGGGTGGTCGCTTGCGAGCGGTGTCTTCCTGTGTGGGTTTTGAAACCGTGGCCGCACCGACGCAGATCGTCCGCCCCGGCGGCAACCCCAGTTCCTGGGCCATGCCGCCGAGGAACGCCGCCATGTTCTGTTGCTGCTTCTCGCGCGAGACGGGATCGGACTCGCAGACCGGAATCGGCGTTCCGATCACCTGCACTTGCTCCGGGTCGAGTTCCAGCACCACGCGGCCGTTCGCTTCGGAATACCACTCGAAGTACGGGTAGGCCACATAGTCTTGCGGCGGAAGGCCCGCAGTCATGTCGCCGACTTCGCCCGTCTGGACCGGGGAGAAACCCTCCAGGCACTGCCTCGTTTCCTCATCGTCCCGTGCGCAGCCTGACAGATGAATCTTCGCCCCGCGGATGTCGCGGTGGAAATCGCCGATGAGGTCCAACTTCACGACTTCATTCATCCCGACGAACCGGATCCATCCCGTCACCTTGCCGGGAACGGTGTTATCCAGTTCGCCCTCGATCAGGTTTTCGTGGGGTCTCCAAGCCATTGCCGTGTCTCCTTCAAAAAAAGTGCATGGGGGGGCAGGCCTCGCGCGAGGACTGCCGTGGGGTCACAAGGGGAGCGTCCGCTGCTTCGATGCGGATGTTCAGCCTGTGCTGAGATCAACCGGGCCTCGTGCTGTGCATGGGAACCGGGGTTGGGGAATGTGGAATCGAATGAGCAGGAAGGGGGGATTTTGACCCCCTCAAGATCGTGGCGCAGAGTTTGGCGCCACAACTCAGGTCTCTTGGCAAGGGGGCCTTTTTAAGCCGCCCCCTGCGGCGTGCCGAGCGTGCCAAGACCCCAGGGTTGGGGGGGCCCGTGTGGGCCATCGAGGCGGTATGGCGGCCATCCTCGTCGGTAAGAGTCTCGCGGCTTCCAGCGAGGGGCAGGTCCTCGTCGAGTATGGCTTCTGCGCGAAGCCCGCTGCAAGCTGGGGGCCAGGGGTTCCTTCGGGTAAACCTCAACCTTTATAAGCCGCTGGCGCCAATAGGAATTCATGGGAGTACGGTTGGCGGAGGCCCAGCAGCTGGCACTGGAGCGTAGCATAGATGTGCCTGCCCTGGCCGCACGGCTGGACAGGGCCGACGTCCTCCTCCTGCGGGAGTTCTACCTGACCGGCCAGCCGTTCCCTGACGACACCGAAACCCATGTTCTGCGTCTGCTGGCCGATAGGGTCCGTCGGGGCAACGGTCCACTGGGAAGGCTTTCTTACGGCGCCATTCGCCGCCGGCTCGAAAACCTGGTGAGTGTTGGCCTGTTAGGCCGAATTGCCCATACCAATCCGGCCGCCTATTACCCCCTGGACTGGGCGACAGGGCCGGTCCGAAAGATCATCCTCCTGTGTGCGGCCGATTTCGTCGGCGTCTGGAAGGGCCAGGAGGGAAGGACTCCATGAGACGAGGTAGACCTGCGGCCCGGGAAGAGTTCCGGCGAGAGATCCTGAAGGCACTTGGCGGCTACCAGTACCCGGCCACCATATCGACGGTTAAAGGGCTTCTCGATGCCCGACGAATGCGGCCGTGCGGCTGGGACACGGTCCAGAAATACCTCCAGGAGTTGGCGGAGGAACGGCTGATCCTGCGGCAGGCCCTGCCCACCGAGCGCGGCCGCAAGCCGCTGGTGGTCTATGTTGGCCGATCCAGGCAAACCGATGGCCGGCGAGAGTTTCTGGGAACTTTTTCCAGGGATGAAAATTAGGTAGTGCGCCGCGGCCTCCTGGCCTTGCCTTGACAGCCTGGGGCACTCGCCAGGGACGTTCCTTCTGGCCGGAGGCGAACCGACAAGCGGGAGAAAAGGCTGGGTGTGTGCGGTGTTCTTGTAATAAGTATTGTAACTATAACAGTGTAATAGAAGAAGAAAGAAGAGAAGAGAGTATTGTCTGCTGGCTTGGAGGGGATGGTGTACCACCTGTTTTCAATACAGTGAAAATCTTCCCAGAAAACCTGCACAATCTTCCCAGAAAAGGTTGAAAATCTTCCCAGAAATTCCGGCGCGTGAGGGGCGTGCCGGAAGGCATAAAAGCAGGGCCGGCCAATAATCAGGCATGGAGCACCTTGCCCGCGAACTGGCGCGGCTGGCCTGGCAACTGGAGCGCGATGCCGCGGACCTTGCGGAATGGGCGAACAGGTCGAACCGTTCGGATGAGTCGCCCGTTGCAGAAAGCCTTGGGCGCATCGAAACCCGCCTCGGCACCGTTCACGAGCACACAAGCGAACTCCTCCGCCGGGTGCCGGTGGGGTTGGACAAGGCAATCGCGGATCTCAGGCAGGCCCTCCTGGTGCGGCTGGATGAGGCGACCCGGGCGAATGGGTCGGCTGAATCGCAAGACCAACCAGGGGCGACTCGGGCGACCGAGACGACCCAGTCGCCTCAGGCGGCCATCCGGGCGCTTACGCCGCAAGAGCGGCGGGTCTTCCAGGTGTGTTTTCAATCCGGACTTCTTTCGTACCGCGACATCGCCGAGCATCTGGACATCACGCCGACGGCCGCCAAGAACCTCGTGAACCGGGTCTTCCAAGCGGCCCACAAACGGCCGCTCTTCGTGAAACGCTATGAGCACGGTGCTGTCCGGGTTGGGGTTCAGCCGGACCTTCAGCGGCGAATCCTCGGCGGCACCAAGACAGAAGGAGATCGCACAAAGCCGCCGGTCATTCAGTCTACTCCGGGTTTCGCAACACGCACGAGGTGGCCACCCTGAGCCATCGGACGGTCCGCGATGCGTAGGAGGCCCAGGGCAGCCATGCGGCCGAGGTACTTGGAAAATGTCCGCTGGGCAACCGGAGGAAGGCCGCTCACGCGGCACGAGGTCCGGTAGGCCTGCGCCAGGGCTGTTGTCCCCAGGGGCCCTCGGGTACGGGCCACCTGGAGAATCATCTTCTCGTGTTCGGTCACGCTGGTGAGTTTCGTCTCCTCGGCCAGCGCGTGCCACTGTTTGAGGATAGGGTTGATGAGCCGCAGGTCCAGTCTACTGCTCCCGGCCTGCTCAGCCGACGCAGCCGCTTGCCGCAGAAGGCTGATGGCCCTGCGGGCGTCGCCATCTGAGGCAGCGGCGATTCGCCGCAGGATAGCCGGAGTCCACGAATCGGGAGCCAGTGCCTGCTGCGCTCGGTCTGTCAGGATCGCCTCGATCTCTTGCGGCATGTACGCCGGTAGTTCAATAATCACCGGGCTAAGTTGCGATCGGACGTGGGCATCCATTGCGGCCAGTGCCTGCGTGCTATTGGCTACGCAGACCAACCCCCCCTTGGGAAGATTCAGAAGGCCACAGATGATCTCCTCCCGCTGAGCGGGCATAGGCCGGTCGATCTCGTCCAGAATGACGATGAAGGGCCGCCCGCGCAGGGCCTGCCGAACGCGGTCGAGTTTGACATTCGTGTCCTGGGCCTCCGCGCCAAGGATCTTCAGTTGACCGATGATCGCCCCCAGCACGCCATGGAGGCTGCGGTGCTGCCAGCAGTTCACGTATACCCCGACCCTTGTGCCAGCACCGCCGCACGCCTCCTGAACCGCCCATCGGGCCAGCAGTGTCTTGCCGCTACCCGGCGGGCCACAGACCCAAGTATTCAATGGCGGTTGGCCTCGAAGCATCGGGGCCAGACAGGTGCGCAGTCTCTCCGATTCCGTCCGCCTGCCGATCGGCTCACCAGCCACCATCTCAGGGCTGAGCAGATTGCTGTCTTCAATGAGATGTCCTTCGAGTTCCAAGACCATGCAAATCACCTGATGGCTCAGTGCGGGGCATGTTACCGGCCCGATTGTCACTACCTGAAAGTAGTTATCGTCGGGATTTATAAAGGTTTCGGTCTCTTCGGTAGGTTGTGTTGGCGCCACCGATCAAGGATTCGGACGACCCTCGGGGCGTCAGCCCGACGGTCGCTTTGGTGTGGAGAGACACGGAACGCCCTTTGTGGCTTGGCAGGACACTCGCATGGAGTTGCGGCGCCAACTACCCGATCACTTCCTGTTGCTGCTGGCTCACCTATCTGGCGATGGCCACCAACAAGAACTGCCATGGCCTCCAGAGCATCGCGGGACTGTAGCGGAGATCAGCAGGATGTGATAGACTTCAGGCCGGTCTACGGCCACTGGCCGATCCGGCCGACGGCGTTGGGGGCTTGGCGCGTAGGCTTTCTGGGGATTTGTGTTGGGCCCAGCGGCCGCGAGCCGGTCGCCAATGCCAAGTCTCGGACGACGAGGCAGAAAAATGACGTTTCGCTTCGTACATGCCGCGGATCTGCACTTGGACACGCCCTTTAAGGGCTTGACGGCTACGGATGATCTGGTCGCCGAGGCCTTGCGCGACGCGTCTCTCGATGCGTTTGACAATCTCGTCCAACTGGCCATCGGGTGCAAAGCGGCCTTCGTGCTGCTGGCTGGCGACATCTACGATGGCGAAAGCCGGGGCGTGCGAGCGCAGCTACGCTTCTTGAGAGGTTTAGAGAATCTTTCGTCTGCGAACATCAAGGTTTTCGTCGTCCATGGAAACCACGACCCGCTTGGCGGCTGGTCAGCCATTCGCCAGTGGCCTGCAGGAGTCACAATCTTCGGCCACAGTGACGTCGAGTGCCACTCTGTCCAGTGTGATGGTCAGACGCTGGCAAACGTGTACGGCATCAGCTACGCCCGTCAAGATGTTACCGAGAACTTATCTCTGCGGTTTCGCCGCCGGAACGGCGATGGGCTTCACATCGGGCTTCTGCACTGTAACGTGGGGAGTAACCCTGAGCACGCCAGCTACAGTCCATGTCAGGTGGAGGACTTGGCTCGCGCGGGTATGGACTACTGGGCGCTGGGGCACATTCATCGCCGGCCGTCCGAGCATCCGCGCAATCCCTGGATCGTGTATCCCGGCAATTTGCAGGGCCGAAGCCCGAAACCTAGCGAGTGTGGTCCTAAAGGGGCTGTTCTCGTTGAGGCCGACTCCACAGGCATCAGGTCAGTAGAGTTCGCTGCACTGGACCAGGCGAGGTTCGTGCAAACCGAACTTGACATCGCCAGGGTCGGCGACCTTGCTGGGCTCCGCCAGGAGCTTGTGGAGATGGCCGACCATTTGCGGCAGGAACATGGAGAGAGGCTATTGCTAGTCCGCATTGTTCTGAGCGGGTCAGGTGAGGTTCATTCGGATCTGACGGCTGGCAGAATCGATGAGCTGCTTGCGGACCTGCGGCGAGAATATGACCCTCGTCGCCCGATACTGTATTGGGAAAGCATTGCTGACCGGACTGTGCCGGAATTGAACCTGTCAGCCATTCGGGACCGTGGCGACTTCTTGGCCGAGGTGCTGAGATACTCCGAAGCGCTTGGCATCGAAGAGCAACGGATACAGGAATTTTTTGCTCAACATCTGGCTGATTTGAATCGTCTTCCTTCAGGCCTGCGGGAAGAGCTGGAACTGTTGGATGACCGCGAGGTGCTGAGTCGGGCCTGCACGCGTGCATTGGAGATGCTCCAGCAGGAGGCCAGTGAATGAGGATCCGGGGTTGGCACATCGAGGGGTTCGGTGTGTTTTGCGATCACCGGATCGAACAGCTGCCTGATGGAATGACGGTCTTCCTAGGGCTCAACGAAGCCGGGAAAAGCACCTTGCTCGCATTCCTGCGAGGGGTCTTGTTCGGGTATCCGTCCGGCAGAAGCCGCGAGCCGCAGTATTCGCCTCTTCGCGGTGGTCGACACGGGGGCAAGATCGCCATAGATGTAGACGGCCAAGGCCTTGTCACCATTTGCCGATATGCCGAACGGCGGGCTCCAGTACAGATAACGCTCGCCAGCGGAGCTCAGGGCTCTGAAACTGAACTTGGTCGCATCTTCGGCGGAGCCGACAGAAGCCTATTCCAGCAAGTTTTCGCCTTCAGCCTTTCAGAGCTGCAGCGGTTGGAGACGCTGGAGTCCGAGGGAGTGCGCGACCGCATTTTCTCCGCTGGGATTGCAGGGGCGGGTCGATCTGCTGGGGATGTTATCCGGAGACTGGACGCGGAGATCCAGGAAATCCATGTTCGCCGCGGGCGCAGGACAAGAGTAGCCGAGCTACTCGGTCGACGCGAGGAGTTGACCGGAAGGCTCCGCGAGGCGAAGGACAAGGCCGCGGAGTACTCGCAGGTTTGCAGGCATGAAGATACTTGCCTGCACCGAATACAGGAGCTATCCCAAGCACAGGAAGACCTTCTTCGTCGAACACAGCGATACAGAGTACTAGAGGAGCTCTGGCCGACGTGGAACCAGGTGCAGTCCGCGAGGGGAAGCCTGTTACGGCTAGAGACAGTCGATAGTTTTCCGCTAGACCCGGAGCGCCGCCTGTCTGAGGCCAACGGAAACTGTCGCGCCGCCGAGGAGAAGCTGGCCGAGTTCCGTGCGGCGCGCCAGGCTAAGGCCGGTCAGTGCACGAGGATTCGGCAGCAGTTGAACGAGTCTCTGCCGGAGATTTCCGGCGGAGCCGAGATGCATCAGACTGAGCTTCGCGTGCACCGTGAGCACCTTACGAATCGACCGACGGCGCAACAAGAGGTCGTCCAATCTCGGCTGGCAATGGATGAGGCGCTGCACGCCCTCGGCCCTGGGTGGGAGCGCTCTCGTGTTGAGGCGTTCGACACGTCCCTGCCTCAGACGGAGCAAGTGCGTCAATGGAAGGAACGGCTGGCGACCGCTACGGGTCGTGTGACCCAAGCCGCGGGGTCAGCGGAATTCGTAGAAAGACAAGTTGCTACGGCCGTCAGAGAACGTGAACGCATCCAGGCAAGACTCGATCCTTCCGGGTCCTCAAACGAACAGGCATTGCCGGCGCGCGAGTCCGCTTTGGGCCAGGTTGTTTCTCTCCAGTCGAAGCTACAGGTACTCCAAGCACAGGCCGACGGCCAAGCGGCATTGATCGAAGAGCGAAAGAGGGCCGCGGAGAACCTGCAGAGCCCCCCGGCAACTAGCAGTCTGACGGCGGCTATTCTGGTCGGGCTTGGCGCCGCTGTAGCATGCATTGCTGCCTTCTGGCGGCTTGCCGCCGGCGACGTGGCTGGATTCGTGGCGCTCCTCTGCACAAGCGCCCTCGCCGCCGCAGCCGTCGGGCTACTTGCCAGGAAAAGGCCCCGGCCTACACCACCAGCTTCGCTGGTCGAGGCCCATCGCAAGGCCCAAAACGACTATGATGGGACTCTTAGGCTGATCCATGACGTGCAAGTCGATTTGGGAAACAATGCACGGGTGCTGGGTCTTGGCGATTTGCCGACAACGGAACAGATCGCTCAGGTTAGCCAGAGAGTGCAAGAAGAGCGCCACGCTTTGGACCAGTGGCACAGCATCCACGACCGTCTTCAGGATATCGACGACAAGCTTCGGGGACTCCAGGATGAGCTCGGCGGCCTCTGTCAAGCCTTGACCGTCGCTCAGAACGCTCAGGTGCAAGTCGATCGCGCCTGGCAACAATGGAAGACGGACTCTGGCATTCCCACGGAGCTGACACCTGACGGTGTGTTGGCGTTTCTCCTGTGCGTTGAAGCGGCCCGTGAGAAGATAAGGGCAGTGAGTGCCGCCCAGGAGACGCTTGATCGATTGAACGAACAGATTGCCGCTTGGCAACATCATGCCCGGGAGCTTCTGATTCAGGCCGACCGTTCGGTGCCTGCGGATGCTGGCGAAGGTCCAGTCATCGATGCCTTCCTAGAGCTGAGTCGGGCTTGCCGTGATGATGCCCAGCAGCGGCAAGATCTCCGACGGTTGGAGGGAGAAATCGCTGAGGCAGATGCCGCTCTCGAAACGGCAGGGCGCCAGCTTGAGCAGCACCGCCAGCGACTTCAGGCTTTGCTGACTGAGGCGGGAGTCCAGGACGAGGCCACCTTCCGGGCAAAGCACGAAACCTTCCAGCAACGACGGCAGTTACTGCGCGATATTGAGAACTGGGAGCGAACGATCACTGACCGGCTTGGTCTTGGCCCGGAAGCCGAAGACATTCTTGGAGAATTGTCAACGGGACGTATCAGTCAGTGGCAGGAGGCCCGATTCCAAGCGGAAAGGGACCTGGAGCAAACCAGGTCGGACCACGTAGAAGCGGTCCGGTGGCACCAGGATGCCATCACAGCCCGCAAGGCCGTTGAGGAATCCGCCGACGTACCGGCCCTGGAGCTGCAGATCGAGAATGTGCGGTGTGAGCTAACCAAGGCGCTGAATGAATGGAGTGTCAAGTCCATTGCCAAGGCCATCGTACAGACGACGCTGAGGCAATTCGCACGCGACCGCCAGCCGACAGTACTGGCCGAGGCCGGGAGGACGTTCCAGCAGGTTACAGGCGGTCGTTACCAGCGAATCGAGCAGGACCCGGACGGGCAAAGCCTTGCGATCGTTGACCGCAACCTTGGCCGCAAGAGCCCCGAGCAACTGAGCCGAGGAACGGCAGAGCAACTTTATCTGTGCCTGCGGCTGGCGCTAGCGCAGGAGTTTGGCCGTCAACGATGCTCCCTCCCCGTGGTGATGGACGATGTGCTGGTGAACTTTGACCCCTCGCGCGCCCGGGCCATGGCACAGGCACTAGCCGATTTCGCTCGATTAAACCAGATTCTTCTCTTCACATGCCACCCTGAAACGGTCCAGGCTTTGCGGGAAACGTGCCAGCAAATAAGAGTTGACGAGATTCAAACTGCGAACTCATAGGGGGTCCCGACATTCTCCGAGAACGAGCGAGCTAACGCGACCGAGGCTTCTGTGGGATCCCAGCCGCGGCGACGCGGCGGTGACCGGGCTCAAGAATTGGTTGAGAACTCGGAAAGCAGTGATGCTCCCTGGCCAGGGGCTTCCCGATTCTCGCCGGCGTCGCAGTCTGTGGCCCAAGCTAAAGACCGGTTTGCTGCTCCTTTTACCCCAGGGCACATCCACCCGCGGCAGGGCTTCTGCCGGGTTTCTCACATGCGCAGGACAGGCGGGCTAGAGAATGACGTGCCATTTGCAGGCGGTCTCTTGGGCTCAGTGTCCTTTGGTCGTAGGCCAGGACTCTGGCGGTTGCCGGGCAAGTCATGGGGAGGGGCACACTAGCGCTTACCGTCGGGTGGAAGGCCCGAAGGTTGCCTCGTTTATGAGGCCTGAACGCCGTTTTAGGCTTCCACTGTTAACCACCCGGTCAGGGGTTCGAAACTCGCTCAGGGAGCCAAACGCTCAGGAGCTAACCCAGCGGGTCGTTCTGGTTTACAGCGAACCCCGAGCCGAGAGGCTTCAGGGTTTTCGCGTTTCGGCCAGAAACCATGGCCCCTTTCTCACTTCCCGCCCCCGTCGCTGCGCTCTCTGTTTCGCGAGCGGCCAAAAGCACCGGCAGGGGTTGCCACTACTGAGCAACAGCAACCGTTTCAAACTCTCGGACTCTCCGGTTGACAACCCCCAGTTGGTTGACGCAGGGGGTGCCGTTGGGAGAGCATCGGCAATCAGATTGCAGACTCCCGTTGCCCCTCAGCGGCTCTTGCCCTGCGTGATGGTCACCCAGTTCTACTCGTCAAGGAGTTTGGCGAGCGGTAGTGGTTCCCCGTGTTCAGGTGGCGTGACTAAGCGCTCCGATTCGGTAGCCGGCGTTGCCGCTTGAAGACGCGGCCCCTTCCTGCTAACTTGGGCAGATTGGCAACTGCTGTCGGCTGGCAAACAGGATGGACCTTGGCATGGCTCCTCATACTTCAAACTCAGGCCACGCCTCCGGGGGGCAGATCACATGGTTGCATCTCTCGGACCTGCATGCCTGCGACGTAAACAAGGGATGGGATTCAAAGCCTGTACTGGATGGCCTCAAGGATGACCTTAAGCTCATGGCGCGTGAGCATGCGCTGCATCCCGACATGATCCTGTTCACCGGGGACTTGGCATACGGACATCTCGGCGACGCTCTCGGCCTAAGCCTTGACGATCAGTACGCGGAGGTTGGGGATTTCCTAGACGATGTTCGGGCTATCTTTTCCCCAAAGATCCCTAAGAAGTGTGTGTTCATGGTGCCGGGCAACCACGATGTAAGTTGGAGGGAGGTGGGTGGATCTCAGAACGAGTACCTCGACAAGAGCACTAGGCAAGAGGATGAGATCCACGACATGATGGCCGGGAACACGGCTGACTGGAAACGCTTTATGGAGAGGCTCTCGTCCTTCCGTGGGTTCCTTAGAAAGAGAGGCTATGGACATCTTCTGAGCCGGGCTGACCACCTGATAAGCGGGCACACATTGAAGGCTGGCGGTTGCGTGGTGGGGATTGCTTGCCTGAATTCTGCCTGGTCGTGTAGTGAAAAACGTGGAAAAGGCCAGATCTGGCTGGGTGGGCATTGGCAAGTCGGCCAACTTGCCCCCGAAGTTGGCGACGCCGACATACGGATTGCTCTTCTGCACCATCCGAGTGGGTGGTATGTGCAGCAGGAGAGCGGCATGTGGCGCCGTGACATTCAGAATCGGTTTGCGTTTTGCCTACACGGCCACGAGCATGATCCAGTGGTGGAGCAGATCGTAACTCCGCAGCACTTTAGGATAGCCGCAGGTGCTTGCCATGATCGATCCGACAGACTTTTGAGCTATAACTTCGTGCGTCTTCTGCCAAATGTGGGGCGTGGCGAAGTCTGGTGCCGTCGATACGACAACAGAGGCAGCGCGTGGGGACCTGACGTCGTAACTAATGTAACTGACCCCAATGGAGTAGTTGTGTTGTATGACCTCGCCATTCCCGGCAAGCTCCAGGGGGGCTGGTCCCGCATGCCTTACGTGCCTATTCATGTCGAGTCGTCTGCAACTTCCACCATCACTTCAGCCTCAGTCCGGGCAAGCATCGATTCGGCCAAGGCGGAAGTGGCGGCAGCAGAGCTGGGCGACCGCGTCGCTGACGCCGCCTACCGGTTGAGTAGGTTCCACGGGGAGATTGAGGAGTTGCTGAAGGGTGCCGAGGTAGATAAGGCGTTTGGTGTTGCCGGAGAGCTAAGGGATTGGATGGGCTCACACATCGGTGTGCTGCCGCGCGAACTGATAGGCCAATCCTACGCACTGCTCGCTAAGGCGTGGGGCATGATGGCCGCAGCCACTGCAGACGTTACGAAGAAACATGCCTTGGTGAACGAAGCCCAGGCTTTCTTGAGGAAGGCACGCAATGCCTGAGGATCGTACCGACAACCCGCCAAGAACAGAACTGGATGCCCTCGAAGTCTTTCTCGGATCGCTCGAAGGCAAAGGCAAAGCTGCACTCGCACGGCTTGAGGGCAGGACGGACCCGGATTCCCTTGCTCTTAGACTCCAGATTCTCTTGGACGCAGACAGTATCCAAGAGGCAGTTGAGATCATTCGCGGTCGCGAGCCTCATGATAAGTGGTGCGATAAGGCAGCCTATGCGTTGGCGCTGCACGGAGACTGGGACGCAGCGAAGCAGATCGTGGAGTGGGCCGAGTCGCTTCAGGCCCTTACAACCCGACACCGCTGCATCATAGCCTGTGCGCAAGGCGGATATGCCCATGGCATGCGAACGCGAAGGGATGGAGATCCCATCAGACCGGGCACACTCACGCCTGAGGAAGAGAGCGAGATGCGGCAGGTATTGCCTGTGCTTGATCCATTTACGCAGTTCGTCACGGCAAAGCGCCGTGTTGACAGTGAGGTTGAGTCGCAGGGTGTTCAGCAGGCTATCCTTTGTCACATCTGGCTCAGGAACCACAGGAACGTCCGAGAACTCGCGGAGATTCTTGAGACTCGAAAGCCATTGCCTGAACTGTTACCACGCCTGGCACTAATGGGACTTATCCAGGCAAAGGAGGAGTGGCCCGAGCGGCTTCGAGTGGAACATAGCATGTCGTTCGAGAGGAGCATGCTGGCCGCTCTCGCCGAAGGTGTATGTCTGGGGAAGGCGAGGGAAGCCTTCGACCGATTGATCGGTGACATCGAAGTAGCATCCTCAGACACGGAGAGAGACCAGATATATGGCGTCCTTGACCAGATCGCGCAGGTAGCCGGAGCAGACGCGCTCGCCAAGATGGACGAGCTGGCACCCCAACTGCTTAGCCACAACAGCCGCCTTCTCAAACTCCATCAAGCAGAGCGTTTCCTTCGCGGTGGCAAAGTGTCTGAGGCTCAACAAGCACTGGAAGAGATTCGGGACGAAAATGATCCGGTTTGGCTCCAGATCCACGCACACTGCCTGCTTCAGCAAGGAGAGGGAGATGCCGCTACCGAGTGTCTCCGGAAGGCCTGTGGTATATTGCCTCATCCGGCCATTCTTGGGCTCGCAGCCCAGGTGGCATTCCGGCAGGATAAGCTTGGCGATGCGCGATGGGCGCTGGAACAACTGCTAAACCTGCTCCCCGACGACCTAGGCGCGCGGCGTAACATGGCTACAGTGTGCATGCTGGAGGGTGACTTTGGGCATGCCGCAGAGCACTTTGCCGTGCTTCAGGAACTGCAGCCCGAGGAGGTCACGCATGGGCTTAATCGTGCGGCGTGCCTCGCTCGGTCGAACGACTTGGCAGGAGCGATCCGAGTTTACGACGAGGTTCTTGGCGGCATGAACGCACCTCTTGAGGCACTCCTCGGGAAAGCCCAGGCTTTGAAAGCACTGAACCGCTCCAAAGAGGCCTTTTCGCAGCTGCAAGCAGGCCGCGATGAACACTGGGACGATTTCCGCTTCGTGTTGGCGTACATGGACCTGTCCTACGCGGCCGAAGAAGAGGCTGCTGGTCATGAAGCGCTTCTGCAGCTCAGAAGTTTGCAGACAGCCGGGAAGGCTGGGCCCGAGGTAATACAAGCGAAGACCCTTGAGGATCTGAAGGGCTACATCGCGGACCACAAGAAGAAGGTTGACGAGCTACACGAAGGCATCCTCAGGGGCAGGATTCCGTGGCTGATGGCTGACAGCCTCCTGAACGTCGTGTCCTACTCGGGATGGCTGGTGCGAACGCAGGCTCTACGGTGGGTGTGGGACGACCCTGTAAACCGTGCACAGCGCGCAATCTATGCCACTAATGCGTTTGGGGTTCGGTTGACGCAGGAAGGCAAAAAGGAGTTGCGGCAACTGGCCTATCCTGAGAGGGGAACGCGTATTGCCGCCGACCTGTCCGCACTCATCACCCTGCACAGGTTGGGAATGCTGACAGCCGCAACTGAGTATTTCGGGCAAGTGCTTGTACCAGCGGTGTATTTGAGCCGTGCGGTAGATGAGAAGGGCCGCCTTGTGCTGCACCAACCTTCGCATAAGACGGGGCTGTCAACGGTCAAGGAGGCAATGGATAGGGGCATCATCAAGACCCTCGCGGAGGCGGGGGCCCCTGGCAGCAGACCCCTCCCGTATGTGCACGAGCACACATTGGAGGGGCACGAAGAGGAGCACTACTATCGCCTCGTGGACCTGGCCGATCCCCTTTTCAGGGCCGGACGTTTGCCTGGAACCAAGCAGGAAGAACTGATGAAGGTCGCACATAAACCGTCGGGGGTGGATGACAAGCATGTGGCTCTAGAACTGGGACAGTCTATTCTGGTCCACCTATCAACCCTCCAGACACTGAGCAGTTTCGGTGCACTTGACTTGGTCGCTAAAGCGTTTGAGGTCCACACTACAGAGGAGGACAGGCAGTCCATCATCGCTGGGATGGCCAACATTACGGCTCAGGAGGATGTCTACAACTGGCACGAGGAGTTGTGGAACCACGTTCGATCAGATTCGCGGTTCTCGTTAGCTCCCTGTGCAGTACCCAAGGAACTCAGGGAGGAGGCCCGACTCGCGCACATTGAAGTTGCATTTGCTGCTGTTCTGCTCGCCCAGGAAGCCGACGTCCCGTTGTTGGTGGACGACAGGGTGTGTCAGTCCATGTTGCTGAATGCGAAGCCCGACCGCCCGTGCCCCGCATTTGGGACTGACCGCTTATTGCTGGGGCTAGCCGAGGCCGAGCTCATCAGCCAGAACCGCCTTGCGGATGCCGTGTGTCAGCTGATGGAATGGCGCTACCGCTTCATCCTTCCGTCCCCCCAGGTGCTTAAAACTCTCGCGGATAGGTACCGGGAACACCCACCGGGCCATGACCTGCGTGCGGTGGCACTCTATGTTCACGACTGCATGCGCGACCCAGGCCTCTTCGGCGGACTCGAGCCGACCGTTCCTCCTGTCAGCATAGCCTCGCGCCTTTTCTTCGCATGGGCAGGGCTCGTGGGGGAGTTTCTCATCGAAGTGTGGAAGGATACAGCCTTCAACGAAGAACGGGCCAGGGAACTGACTCGGTGGGCCACGCAAGAGCTCTTACCGTCGACACCACGCTCAATTGGCCCAGGTGCGCCAGCTTTGGCAGCACTGCTGCCGAGGATGGTGCTGAGCCAAGCGATGCTCCGTGCCTCTGTCCTGGAAAACCAAGAACGAATGAGGGCGGCCCTTAAGGCTACAGCTGAGGGGTTTGGAATGACCCCTGAAGAGTTCACGAAGGCAACCGTGGAGATAATCGATGGCTTCTAGTATCGCCCCGGAAGAACAGGCTAAGGTTACTAAGGCGATTATGCATCGCATGATGGTCTATGCGCTCCATGACCGCGACAACGCTGATGTGCGAACGGCAACGCTGCTGCATAAGCACAACTTGCTGAAGAGTGCGAAACCGCCGAAAACGCCAGCAGACATCCTCGCTGCGCTGCGAAAGAAGAACCACCCCACTCGCTTGCCGGCGCCTTCGGGTCCGCTCCTTTTCTGCCACATAGCTGGCGACAGGCCAGAGGCCCCAGTCCTTGAGGTCGCGGACTTCATTATGGATACGAAAGCTGTCGTGAGGAAGGCCGCGCTGCAGCACTTTGAAGATCTCGCAAACGCTGCAGAGAGCTTGCTGACGAAACGCAGCAGGGATGCCATCCAGACGCATCGGGCGGCACTCCTTTCGTCTGACAACTCGGCATGGCGCTCGGCGGCCGTGGCGCTTGCGGATGCATTCAAGACCGACTGGCTGTGCAACCTGGCTGGCGTCAGACAGTGCCTCGCAAGGCACTTCGATGCAGGAATCGGCCCTTTCCTGACGGCCGTGTTCAGGCCCGAAGTGGCGTCTGTCGACTCAGTTGATCTCGGAATCTGGAACCCTTCATTGCAGAGGAGCGAGCTGGAGAAGGCTGTATCACAGTGCGCTGAGCAGGCGGAGAGCTTGAATGAAGCGATTAACTTCTACTACAAGATGTTCGGACACCTGCCTCTTGCGGAGCCCTTCAGCATTGCGGGTGTCGTCGACAAGTGGGTAAGCCGCGAGAGCGAGCCTGGACAGGTGTGGGAGGCGGTTTGGGAATGGGCCAAGGACGTCGCCAGCCCGCTGGCGTATTACCATGCATGCACAGTGTTTGTGCAAAGGCCGCGGTTGATTCCGAAAGGCAAGCACTCCGTGCTGTGGACGAGAATCTCCCACGTTGTTTACATGCCGAAGGAGGGGGAGTCAGAAGTTGCGGTGACTCAGGCTTGGAGGCTCCGCTGTGAACTCGCAAGGCATTTCTGTCATCACCTTGAATGCAGGCTCCCCGGGGCTGAGCGTGAACGCATTGCCTGCTCTTCACTGTGGCTCGCAGAGCAGACTGCGTTGGCATTTGGTGATCGCCCTCAATGGTTGAGGCAGGTTCGAAGCACAACCGTCGCGCCTGAGCTTGAGATTTCCCGTCTCATGTCTCAGTTGGCTCACCCGATGGGGTGTCCCTCGCGCCTGCACTACTGCGTGTGCTTTGTACCGTCGGTCTGGCGACTGTCCCTTCTTGCGCTCATAGGTGAACGCTTCAGCGAACTGCGCCCCGGGTCCATGTCACTGGCCAGTCGGAGGCGGCTAAGAAGAGCAATCACGACAGACGCCACCTTATGCTTCCCACTCCACCCCAAGGAGCCGTCAGCGGCCACGTATGCATTCGACCGAGGCGTGAAGGCGTTCAGCGAGGTTTGGACCGAGTTCGACAACGAGGCGGGGTCACAGGAGCGGGAGTACTTGACTGCACTTACGCGCGCTTTGGGCACTTTGGGCCAAACAGATACCTTGAAGGAAGAACTCAGACGCCTTCCTGACGACAATGAGTCCAGCCAAATGTTAGTCTCTCTGGTTCTTCAAGGACTAGCGTACAGCGGTGAGGCACCCTCGAGCCAGATCTGGCAGTGCATGAGCGAGGAAGCATTCCGTCGGAAGCTGCTGGTCGGTGGTTCCGAGACGGCTCTGCACGCGCTGGCCAATGCTCTGATCGAAGTGCAGGTCCAAGAATGGGGCGACTGGGCTTCCTCTCTGACACACTTCTTCGCTGCGGCCGGGGAAGCCGCGAGCGGAAACGAAGACCGTGAATGGTTCCTGTTCGCTTGTACGGTTCTGGCATCGATGAGCACCGACACGGTGAGTGCCGTTCACCGGTTGCTTCGCGGAACGCACCGGAAACGGTTTCGCGGGCCTGCCGACTTCTGGTTGAAGCAGATCGATGCTGTATGCGGTCTTGCCCCGCCCTGGATTGTTGGCAAGCTTAGGGCACTCACGGCTGCACTGAACTCAGTATAGACAACGCGCCTGTAGCCGTGGTGCACTGCCCACCGTCGCATCTAGCTTGCGCATTTCAACTCTTACGCGCGTAGGTTAACAGTTGAGAGAGAGTGTTAGCCGCCACCAGCAGGAACGCCGCCAGCCAGCCGTTAGCCCTCCGCCTGGGGGTATACCTGCACGGCTATTGCATAGTTTGGTAATTAGAGATCACCTACAACTGCATCAAATCGCTCCTTGCGTGCGCCAGGCGTCCAGAAGCATCGGTCCAAACGCTATTCCAGATGGATCCTCTCCGCCAAGCCCGTGTCTGCAAAGATTTGTCGTAGTTCGGACTCCAAGCCCTGCGCAAGGTCTCTTCGCACAGTGACTGAGAAGTTCACGCCAACGGTAAGGTTTGAGCCCCCGCGGAGCTTCGGCAGGATTTTTGTTCCGAGCCGATTCCACACCTCGGGCGGCACTGTTCCGACAAGACGAATCACACGCGTCTCTTCGGTTGCCTCAAATTCGGCTTCGGTCTCGGCTTTCGGGCCTTCCTTCTCGGAGGGGACAGCCTCCTCGCCGACCTCTGCTTCTTCTGTTCCTGGTGCAGGTCCGTCCACGTGGCATCAATAGGTACCCTCTGCCCCAGGTTCGCTATTGCTGTTCTGGGCGGTCCACTACATAATCACCGACGGGCTGTGCCCCATAGCTCGCGTCCGATCTGCCCCTGTCAAACAGGGCGTTAGGACCGCGGAGTAAGAGGTGGCCCAGGGCTGCAGAGTAGGAAGGACAGGACGGATGCCGCGAATCTTCGACAACATTGAGCAAGAGCTGCTGCCGGCGTTACGGGAAACGTTGCAGGTGGCTGATCGCGCCGACTTCTGTGTCGGCTACTTTAACCTGCGGGGCTGGAAGCAACTGGACTCGCTCATCGAGAGGTGGTCCGGCGGCGAGGGCCACTGCTGCCGACTGTTAGTGGGCATGCAGCGGTTGCCACAAGAGGACCTGCGGGCGGCGTTGAGCCTGGCCAAGCACGACGAGGGCATGGACAACCAGACTGCCCTTCGCCTCAAGAAGCGGCTGGCCGAGGAGTTCCGCGACCAACTGGCCGTTGGCGTCCCGACCAACGAAGATGAAACTGGCCTTCGGCGCTTGGCCGCGCAGATTAAGGCGAAGAAGGTTGTGGTCAAGTTGTTCCTTCGCCACCCGCTCCATGCGAAACTCTATTTGCTCTTCCGGCCCGATCCGGTGAACCCCTCTGTGGGCTTCCTCGGCAGCAGCAACCTCACTCTGGCGGGCCTCTCCCGGCAGGGCGAACTGAACGTGGACGTGCTTGATCACGACGCCTGTGCCAAGTTGGCGCGGTGGTTTGAGGATCGCTGGCAGGACAAGTGGTGTCTGGACATCTCCGCCGACCTCGTGCAGATCATCGAACAGAGTTGGGCGCGCGAAGAGCCGGTCCCGCCGTATCACATCTACGTGAAGATGGCCTACCACCTCTCACAAGAGGCCCGTGCCGGCCTCAGCGAGTTCCGTATTCCCGCCGACTTTGGCCGCAGGCTCTTCGAGTTTCAGACCGCCGCTGTGAAGATCGCGGCCCATCACTTGAACAAACGCGGCGGCGTTATCATTGGCGATGTTGTGGGCCTGGGCAAGACGCTCATGGCATCAGCCGTCGCGCGTATCTTTGAGGACGATCAGGGTCTGGAGACGCTCATTATCTGCCCAAAGAACCTGGTCCCCATGTGGGAAGACTACAGGGACACATACCGTCTACGGGCCAGGGTCCTTTCCATCAGCCGCGTCATCAGGGAGTTGCCCAAGTTGCGGCGATACCGCGTCGTCGTCATCGACGAAAGCCATAACCTGCGGAACCGCGAAGGTAAGCGATACCGTGCGATTCATGAGTACGTGCGGGAGAACGAGAGCCGGTGTATCCTCCTGTCAGCCACGCCATACAACAAGACCTACCTTGACCTCTCGAACCAGTTGCGGTTGTTCGTTCCCGAGGACATCGACCTGGGCATCCGGCCCGAGCGCAAACTGGCCGAACTCGGCGAGGTAGAGTTCATCCGCCGGCACCAATGCCCCGTCCGCTCTCTGGCCGCGTTTGAGAAGAGCGAGTACCCCGATGACTGGCGCGAACTCATGAGACTGTACTTGGTGCGCCGAACGCGTGGTTTCATTCAGGAGAACTACGCCCAGACCGATCCGGCGAACGGCCGCAAGTTCCTCGTCTTCGAAGACGGCACCCGCTCCTACTTCCCCGCCCGTGTGCCGAAGACGGTAAAGTTTAAGATCGACGACAAGAGCGCCGCTGACCAATACGCGCGGCTCTATGCTCCAGGTATCGTGGACACCATCAATGCCCTCAATCTGCCGCGGTATGGTCTCGGCAACTATGTCGCCGCCTCGCCGCATGAGCCGCCGACCCCGGCTGAGACCCGGGCCCTCCAGGATCTGTCGCGGGCTGGGAAGCGGCTGAAGGGCTTCTGCCGCACCAACCTGTTTAAGCGACTGGAAAGCAGCGGCGTGGCCTTCATCCACTCCCTCAAGCGGCACGTCTTGCGGAATTACGTCTGCCTCCACGCCATCGAGAACGACCAGCCCTTGCCCATCGGCACCCAAGACGCCGCCATGCTGGACGACCGTCTTTACGACGAGGACGCCGACGACGTGTGCGCAACGGCAGCCATGTTCGACGAGGCCGACGAGAACGCTGACTCCTGTGCGGGGCCCCCACTGAATGAACTGCAGACGTTGGACGACTTTCGGCGGAAGGCGGCCGAGGTCTATGCCACGTTCGCAGACCAGTATCAGCGGCGGTTCAAGTGGCTGCGCCCCGGCCTTTTCGTCAAGAGTCTCGCCAACGACCTGGAGAAGGACGCCGGCGACCTCTTCGGAATTCTCCGCAAGGCCGGCGAATGGCACCCCGCCAAGGACGCCAAACTGGAGGCTCTCTACCGCCTCCTGGCCACAAAGCACCCGAAGGAAAAGGTTATCGTCTTCACGCAGTTCGCCGACACCGTGTACTACTTGGCGGCCCAACTCAAGTCGCGGGGCATTGAGAAGATCGAAGGTGTCACCGGCGAATCGGCCGATCCCACGGGTTCGGCGTGGCGTTTTAGCCCCGTGAGCAACAACCGGCGTGAGAAGATCAGCCCCGAGCAGGAACTTCGCGTGCTAGTCGCCACCGATGTCCTGAGCGAAGGCCAAAACCTTCAGGACTGCGCCATCGTCGTGAACTACGACCTGCCCTGGGCCATCATCCGCCTAGTCCAGCGGGCGGGCCGCGTGGACCGCATCGGCCAGCAGTCTGAGACGATCCTCTGCTACTCGTTTCTGCCAGCCGACGGCGTGGAACGCGTCATCCGGCTGCGGTCGCGCGTGCGGCAGCGCCTTCAGGAAAATGCCGAGATCGTCGGCACGGACGAGGCATTCTTCGAGGACGACCGCGACGACCAGGCCATCCGCGACCTCTTCACCGAGAAGTCCGGCATCCTCGATGGCGACGCCGATACCGAGGTGGACCTCGCGTCCTACGCCTACCAGATTTGGAAGAACGCCACCGACGCCGATGCGCGCCTCCAGAAGACCATCGAGGACCTGCCGCCCGTGGTCTATTCCACCCGGCCGCACGCGCCCAGCGAAAAGCAGCCCGAGGGCGTGCTGGTCTATGTCCGCACGGCCGAGGGCAACGACGCCCTGGCCTGGGTGGACCGCGAGGGCCGTAGCGTCACGGAGTCGCAGTTTGCCATCCTCAAGGCGGCCGAGTGCAGACCCGATACGCCCACCTTGCCGCGGGCCGACAACCACCATGCCCTCGTCCGCAAGGGCGTCGAACTGATCGCCGAAGAGGAGAAGTCTGTCGGCGGCCAGTTGGGTCGGCCATCGGGGGCACGGTTCCGCACCTATGAGCGCCTCAAACGATACGCCGAGGAGGTCAAGGGCACGATTTTTGAGTCGCAGGAGTTGCTGAAGGCCATCGAGGAGATCTACCGCTATCCCTTGCAGCAGTCGGCCATTGACACCCTGAACCGCCAGCTTCGTAGCGGCGCCAGCGACGAAACGCTCGCGCAACTTGTGATCGCCCTTCGCAGCGACGGCCGCCTCTGCATCATCCACGAAGAGGAGCAGCCAACCCAGGAACCGCGTATCATCTGCTCCCTCGGCCTAGCGCCCGCCAAGGACAACCCCGGCTGGCTGAAGGCGGACCCTCCGCCGCAGCCGAAATTGTTCCCGACCGCCGCGAAGCCGCGTCGTCGCCGGAAGGAGTAGCCGCCCAATGCCGCTTGATGTCGCGTTGGCCCGTCGATGCCTTAAGGACAGCGACTTCAACTGCCTGTTCATCGAAGGCCTCGGCTGGGACCGCTACTCATCGCACCTAGACGTTACGGTGGACGACCGCACACACAGCCTTTCGGCCGTCGCCCAAAAGCGCGGCATGGTGGCCTTTGTCTGGCAGCCGCCTTCTGGCAACCGTATCCCCGACTATCCTACCCGCCGCAAGGTTGAGCGCAAGGTCGCCAAAAGCGTCCACGAGCATCTCATCGTCTATGTGGACGGCGCCCGCACGATGCAGGTCTGGCAGTGGGTCAAGCGCGAGGCCGGCAAGCCCACCGCTTGCCGCGAACACACGTACCATCACACCCAGCCCGGCGATGCCCTCATCCAGAAACTACAGGCCCTCGCCTTCTCCATCGAAGATGAAGAGGGCCTAACCCTCTTCGACGTGACCAGCGGTGTCCGCGCCGGCTTCGATGTCGAGAAGGTCACCAAGCGGTTCTATGACCGCTTTAAGACCGAGCATGCGGCCTTCACGAAGTTCCTGAAGGGCATTCCCGACGAGGGTCTCCAGCGCTGGTACGTCTCCGTGATGCTCAACCGCCTCATGTTTATCTACTTCATTCAGAAGAAGGGCTTCCTCGACAACGACGCCGACTACCTGCGGAACAAACTGGCCGCAAGCCGCGACCGTGGCAAGGACCGCTACTACCGCGATTTCCTCTGCCCCCTCTTCTTCGAGGGTTTTGCCAAGCAGCCCCAAGATCGCTCGGCCGCCACCAATCGTCTCCTGGGCCAGGTGCCGTACCTCAACGGCGGCCTCTTCCTGAAGCACCAGATCGAAGAGCAGCACGGCCGCACGATTGAGATTCCCGACAAAGCGTTCGAGAAGATATTCGCCTTCTTCGACACCTACCAATGGCACCTCGACGAGCGGCCGCTCAAGAAGGACAACGAGATCAATCCCGACGTGCTGGGCTACATCTTCGAGAAGTACATCAACGCGATACAGCCTGGGGAGCAGAAGGCCAAGGGGGCCTACTACACCAAGGAAGACATCACCGGCTACATCAGCCAGAACACCGTCATCCCGCGCCTCTTCGACATGGCCCGCACCAAGTGCAAAGTCGCCTTCGACTTGCCCGCCGAAGCATCAGCGAAGGCGGGGGGAGGGGCTCCCGTCTGGCGGCTCCTTGCGGCCGACCCCGACCGCTACATCTACGAGCCCGTCCGCAGGGGCGTCATCGCCGAGGATGGCAGCATCATCCCCGAACCCGTCCTGCCCGACTTTGTGCAGAAGGGAATGCACGACCCCAAGGCCCGCATGTTCGACAAGCGCTATAACCTCGGCAAGGCGGAAGTCATTCCAGGCCCCGACGGTCCGAACCTCGCCCTCCCGACCGAGACGTGGCGGGAGTACGTCGAGCGCCGTAAGCGCTGCCTCGACCTTCGGCGAAAGATAGCCGCCGGCGAGGTCCATGAGATCAACGACCTTATCACCCTGAACCTTGACATCCGCCAGTTCGCCCAGGACGTGGTGGAAAACGCCGAGGGGCCGGACCTCCTTGTGGCCTTCTGGAACGCCATCCAGGGAATCACCGTCCTCGACCCGGCCTGCGGCTCAGGGGCGTTCCTCTTTGCCGCCCTGAACATCCTGGAGCCCCTGTACGAGGCGTGCCTGGACCGCATGACCGCGTTCCTGGATGAATGGGGCGAGGCCGGCCGCAAGCGCCACCCCAACTACCATAAACTCTTTACCGAGACCCTCGCCCGCGTGGCAGAACACCCCAGCCGCCGATACTTCATCCTTAAGTCCATCGTCATCCAGAACCTCTACGGCGTGGATATCATGGACGAGGCGGTTGAAATCTGCAAACTCCGCCTCTTTCTCAAACTCGTTGCCCAGGTCGATGACCCCGACCGCATTGAGCCCTTGCCCGACATTGACTTTAACATCCGGGCCGGAAACACCCTCGTGGGCTTTGCCACACGTGAGAGCGTCCGCGAGGCCCTAGCCAAGGAGACCTCGGGGCAGCAGAAGATGGTTTACGGAGACGAGGCCGAGGCCCTCAAGCATATCGAGGAGAAGGCTGGCGACGTGGACCGGCATTTCGGCGATTTCCGGGATCAACAGACCAAGTACGGCGGCATTGTCACTGTGGCCGACAAGGAGAACCTCCGCAAGCCTCTTCGGAGTCTGGAAGAAGAACTAAACCGGTACCTCGCTGCCGAGTATGCCGTCGAGCCGGCCAAGGCCGCCGAGTACCAGAAGTGGCTCAAGTCCCACAAGCCGTTTCACTGGTTCGTTGACTTTTACGGCATCATGAAACGCGGTGGGTTCGACGTTGTCATCGGGAATCCGCCATACGTCCAGTACAAGATAGTTAAGGGCGCCTACAGAGTGGTGGGTTTCAGAACCGAGATCTGCGGTGACCTTTATGCTTATACAATGGAGCGCGCTTGTGGACTGCTCCAGGCACACGGCTCGATGGGCATGATTGTGCCCGTGTCCGTGGTGAGCACTGACGGCTTTGGCGCTTTACGCGATGTTCTCCTTACGCCAAAGTGTACGTGCTGGAGTGTCAGCTTTGCTGAAAGGCCCTCGAAGCTTTTCACGGGTGTCGAGAAACGCCTCACAATATGGCTCAGTAGACAGGTTGCATCCGAACACGGGCTTTATGTGTCCAACTACAGACGCTGGTTTTCGGAAGAGCGCGACCTGCTTTTTTCGCAAACGCGCTTCGTGCCGAACAATACCCCTGGCGACCTTGTTGAGGGCGCACTCCCCAAGGTGTCCACAGAAGTGGAACTCCGTATCTTGGGGAAACTACAGGCCGACAGAAAACTGCTGTCATATTTGGTGGATGATTCCACCCACCGTGTGTACTACACGCGGAAGGTGCGCTACTTCGTCCAGTTCTTCGACTTCATTCCTCGGATTACTGATTCACGCCGACGTGTCGTGCCGCCGTCTGAGTTAAAGTATCTTTCTCTGGGTTCCGCCTCTCTCAGCGATGTTGCTCTGGCCGCGTTGAACAGCAACCTTTTCTTCTGGTTCTTCAGTGTGTACTCCGACGTGCGCAACGTGAACAAGAGGGAGATATGCGCGTTTCGCTGCTCGCTGGACTCTATTGAGGCCTCACTAGGCCGTGGCCTTGCCAATCTTTCCGCCAAGATCATGAAGGACTTCAAGAAGCATTCAAGGGAGATCACGGCGGATTACGGGCAACATGGAGTATTGCACATTCAATCTTTCCGGCCTAGGTTAAGCAAGCTCATCCTTGACAAAGTGGATTCAGCTGTTGCAGAGCACTACGGGTTGACGAGTGAGGAACTCGATTTTGTTGTGAACTTCGACATCAAGTATCGCATGGGCGGGGGCGAGGACGATGGCGACGACGAGTGATGACCGGCCTACAAGCGCCTGCGCGGAGGGTGGAGACACGGTGGTCTTTGGCCCGTACGTCGTCGCGCTGGTTGACTTCCTCGGCCAGGCAAGCGAGTTGGCGAAATGGGATTTCGCGCCAGGTAATGCCGACCAGAGCGCGCAGTGGTTCCGCGCGGTCCAAGAAACCGTGGGCCGAGTCATCGCGTGGCGTGGGCGGTTTGAGGAATGCTTCAGGCAAGGCCGCGCGCACGGCGAGAGATTCTCGCAGCAGTTTTCGGAGGGCCAACCCGTAGAACCGCGGCAGCGGTTTGACGAGTTCCGGAAAACGTCGCTGCACACCGCGCACTTCTCCGACACGCTCATCTTTTATTCTCCGCTTCAGAACGAGTACGGATACTGGCAAGTGGCGAACGTTGCCAGCATGATCGCCACTTACGGCATACTCATGCTCGAGGCTCTTGCCCCAAAGACCGTCTTCCGCGGCGCGATCGAAGTAGGCATGCTCAGCCAGTTCCCTTCGGGCGATCCATACGGCCCCTCGCTGGCCAAGGCCTACTACCTTGAGGCCAAGATCGCCGACTACCCGCGGATCATCGTCGGGCCCGACGTTCTCTCGTACTTGGACGCCACGTTGAGGAACCCCAAGACGGACGGGGCAGCAACCTCAAACCGCAATGTTGCGGCTATCTGCCGCGAATTCATCACCCAGGATACTGACGGCTGCTGGATCGTGGATTACCTGAGCGAGAAGTTGGCCAGCCCAACCACAGACCCAGCGCTTCGGCAACAAGTCCTGGGCGCAGCACGCGCCTTCGTCCAGGCCGAGCTTGACCGGTTCGCGCAGGCGGGTGACGAGAAACTCGTAGCGCGATACGAGCGGCTCCTGGCATACTTCCGCTCGCGCGGAGTCACCTGAACTCTTCGCCGGACTAGGAGTTGGACTTCATCATCAACTACGACATCAAGTACAGCATAGGCGGCAGAGACGAGGAGGACGATGAATGAGGGGCCTGCCACGAGCCGTGCGCGAGGCGCTGACTAAGGCGCGGGACTCGGCGCTGCTGGCGGTGGAGGTCTATAACAAGCCGGCCGTCACCTTCAAGTCTGCCGCCTACATCACCCTGATGGTCATCGCCTGGACATCGCTCCTTCACGCTGTCTTCTTCCGCCGGAAGGTCAAACCGTACTTCCGCAAGTCGCCGCACCGGTACGACCGTCGGGACGGTGACTATCGGCATTGGGACTTGGACGAGTGCCTGCGCCAGTACTTTGGCGACGACACCCAGAACCCCGTCCGGAAAAACCTGGAGTTCTTCATCCCGCTCCGCAACAAGATAGAGCACCGGTCCTTGCCTGAACTGGACCCAAACATCTTCGGCGAGTGCCAGGCGATGCTCCTCAACTTCGATGAGTTCATCGAGAAGGAGTTCGGGGTCAAGTGGTGCATCCGTCAATGCCTGTCGTTCGCGCTCCAGATGTATCCATCTTCCGAGAACCTTGCCCAAGCTGTGAAGCGAAACCGCGCGGCACAGACGGCAGCGGAGTTCATCGAGCAGTACCGCTCCTCCCTTGCTCCGGGCGTTTACGAGAGCGGCAAATTTGCCTTCAAGGCTTTTCTCATCCAGGTCGCTAACCATCCGAGCAAAGATGCATTGCCCATCCAGTTCGTACACTACGACCGTCTTTCGTCCGAGGAGAAAGAGGGCGTCGGCAAACTTGTGGCACTGGTCAAGTACAAGCAGGTGCCGGTTGCCAACATCGACACGATCCGCGCCGGTGAAGTTTGCGCAAGGGTTCAGAAGGCACTCGGCAACCCCAAAGTCAAGAGGGGGAGCCAGCAGATCGACAAGTTCAACATGGGCTGGCACATAGCCTGTTGGCGGAAATGGAAAGTCCGACCGTCCAAGAACAGCCCGCCACCTGAAGCGACCAACAGCAAGTACTGCATTTATGACAAGCGCCACAACGACTACGGCTACACTGAGACCTGGGTCGAATTCCTGATCGGCACGTTCAAGAATGGCAAGGCCTACGCGGACCTCTTGCCCAAACTCAGTGCAGTAGATTCGGAAATGCGGGGTAACCCAAAGGAAAAACGTTCATGACGCGCGACGAACTTCTTGAACTCGTAGCCGAAGTGCAGAAGCACCAGAGCGAACTGGAGGCCGTGGAGGTCAAGTCAGCCCGCGGCGGCACGCCTCAGCGGCTCTATGAATCGCTCTCGGCCCTGGCCAACCGCAAGGCTGCCACAGGAAAGGGGCTAACCCATGAAGGCTGAGAAACTCACCGTCGAAAGGATTTTCGACCGGACGGAGCGGTTGGAGGCGCCGCTATTCCAGCGCCCCTACGTCTGGCGGCGAGAGCCAAACTGGCTGCCTCTTTGGGAAGGCATACAAGCGGTCGCCGAGAAGCGGTTGGCCGGCCAGCTGATCCGTCCACACTTCCTGGGGACCATCGTCCTGGACCAGTTGGGGACGCAGACGGGTAAGATTCACGCCCGGCAGATCATCGACGGACAGCAGCGACTCACGACACTCCAGTTGGCCCTTGCTGCCGCACGCGATCTCTGCAAAGCGGGCGGCCAGGATCGATATTACTTGGCTTTCAAACAGATAACCGACAACCACGCGCCATTGTGCGACGATCCGGACGCCGTGTTCAAGGTCTGGCCCACCAACGCCGACCGGGAGGACTTTCGCCAGGTGATGGTGGCGGGAACGCGTACGGCTGTCCGGGAACTGCCGCACGCTGACCCGGCTGACGAATGGCTGATTCCCGACGCCTACGTCTACTTCTCTGACAATTTCGCCAAGTGGCTCGGGCCGCCTGACAGCGAGGCCTTTTCCGGAAGGCTGGAGACGCTGTATGCGTCGCTCAAAGAAGACCTGCACACGGTCGTCATCGACCTCGAGGAGAACGACGACGCCCAGGAAATCTTCGAAACGCTGAATGCCCTTGGCACGCCCCTCCTGCCGGCGGACCTCGTGAAGAACTACCTATTTCGCCTTGCCGAGTCGCAGAAGAAAGATACGCCCGGTCTCTATCGGCAGTACTGGGAGGCTTTTGACAGCGGCAGGTCCTATTGGCGACATGAAGTCCGGCAAGGCCGACTGAAGCGGCCGCGATTGGACCTCTTCCTGACCCACTACCTGACTCTGATGACTGGAGAAGACGTCGGTATGGCGCACCTCTTTGCTGCGTACCGCGATTTTGTCCAGACAAACAACGACAAGTGCGCGGCCACCCACATGGGACAATTCCGAGCCTACGCGGACGTCTACCGCTCCTTTGACGAGTATGCGCCCGACTCGCGTGAAGGGCTTTTTTTCTATCGCCTTACGCAGATGGACACAAGCACCATCTTGCCGCTGCTGCTTGAAGTCTTCAAGCGGTATGGCGAGGATAGGCATCACGAAGAGCGGCACCAAGTGCTGCTCGACCTGGAATCGTTCCTGGTGCGCCGGGCCATCTGTGAACTTACCACCAAGAACTACAATAAGTTCTTCGCTGACATGGCCAAGACACTGAAGGCCGGTGATGATTTCTCGCCTGCTGCGATCCGCAAGGCCCTGCTCGCGCAGACGGCCGACATCTCCCGCTGGCCGGACGACACGGAGTTCAAGAACTCCTGGCTGACGATCAATTTCTCCAAACGCATCAAAACCAGCAAGGCGCGTATGATCCTGGAGGCCATTGAGGCTGCACTTCATACCGGCAAGACCGAGAAAGTACAGCTTGAACACGGGCTTACGATTGAGCACTTGATGCCCAAGAAGTGGGAAGAGCACTGGCCGCCGATGGTCACAAACCAGTCAGAAGAGGCAAAGGAGAAGGCCGCGCGGTTCCGCGGCGAGATGCTGCATAAGGTCGGCAACTTGACCCTGCTGACAAGGAAGTTGAACCCGTCGGTCTCAAACGGGCCTTGGAAGAGCAAGCGGCCCGAGATTCTGAAGCACAGCGCCCTGAACCTCAACAGAACTCTGCCGGACACCTGGAATGAAATGCTGATAAACGAGCGGTCAGAAGAGCTGTTTAAGGTGGCCGTGAAGGTCTGGCCCCGTCCGGATAATGGGTAACCATCGGCGATGCGGTCCGAACATGGCACTGACCTGGCTACACCCCGGTGACGACCGATACCCGCGCGGCCTGGCAGCCATGCTGGGCGGAGCGGCGCCGCGCATTGCCGCGCTGGGCGACGTGGGCCTACTGCGGCAGCGGAAGGTGGCGCTTTTCTGCTCCATCCGTTGCCCCGGCAACCTCATTCTCAAGACCTATGACTACGCCTGTTCTCTGCGCGACGCTGGCGCAACAGTCATCAGCGGGTTCCATTCGCCGATGGAGAAAGAATGCCTGACGCTGCTCCTCAGGGGGCGCCAGCCGATCATCATCTGCCCGGCCAGGAGTATCGAAGGCATGCGATTGCCGAAGCCATGGCGCCAGCCGATGGATGAGGGCCGGTTGCTGGTCTTGTCGTCTTTCCCAGCCGGTCAGAACCGCGCGACGGCCGAGCTCGCCAATAGCCGCAACTTGCTTGTCGCCACATTGGCCGACGAGGTATTCGTTTCCCATGCCAGTCCGGGCGGCAAGATGGAGCAGTTCTGCCGCCAAGTTGTCTCGTGGCGCAAGCCACTACTGACCTTCGACGCCCCTGAGAACGCGGACCTTCTCGGCGTCGGCGCGAAGCGGGTCACGATGGACGGGAAAGGCGTGTAGCATGCGGAACACGACCGTCCCACCGCTGTTCGACGCCTCGGGGGCGTCTGCTCGGACCAGGGAGGATATGCGTGTATCACGCTCATGGCCGGGGACTTCGTTCGAGATTCGGGAGTAGCCAGTATGCCACGTCCGCCACGACACATTTCGATTCGCGTGCCCTGGCATGACACCGGCTGGGGCGGTTGCGTCTGCGCCGAGCCGGCGCTGAACGGAGCCTGCCTGAAGCTCAAGCGCATCGCCAATGAGCGTGACGATGCTGCGGAACAGCGTGTGGCGGGACAATCGCTGGAGGTGCTCGACCAGAAGGATTGGCCATGCTGCGTCTCGGAGCGCGTGGCGTTCATGGCCCCATTTGAGTACACGAGGATCGCTAGGCACCCGTATGTCGAGACCTCGCCCGACACCCATGCCCATTTCATGCCGACGCCTTTGCGGCACCCGCCGTATTCGGCCGCGGCCGTTCCGTTCGCGTGGTTGATGGTCGAGGCGATGGAGGGTCTCGCGCAGCAGTACGGCATCGATATTGACCCTGGCCGAGAGCCGAAGCTTGGGTTCACCACAACCTGGATTCAGGACCGCGAAAACCAGAAAGCAATGCTGGACTGCTTCTGCGACCATTTGTTCCCTGAGCAGTCGCTGTGTTTCTTCTATGCTAAGCAGGTGCCGTTCGTGGAGGACGGCGCCGGGCGCCGCATACTGATTGGGGTCGGCCGTGTCCTGAATGTGGTCCGGTGTCGGGAATACGAATACGCAACGAAGAACCTGACCGGCAAGCTTCGGTCGGTGCTGTGGGAGTTGATGGTACAACATTCAGTCCGCCCAGGCTTTAGGGATGGCTTTCTGCTGCCGTACCATGAGGCGATGAGGCTGGGGAGCGAAAGCCCGGAGTTCGATCCCGCCGAGATCGCGGCATTCAGCCCTGAGGATCGCTTGGCGGAGTTCTCCTACGCCAGTGAACTGGTGACGCACGATGGCGCCCTCGGCGCACTGCTCGCGTGTGCTGATTCGCTGAGGAAAGCCAGGGGCCGAATCGGAGGGCCGTGGGACCAATGCCTTCAGTGGGTCGACCGGCGCCTGGGGGAACTCTGGAAGCTTCGTGGGCCCTGTCCGGGCCTGGCCGCCGCGCTGTGCGCGTTCGGGCTGGAGCTGGGCACGTTCGCGGCACGCGAGATTGGGGCGAAACTGGGCGAGAATGAGGACCCGTGGCCTCTGGTGGACCAGGTCTTCAAGGACCCGAAGAGACACTTGTCCACCAATGCCGCCAGGCAGTTCGGCGAGCAAATGTGTGCGAAGTGGGCGAGTCTCAAGCCCGAGCGGAGGGCTCTGCTGAAGCTGTTGAGCCGGTTCGAGATTACTGCCGACCAGACCACGGCGGTTTACGTGCAGGAAGAACGTGACGAGGCCGGCATCAAGTGCAGTGATGCGGAACTCCTCGCCAATCCGTATGTGCTTTACGAGGCCACTCGCTTGACGGCCAACCCCATTAGCGTGTGGACCGTGGATCGCGGCGTCTTTCCGGACGAGGTCGTGCGGGAGGCACATCCCCTTCCGGCGCCATCAAACGTCGAGTCTGGGACCGACGGGCGACGTGTCCGAGCTCTATCGGTGAACGCGCTTGAGCAAGCTGCTGGAAATGGACACACTCTACAAACACGTCATCAATTGGTCATGGAGATACGAGGCCTGCCCGTTCGGCCTGACTGTCCGGTTGACGGAGACCTGCTTGATGTGGTTGAGAATGGGTTCGGTCCCGAGATCGTGACAGCTGAACTGGCGGACGGTGCCCGTGCCTATCAACTCGGTCGGCTCCGTGAGATGGGGGATGTGATTCGCCAAAGCGTCCAGAAACGATTCGCAGGCAAACGGCATGCTGCGCCGGCTGATTGGCGCGACCTGCTGGACACGAGGCTTGATGGCCCCAATAAGGGCAAGGTCAAGCACGACGTGTTTGAGGAAAGGGCTCGGCAGGAAAAGACCGCAGCCCTCCGTGAACTGGCGGAGTCGAGATTGTCCGTATTGATCGGTCCTGCAGGAACCGGAAAGACGACGCTGCTATCTATCCTTTGCTGTCATCCTGACATCGCCCGAGGCGAAGTACTGCTGCTTGCCCCCACCGGGAAGGCTCGTGTCCGGATGGAGCAGGCGGCGCAGTCAGTGAAACTGAAAGGCTACACGATCGCGCAGTTCTTGAGCGCCTCGGGTCGATACGACGGCGAAACTGGCCGCTATCGGCTTTCCAACGAAGCGGCACGAGCTGGAGCACGCACGGTCATCGTTGACGAGGCCTCAATGCTGACTGAGGAGATGCTCGGCGCGTTGCTACAGGCCCTCCGGGGCGTTCATCGGCTTATCCTCATTGGCGATCATCGCCAGCTGCCGCCGATCGGGGCCGGCCGGCCTTTTGTCGATATTGTCCGGAAGCTGCAGCCCGCGAACATCGAGAACCAGTTTCCGCGCGTTGGGCCTGGGTACGCTGAGTTGACGATACGGCGTCGCCAAGGGGGGCACCAGAGAGAAGACCTTCAATTGGCCGACTGGTTCAGCGGAAACGCGCTGCCTCCTGGTGAGGACGATATCTTCGACACTGTCGTGCAAGCTGGTTCGTCGGCACATGTAAGATTCGAGGCGTGGACGGCACCTCACGAACTTCAGGACAAGATCATCCAGGTGCTGGCGGAGGAGCTGGAATTCGCCTCAGACGACGACATTCGAGGCTTCGAGCTGTCGCTCGGCGCTACTGAGGGCAACCATGGCTACCGGTATTTCAACGTCGGCAGAAATGCTGGGCTTGGTGCCGAGTCGGCGGTTGAGCGATGGCAGATTCTTTCCCCCGTTCGCCGCATGTCATATGGGGTTGCTGAGATCAACCGCCTCATTCACCGCCACTTCCGGTCAGACATGCTGCGCTTCGCCCGAGAGAAGTACTACGTGCCCCGTCCGATGGGCGAGGAAGAGATTGTGTATGGTGACAAGGTCATCAACGTTGTTAACCACCGCAGGAAGACGGTCTGGCCTAGCGAAGGGGCCAACGCCTACATCGCCAACGGCGAGATCGGCATCGCGGTCGGTCAGTTCAAGACGAAGAAGATCAAAGGCAGGCCGTGGGCATTGAAGGTCGCGTTCAGTTCGCAGCCCGGGTACCAGTATGACTTTACAAGGCGCGATTTCGGAGAAGAAAGCGAGGTTCCGCTGGAACTGGCTTACGCTCTGACTGTCCACAAGGCGCAAGGTAGTGAGTTCGGTGTTGTACTTCTGGTGTTGCCCAACCCCTGTCGGCTGTTATCGCGCGAGCTTCTCTATACGGCTCTGACTCGGCAGCGCGATCGGGTAGTCATCCTGCACCAAGGCAACCGGAGCGATCTCAAGGTATTCGCGAGTGATGACCTTTCGGAAACAGCAAGACGGTTGACAAATCTCTTTGTGGTCCCTGCGCCCGTCGAGATTCACGGGCGGTTTTATGAGGATGGCCTGATCCACCGCACGTCTAAGAACGAACTGGTGCGGTCTAAGTCTGAAGTGATTATTGCAGACCGCCTTGCCGACCTCGGAATTGAATACTTGTACGAGCGGCCGCTCAGACTCGGTGGCGAAACGAAGTACCCCGACTTCACTATCGAGGATGCCGAGCTGGGCGTGACCTTCTACTGGGAACACTGCGGCATGATGCACAATCCGGCGTACCGCGAGCGCTGGGAGAGAAAGCTGCTGTGGTATCGCGACCACGGCGTTCTGCCACACGAGGAGGGAGGAGGAACTGCGGGGACCTTGATTATCACAGAGGAGACGTGCGAGAGCGGCATTTCGTCAGCGGCGATAGAGAAGCTGATAAGGACGGTCATCCTTGATGCCGACCGCAGGTAATCTGTAAGAGGAAGCCGCTTCCGCCGACTGCCTGCGGGAACCGTTGACGGTGCGGGAGCGAGGGTCTGCAGGCTTCCCACCGCTTGAGACTTGTTCGGAGCGGGGATCCGGTACCGCTAATCCCAGATGGGTAACCTTCGGGTCTTCAACCCGACGGTAGCCGGCTGCTGAAGCGTCTTCATCCGACCCGTTCTGAGGACGACAGGCACGCTCGGCACGGTGCGCGCGCTCCGCTTAAGAACCATGCCCCGCAATTCCCCCCATGGATCTACGTTCCCCGCTCGGCTGCTTCCTGAAGGAGTGGACCTGTTACCTCGAGCTGCACGGCCACGGCGTCAAAGCAAACGAGAGCGCGATGGGCATTCTGGTTTCGCAAGACAGGCAGGGGAACCGGTACCGCTGGCTCTTGCGGTGTGAGGCGGGCGACTCGCTCCTACTGTCGCCGGAGGATCGCCGCGTGCTGCGAAGCCAAGTGCGCCTTGCGCGGAGAAACCGCGAGAAATGTTTCCTGGTGGTGAAATTCGGCCACCCGGGCGGAAAGGCCGTGATTGTTCCCGCAGCCGAGGCCCAGCATCTGAGGCGGCTCGATGCGGCCAAGGGCGGAATTCCGTGGGAATCCTGATGCGGCTCAAGGTCTTTGTCGGTTGTTATGGCGGAAGAAGAGGAGGTCAGAGATAGAAAACGGGCCAATGGTAGCGAAAGCAAGGCCGACATCGGGGAAACCAGAACCGCCGACAGAGGCCAGGCCATTACCGGCATCTTGGATGAGCGAATCCAAAACCTCCGCGAGGCCATCGAAGAGATCGACGAGGCCCTGGCGGGGCGCCGGGTGCTGAACCGCCAGTTCGTCGAGCAGATCGATCGCGAGTCGGAAGAGGTCAAACATCATCTCAATTTGCTTCAGCCGCCGTGGAAACTCGGCTTCTACCCCCAGATCGAATTCCTGCGCCTCAGTTTCCATAAGAGCCTGACCAGCCGCGCCAAAGACCGCCGGACCGAGGAACTCAAGTACTGGGAGAACGGCGTCAATCTGGCCAAGGAACGGCGCAAATTCTTCGACGAGTACAAGGCCCTCATGGCCACTCGCAGGAGGCTGACCAGCGTATGAATATCGAAGAGGTCTTCCGCAAACTTCGCCCCGTTCTCGGCCGCCAGCTGGACCTGCTCTGGCAGGAATACTTGGTGGCCGAGACCGACACCCGCCAGACCATCGAACGGACACTCCGGGTGCTCCTGGCCCAGCGCCTGAACGAGACGTTCGAGAGCGAGCACGTCCTTCTGAAGCCCCCACCGGAGGATGTGGCCCGGGGCGAGTACCCAGTTGGGATGATCCACTACGGCCAGGACGGGTTCTATCCCTTCGGTCTGCGGGAGGAGGAATTCATCCAACATATCGGCATCTTCGGCCGATCCGGCAGCGGCAAGACCAACCTGGCGTACCTGCTGCTTCAAGGCCTCGTGACGGCGGGGAAACCTTTCCTGGTCTTCGACTGGAAGCGGAACTACCGCGACCTGATCTCGTCGCCGGTCTTCGGCGACTTGGCAATCTTCACGGTGGGCCGCGAGGTCGCACCGTTTCGGTTCAATCCCCTGATCCCGCCACCGGGAACCCAGGCGACGGTGTGGCTGAAGAAACTCATCGAGATCATGTGCCACGCCTATTTCCTGGGGGAAGGCGTCACCGTTCTCCTGATGCGGGCGATGGACAGCCTGTACCGCCAGGCGGGCCTCTACGAGGGCCGGCCGAAGGCCTGTCCGACGATGGCGAACGTGCGGGACTGGCTTTTGGCTTACAAGGCCAAGGGCCGCGCGGCCGGTTGGATGGAATCGGCGATGCGGGCGGTCGAGGTGCTCTGTTTCGGCGAGATGGGTCACGTCCTCAATGACCCTCGCCCCTTCGACGTCGCCAGACTCCTCGATCGCCGCGTGGTCCTCGAACTCGACGCCCTAACCAACGCCGACAAGACCTTTCTCATTGAGTCGCTCATGCTTTGGATTCACCATTACCGCCTGGCTCAGGAGGCGCGCGAGGATTTCAAGCACGCCATCATCATCGAGGAGGCCCACCATATCCTCCTGAGGAAGAAGCAGGAGGTGACGGGCGAAGAGACCGTGACGGACGTGCTTCTGCGTGAGATTCGTGAACTGGGCGAGTCGGTCATCTGTCTGGACCAGCACCCGAGCCTGATCTCCAAGCCCGCCCTGGGAAACACCTACACGACGTTCGCCTTCAACCTGAAACACCGGGGCGACATCGCCATGATCCAGGATTGCCTGCACCTGGACAGTGAGCAGGCCGGCTACCTTAACCGCCTGGAGGTCGGCTGGGCCGTCGCCAAACTCCAGGGCCGGTGGTTCTTCCCGTTCCTGATCAAATTGCCGCTGGTGCGGCTGAAAAAGGGAAGCGTGACCGACGATCATATCCGTCGCAGGTTGCTCGCAACGGCGGGGCTGGACCGTGCTGCGACAGGTCTGCAGGAGAGTTCTTCCTCGCCGATTTCCAGCCGAGAAGGAGATTCCGTGCCGATTCCGTCGAAAGACAGGGAGATTCCGGGGATTCCGTCTGAAGGAAAAGATGAAATATCAGATGAGGGGGAAAGGTGCGCAATTAGGCTCACAACGCAGGATAAGGGGTTTTTGGCAGACGTATGGAAACATCCAACGTCAACAATTACAGGTCATTATCATTCTTTAGGTCTCTCTCCTCGTCGGGGCACGGGGTGCCAAAGACTGCTTGTACGTCGCGGTCTTATCCTTTCCTGTCCGATTACTTTTGGACATTCGAGGATCAAGATACTGTCGCTGACGGAACTTGGAAAGGCCGCACTGGGCATCCATGAAGCGGACGCAGACAGGTTGGGCGGACCAGAGCACAGGTACTGGAAGAAACGCCTGGCCGAGGACTTAAGGGCCCGTGGGTATGACGTGACGGAGGAGTACCCTCTGGGTGGCGGCAAGGCCATTGACCTTGTGGCGACCCGGAACGGCGAGCGTGTGGCCTTGGAGATCGAGACCGGCAAGTCGGACGTCTTGGCGAATGTAAAAAAGTGCCTCGGGGCGGGCTTGGACAAGGTCATCATCGTGGCAACCTCGCGCAAAACAGAGGAGGTCGCAAAGACCCTGGCGATCCAATACCCTCAGGTGGAGTGTGTCGCCGCTGGCGATGTTGTGAAAACTCTTGCTTCAAGGTTTCTGGTCGCAGGGCGACAGGGCCCCTTTGCAGGCGGCGGGACTGGGACAAGGACCAGAATCTCACCGTACACGATGGTCGGGGAAGGTTTTTGATTAGGCCCGTACTTGGTGGTACTCTGGGACCCGCCAGATTCGAGGTATACCAGTAGGCCCCGCACTTGTCGGCAAGGAACTTCACGCCGTCGGTCCACGCCAGCCGGCCGCTCCAGTGACGGTGATAGCACTCTGTGCCGCAGAATCCGTTCAGGCAATCCCTCAACTCCGCTTCTCTGTGGAAGTCCATGATTCTCTCCTTGTGTTCAAGCCTTGGCACCGATGCTGCAAACCTCAATGAGTTGTCGTATAATGCCCACCACCTCGCGCGGCCAATTGGTGCGGGCGCATCGTGGAAATCACGAGAAGGCCGATCCGCGACTGCGGCAGGTTAGTCGTGGCGGGTGACGGCGTAAGGTGATGGAGTATTGGGCATGGGCGAACAGCCTGAACATCACGAGAGAGTCCAAGACGCCTTGCTCGCAACGCCGTGGACGCCTGAACGACGCGAACTGCACGAATGGTTCCGGGATAACGCGCCTTCCCTAGCCGACGCTTACGAGGGCGCCGTGCGGCTTCTGAGCATGCCCGGTTTTCCTGGCCGCGTTCATCTGGTTTCGCACGTGGTCAGGGACATCTGCAACCGACTGCCCGATTTCCTGGGCAGCATCGAGCGTGTGCGCATCGAATATGTCCAGGAACTGGATGCCCTGGATAAGCTGTGGCCCGATTCAGTCGGGCCGTCCGGGGCAGACTACGGTGATTCCACAAGCGAGGTTTCGGAAGACTCGGATGTCCGCATTTCCCAAGCGGCAGTGGTTGCCGTGTCACTGCTGCTGAAAAAGCACCGCGACCGGCAGACGAATAGGGATATTGAGGACAATCTTTTCGCGTTTGTTGCCGAGGCGACCCACCATGATCGGACGAGCTTGGAGCCGATTGTGACCGAGTTTCACAACACGGCCAACTGGTTCATGAAACGCACGCACCTGCCGGAGGAGCCAGTGGATCTTCCCGAACCAGCAGAACTTGTTCGAAAGTTTGAGCAGTTCGAGAGAATAACCCTCAGTTTGGTGCGAAGCTTCTTCCGCACAATGGACGAACTCGATGGCATTCTACAGCAAGCCAACACCAGAACAGGTTGACAAGGCCATTGCCCTGTTGGCCTCGCCGGAGCATTGCCGAGTCTTCTTTGGCAAGCTTGAGAACCCCGAGTGGGTAGCCCCTCTCAGGGAGAAAGGTTGCTTCTCGACACCCCCGGCCCCGGTTGAATCCGGTGGCGGAGTGGCCCATCCAGCATGGCCCGCATCGGATTACCTTGCTCGAATGGCACCGCTGACCCCCGAAGAGGTCTTCAAGACGCTGGAACCCCTCGAAACCTCAAACGCCCGTGTTGTTTCGAACATGTGCGAAGCCGCCATCGCCTTGCCAGGCGGTCTCGCGGAGAGCCTCTCAAGGAAGATACTGAGGGCGGTCAAGGGCCGCATCTGGGTCCAGTTGTACGCCGACAAAGTGGCAGATCTTATCATCAGACTCGCGGGCGACGGTCGTATGAATGCAGCCTGTGGGTTGGCTGACGCTCTGTTTGCCTTGGAGGCCCGGGAGTCTATCGGCCATGATCCGGTTGGAATCATCGACGCGCACCGTTACGGGAAGAGCTTGCCGAAAGTGGTGAAGGCACTTGGAGAGGCAGATGCTTCCAGGGCCATGGAGTGGGCAGGCAACCTGCTCAAGACCGCCGCATCGTACCATCTCAGTCCCGAAACAAGGGAGGAGTTCGACGACGTATCCCACGTCTGGCGGCCTGCCATCGAGGATCACGAACAGAATCGCGGGCACGATGTTGCGGATAGCATCGTGACGGCGGTGCGGGACCTGACCGAACATTTGGTACGGGCAGGTGTATGGCCACTAAGGAAGACAGTCGTTGTCCTGGAATCTACAGGCAAGTTGGTCATCAGCCGCATGGGGTTGCACCTCATCAGGCTGTTCGCGGATCAGGATGTGGAGCTTGCCACAGAGAAGATGCTCACCAAGGAACTTTTCAACAGCTACCAGTGCCGCCACGAGTATGCGATGCTGCTGCGCGATCGCTTCGGCATGCTTCAGCCTGATCAGCAACGGACCATCCTCGGCTGGATAGATGAAGGACCGGATCGGGAGAATACGCGGAAAACCCTCAAGGCGAACCTCGGACAGGAATTCAAAGAGGAATACGTTGACCGGCGCGTCCACATTTGGCAGCGGGACCGTCTCAGTTGGTTCAGAGAATCACTTCCACCTGACTGGCGCTCCCGCTATGAGGCACTCATTGCCGAGGTCGGGCAACCCGAACACGCAGACTTCACGCACTGGATTGAGGTCGGATGGGGAGATGCCGAGCCTCCGAAGACCGCGGCCGACCTTACCGCGATGGACACGCCCTCCATGGTGGAGTTCCTCAAGACTTGGCGACCGGATACCAAGGATTTCAGAGGGCCGTCTTTGGCAGACCTGGCCAACCAGTTCGGTTCTGCAGTACGAGAGAACCTGGAACGTTTTGCCGGAGAAGCCACGGCGTTTGCAGGCCTGCACCCGACATACGTGACAAGTCTGCTCCGCGAAGTGGCCACGGCAGTGCAGAACGATCGTCGGGTGCCCTTCGAACCTGTTGTTGACTTGTGCTTGGCAGTGGTCGGCAAACCCGTGGAGCTGCGGCCGGAAGATCGCATTGAAGGCGATCCCTTCGATTCGGACCCATCATGGGAGTACGCCAGAAATGAGGTGGTCACGGTTGTAGAGCGATTCTGTGACCGCGATGCACCGCTGACGCTCCGAGAGAAGCTCTGGGGATGCCTTGCCCCGCTTGAAGCTGCTCCTGACAAGAGCTACATCGCTGGCGAGCCGGAGGAGGACGTTCGCTTGGTCACATGGCTGGATCACGCATGTAATAATCCCAAGGCCAAGTGGATACACGCTGTAATACGGTATGCCATATGGGTGAAGAAGCGGACTGTAGATGCTTTTGGCGGGAAGGAATCCGCCATCGGGTTGCGTTCGGTCCCCGAAGCTGCCACATTGCTGGAAGCTTATTTGCGGCCCGACCGACAATCGTCACCTGCGGTGCGGTCGGAGTACGGGCAAAGCTTCTCCGCGCTGTACTGGCTTGACGCGGACTGGACCCACCAGCACGCCAGCCGGATTTTCACGATGACCGGCGACCATACTCAGCATGGGTGGGCTGCCTGGAACTCTTACCTGGTGGCAAACCGCGTCAACACCAGGGTGTTTGCTGCAATCCGCGAGGTTTACGAACACACGGTCGACCAGCTTGAGCCAGGTCTGAAGGCCAAGGAGTCCAGGTTCCATCCCCTGCAGAGCCTTGCCGGGCACCTGGTTGTGCTATGCGGCCGTGGCGTGCTGCCTGTAGACCAGCCGGAGGGGTTACTTCATCGGTTCTTCCGCAATGCGCCCATGTCGGTACGTGAGCACGCCATCGCAACTGTCGGGAGAAGTCTTGAAGGCGCGGAAGATCTGCCGAAGGGTGTCGTCGAGAGGTTCATCGAGTTGTGGGAGTGGTTCTGGGCTAACTTTGTGAGCGGCCGGAAGAATCCCAGCATCGAAGAACTGGGATCATTCGGTTGGTGGCTGACCTGCGGTAAGTTTGACGACCAGTGGTGCCTCAACTGGCTTGTGCGAGTGACGCAGTTGTCTCCCGAGGTCCAGCCGGAGCAAGATGTGATGCAGCGGCTTGCAGAATTGGCGCAGGCTTGTCCGCTCCAGGTTGTCACTTGCGCGGACAAGATGGTCCGTGGCGACACCGAGGGATGGCGCCTTTATGGCTGGCGGGACCACCTGATGACCCTGCTTGAGGCGGTTCTGCGTTCAGATAGCCAAGAGGCCAAACAGACAGCCCTCAGACTGGTTGATCGTCTCGGTCGTCGAGGGTTCCATGAGTTCGGGAAGCTTGTGCGGGGTGGTTCTTCTCCACAGGATGACTGATTCGACAAAGCGTGTTCTGCATTCGCTTCATGTTCGACGGCACAAAGCCACTAAAGGTGCCTGGGCTTTCCGTTAGGGCATGGTTCTTGGCAGAGGAGCGGGGCCGTGGAACACAGGCGAAGGGTCAAGAGGCGTGTAGAGAAGCGGTATGCCAAGATTGCATCCGAAGGTCTACCCAGCGACCTCGTCGGGTCTGAACCTGCCAACCGGCTCAGGCTGATGGGCTACTCCAATCAGGAGATCGCAAGCGTGCCGGAATCGTCCTTGGTCGGGCTGGGGTGCGGTAATCCAACGGCTCTGGCAGGACTCAAGGAAGGCGAAACTGTCTTGGACGTCGGCTCCGGCGCGGGTCTGGACGCTTTTCTGGCGGCGCGAAAGGTAGGCCACAAGGGCAAGGTCATCGGCGTGGACATGACCGCCGAGATGGTTGAGAGGGCCAGACGTGCCGCTCTGGAAGGCGGCTACCAGAACGTGGAATTTCGGCTGGGCGCGATGGAGAACCTGCCCCTCGACGATAAATCCGTCGATGTCATTATCAGCAACTGCGTGATGAATCACGCGCCGGACAAAGTGGTTGCCTTCAGGGAAGCCTGGCGGGTCCTCCGGCCGAACGGGCGCATCCACGTAGCGGACCTGGTGACGAAGGGACGGCTTCCGCCGGCCGATACCCCTGGCCTGGAGGTCTGGGCGGAGTGGTTGGCGGCGGCTGTGGGGAAACAGGAGTACCTGGATGCGATCCGGAAGGCGGGTTTCAGGGACATCGCGGTGGTGGAAGAAAAGCCGTTTGACAGCCCGGCGATGAAGGGGCCGCTCCTGGGAAAGATTGTCAGCCTTCAGGTGACGGCCTACAAGTAGGGCAGGCGTAGTCCTGAAAGGATTGGGACGTGGATGCTGTCAGCCAAGCAGGCCAATCGCCGCTACTTCCAACAAGCCTATCGCATCGGGCAGCACGGATGGGCCACCGAGAAGCCGTCGTCTTATGCGGCGGGTTTTTTGAGACGGCTGAAGCGATCGATCCCCGGTGCCAAACTGTTGGATGTCGGCTGCGGAGAAGGACGCCACGCCATCGCCGCGGCGAAGTTGGGTTTCAGGGTCACCGCGGTTGATTACGAGCCCTTGGCTCTGAGACGGGCACGGCGGTTTGCCAGGCAGGCTGGCGCAAGGGGCATTGTCTTCCGGAGGGCGGACGCCCTGAGTCTTCCGTTCTCGGATGCGGGCTTCGATGTCGTCCTTGATTACGGTTGCCTGCATCACCAGAAGAAGTCGGACTGGCCTCGATACCGGGCCGGTCTCCTGCGTGTCTTGAAGCCGTGGGGCTTCTTCGTCCTTTCCGTCTTCAGCCGCGAGTTTCCTCTCTTCCATGGAAGCCGCAGACCGTGGCACATCGCGCAGGGGGCGTACCGGCGCTACTTCACACGGGGAGATATCCTGGAGTTGTTTGGCCGAGATTTCGAGGTCGTCGAGCTGCTGAAGGAGAAGGGAGATCGCCCCGGCTTCTGGCACGCGCTGATGAGACGGCGTGCCGAGCCGGTATAGCTTTGGAGTGCTTCTGCCGGTACCCAAGGAATAGTATTGCGGAAGGGAGAAAACGATGGACAAGCCATTTTTCGTCGAGGCTCTGGAAAAGAACGATCCCCAACTTCTGAGGCAGATGATCTCCCTTCAGGATTTTGTGAGCAAGGACGGCGCGCTCCCGGCGAAGATCAAGACCCTGATGAGCCTGCTGGGCGACGCCATCCTGGGCCACGCTGAAGGCGCGAAGGCGATTGCCGAGCGGGCCCGCGCGCAAGGGGCGACCGAGGCGGAGATCACGGAGACGGTCCGGATGGCCTTCTTTTGCGCGGGGATGCCGGGTTTGGTCACTGGAACCTATGCCTTTCGGAAGTAGCGGGGAGCAAGATTCCCGCCGGCGCTCGGTGTACTTGGCCTCGGCGACCGTGCTTCGGCCGGACGGCCGGGATGGTGCCGGCGCGGAGGCAGTTGAAGTGGCAGTGCCTTGGTGGTGAAACAGTAACTGCAACGTCTTGACTTCGCGCTGTCCCATGGGGAGAATTCTCATGCCACGCGGGAAGTTCCTGCGTGAGCTGCGCAGTGGTCGGACATCCCCCCGTTCGGCCACTGCCGTTTTGTCTCCGGGTGCTTCCCGACATAGGCGCTTTTCGCGCGCCCAAACAGGCTCTTTCTATCTAGCGGTCACAGCGGAATCGGCGATCAATCCCATCGTTGGCGCCGGGCCCCATTCACCTTTTGGAAGAACTCGCTCAGCGCGTCCTCCGGGCAGATGTTCAGGTAGATCTCGGTCGTCTCCAGGCGGTCGTGGCCGAGGATCTTCTTGAGGCTGGCGGTGCTCACACCTCGCTTAACGCAATTCACGGCAAACGAGTGGCGAAGCACATGGGGTGTTACGGGTTTGGTGATCATGGCCCTGTTGGCCACGCGCTTCACAAGGCGCTGCGCGGTACGCTTCGAGAAGCCGATGCTTTCGTTGGTGCAGAAGTGAACTTCCAGCAGGCGGCGGGCGCGGGCCGTCAGCGGTACGACTCGGCGCTTGCCCTTGTGGCCGTACCAGCCGCCCTTTCCCCAGACGACCAAGCAGTTCTCCTGCCACTGCACGTGGTCGCGCCGCAGGGCGCAGAACTCATGCACCCGCAGGCCTGTGTCGAGGAGCACCCAGACGACGAGTTTCTCCTGGAATGAGCGGCACGCGTTCACCAGGCGGTCCGTTTCCTCCGCGTTCAAAGGCTCACGGACGAATTGATAGGACATGGTGAGTATTTGTCGCAGGTGCTTATAAAGCCGACAGTTCTGTCGCTATCCGCAAGGGGCTCTTCCTCGAAAACGGACAGTGCGAACCTCGTGACATGGCAGCAATTAGGGTGGAAGGCGACAGGCAAGACGAAGGGGCCTGGGGCACATCCTGGCCTCGCCGTATCATCCCCGGACAAACGGCAAGATCAAGCGATACTACCGGTCGTGCATGGACCGGGCGAACCTCAAGCCTCGGCTGCGCCTCGGCATCCGATTCACGCCGCCGGCCCGGAGAGGCTCCACGGCACCTGACCGCGACCCTCCCTATGATGCAGACGCCGCCCTCTCCCCGTCTCGGTGCCGCCACGCTCGAAAACAACCACACTGCGTATGGCTCTGTTCGGTTCTCTGTCAGGTTTTCTGTGGTTTCGCTTGACAAGGGGGCTTGACTATGCTATACTACTACCCTCGACACTTGGACGCCCGGCCCTTCGGGGCACACGGGATGGGTGTGTGGCTTCCGAAGAGGAGGCCGGGAGTAAGTGTTGAGACGCCGAGTTTTAAGGGTTCGAGCAGAATTTTCTTCTTGTGGCCTGGACCGAGACTTCCGGGTACAAGCGGGTTTATTGTTCCATTTGCGTTTGCTGTCGGTTGTAGCATTCCTATGCCGGAACCGGTTTTGGCCGCAGCCTACGCAAGGGGTTGGCTGCTCCTACCAGCCGATGCAGTTCGTGCAGCCGCCTACTGTTGCCACGGTAGGCGAGCTTTCTAACTTCGCCTGCGCCACCCGGATACAAATCTACTCCAGCGCCACCCTCGATGATGTCGGTGTCACACCGGCTGTTCTGCTCGCCCAGACTCAGGCCAAGTATGACGAGAAACTCCAGGTTTGGCGGACCATCGCCTGTCCCGTGGCGCAGATTACCTTTATCTGCCTGCTGACCGCCAATCGATGGTATACAGCCCGAGGTTTGCTCGCCAAGACAGCGAAAACCAGCAGCCTCTTCACCAAGACACCCTACATTGGCACCAAACCCCTGCAACCACATATCTCCTCTGTGCTTCTGCCGAAATCAGGCCCCCAACGCGCGCAACCGGACGTGCCGTGCAATGTCTTGAACCGGTTCGTGAAGGCCGCGAACCACGCAGGAGCAACATTGTGGACTGGTACCGGAGTCGAGTTGGATGGAGTCTAAACGAGAATAGAGGTGATTGTTTTGGCAAGGCTTGAACAGTTACCTACGTGTCAGTGGAACGCGGAATTGGGCGTTGCGGATTGCGCGCTGCTCGGAGAGGTTGCTATGCTTGGGGCCCTGAGGCAGTTGCTCAAAGAGAAACCCAAGGCCGGGCAGAATCGGATCAAGGCCGTTTTGACGGACTGGGCTGCCCGCATGCAGTTGCCAGTGCCCGTTTCCGACTTCGTCAGGGCGGCCACGCCGTTTGTTGAGTGGAACCTTCGAGTTGCTTCAATAGCAGGTTTAGGACAGTCAAAGGAACTGACCGAAGTTACCTCGGGTGCACCCATGCTCTACGAAATCCTTGTCAACGGCACGCGGGTTCCGCCTGATGATGCTCAGGTGGCCGCCCTGCGAACCAGAGCTGTGCACGGAGATTTTGACATCTTTGCCGATGACGTGCACGGTGTGCTTCTACTCAGGGGTGTGGGTTGTGAGGCCAAGAGGAGCGTTTTGCAGATAGGGCAGTCTCTGGCCTGGCAAACTCTGCTTGTTCTGCCGGAACAAGTGAGTGGTTATTGGTTGTACAAGGACCTTTATGAGCGAGTAAAGAGGAAGCCATGTGGGGGAGGCGGCGATGTTCGAAAGGCTTACCAGTGGGTGCGGCACCTGAAAGAGGCCATCGATGAAGCGCAGAAAGTGTGGAATCTACAAGAAACACTGAATGTTGATGAATGGCTCGACACCGGGCGGGCAGCAGGTCGCGTGTATGTCTCACATGACGTCAGCACATGCATCATCAGGCAAGCGACCAACTGAAGGGGCCTTGCCAGCCTCTTCAGTGGTAGTCGTGGACCTCGTATCCCAATTCTGTCGAATAGTTCGTGGAGTTCACGTCAGCGCCCAGATCCTTGATGACCCGCATGAGTCGGACCGCCTCCTCTCACAATTCCTCTGGTTGAGCACATCTGGCGGTGGGCGAAGGTAAGAAGCCCAGTAAGTCTTTGAGAAGCCTTGCAGCTCCTCGTGCCTCGGTTGCCATTGAAGGATCAGCCACCAGGATGACTTGGCGATACGCGCAGCGTTTTCTCTGGTTGGAAGATACTGGACCGGCCAGCAGTGCTCACTTGGAGGGGCGACACTGACTCTGCACCTTCAGAACACATACAGCAAGGGGGGCCTCTGCCATTCTGACATCCGCCGCTTTTGCGTCTCCGACAACCGTACACATTGCCGCTTCGAAGACAGCGTTCTTGTGGGTGGATGCCTTCCAATTGCAGGACCACAGGTTGTATTGCCTGAGTACTGGTTCCGTGATCCGTGCTCCCACCAAGTAGCGGCGGCTCACGATGTGCGGTAGCGTTCCGTACGACGATGGTTGATTCCCGTGAATCCACACACCGCAGGGTCTAAGTCCTCCAACTCAACAATATCACCACATCCGCGTATTGGTGCTCCAATTTATAAGTCTTGCAGGGCCTTGCAGCAAAATGCAAGGTCTTCTGTTGCAGGATTCTGCATCATCCTCCAGTAATGTGCATATTTGACACCAAGATAGTGTATTGTAAGATATTCTTAGTTTCGCATGCGTGTGGTGGTCGTACTGGAGAAGGGTTTTCGAACGAGAGGGTAACTGAAAGGAGGCTTCCGACGGAAACGGAGTTGTGGACTACGGCCGGTCGCGGGACCCCTGTCCCCGGTTTTGAGTTGCCTGCAGGGTTGGGGTCAGAGGCGGCGTCGCCGGCCTAAGGTGCTGGTTTCTGTGGCGGTGGTCTGGCGGTTGGAAGTGCGGCGAAGTTCTTCATTGAAAGTGCGCGATTTTTGAGAGGAAGACGAGGAATCCAAGGAACTCTTTTCAAAAAGGAGAAATTGCCATGTTCTGTCCATCGTGCCAAACGGAGGTAGACCCAGTCGCCGGCGTGTGCCCGACGTGTGCATGGAAATTCAACGCAAACGGCGGCAAGCCCGGACCCTCGCTCGTGCGGCCCGCGACGCGTCCGAAGATTCAGTGCGAGGTGGAAGCGGCCGCGACCGTGGACCGTACCGGCTCCTCCGAGCCCTTCCAGGTCGGTATTCCGCTGACCTTCGAGACGATTGTGAAGCAGCTGGCGGCGAAGGCGCGGACCGTGAAGTGCTGGGTGGCCAGCCACGGGGATCTGGACGACGGGCAGGACTTCGTCATCCATACGGACGGAGGAACGCCCGACCAGGCGATCGAGGATATTAAGAAGATTGTATACGGCGGTGGCGGCGATCCGCCGGAACACCATCTCGACGCCGTTGAATCTCTCCTCAATAAAGTCCCGTGGACAGCGAACCCGGCCCGGGCGCGTGGGGCGATCCTGGCTTTTACGACGGCGGACTCGAAGCCCGCCAAGTCGGGAATCTCAGCTCGCGACCTCGGCGCCGAGATCAAGCGGCGTGGGATTCTCTTGTACCTGGTGTGCGAGCCAACTCCGACGCTGCACGACCTCGTGAAGTCGGCGGAAGGCCTGATGTTCCAGATCACGAACAGCCCTGATCCGGCTGAACTGCAGAAGATCGCGGCCCAGTTGGCCGCGTCGATCGTGGCGACGGTCGCCAGTGGGGGTACGGTCCCGATGGCCGTGCCCGCGGTCAAGTAAACACATGGGCGAGTATAGATAAGGAGAACAACATGAACACTCAGGATGGAGCACAGAAGATGACTGTTGTTCGGAGCGGGCTCAGGCGGCCCAACTGGATATGCCGGAACGCCCGGCAGATCGTGGTCCTGGTCCGGGACAAGTCGGGTTCCATGAGCGGCCAGAAAGCCCAGGATGCTTCGGCGGCCAGTCTGAACCTGGTCGCGGAGCTGGCACAGCCCGTGAACAAGGACGGGTTCTTGGTTGGCGTGGTCGATTTTGCATCGAGGTCCCAGATCGTCCATGACCTCGCGAGGGCAACCGAGCTCGATGGGAGGGTCACACCCCTCTCGGTCGGGGGCGGCCTCCTCAGCCTGTTCGGCGGCGGCAGCACGAACATCACGGCGGGCCTTGAGGACGCCCAAGGGCTACTCGACAAGGCCGAACAGGTTGGCGCAGAGGGCGTCCAGTATCTGCGACCCGTGGCGATCCTGTTTTCGGATGGCTGTCACAATACCGGGCCTGCACCGAAGGACGTTGCCGACCGGCTCAAGCAGAAGGCGGACTTGGTCACGGTGGCGTTCGGCAGCGACGCGGACGAGGCGCTCTTACGGTCCCTCGCTTCCTCGCCGCAGCATTTCTATCGCTGTGCGAACGGACGGGAGCTCAGGAGCTTCCTGGCGGCGGTGGGTGCGACGATGACCGCAACCATGGCGGCTGGCACCAACGCGACGCAGGCACTGACCACGATCCGGCCGTGAAGACGGTTCTTGTTGCAAAAGGAGCGTTTGAAATGCGCATCACGCCGACCCGTGAGCAGCTGGCCTACCTGGCTTCCATCGGAGTGTCCGAAGACACGCTCGCCGAATCCGTCGGCGGCCCGGCTGCGGCCGAGGCGGAAAATTTCAGACGACCGGACAAGCCTTCTGGGCACGGTTTGGGCTGGGTGTTGGTTGTCCTCCTTGCCGCGGTTCTGGTGGTGCTTGCCTTCGTCAGTATGGCGCGAGGGGTAGAGCCTCCTCAACCAGCGCCCGCCCAACCGGCGTTTGGGAACGAACGTGCCGATCAGCGGATGCAGGACTTCGAAACTTGGCTCCGGGGCCCGGACTCGTCGGCGTCTTTACTGAACGATTGGCCCGACCGCATTACAGTAGTGCCACGGGCGCGGCGTGGCATGGAGGAGACTGAAGTGCGCGCGCTCGTGCGGGAAGAACTGCGGGCCCAGGCCGACAAGACGGACTACGTGACGCTTCCACTCACGGTCGTTACAGGTCTGCTTACGGTTCTCGTTGTCGTATGGAGGGTGGTCATGGATAAGCGCGTGAGGCAGTTGGAAATGGCATTTCTGGCCGGAACGGCGGGGAGCCCTGCGGATGGCATCTGCGAACCGACCGGGAACGTGAGAGACAGGACGCCCAGGAGCAGCCCGGCTGCGCCCCGGGATGGCCGTTACAAACCCGTGCGACGCCTTTCCGGGCCCCTGCCGAACCCGCGCGAACAGATGGAGCTCATCATCCGATCTGCCGCGAAGCTGAAGCGTTTCCGCGTCAGACTGCGCCTTCCGGAAGGGCCGTGGACGATGGGACTGGCCACGGCCAAGGGCAACGTGCGGACCGAGAACGAGGACTACGCCCTCTGTTTTCGGATGGACGACGACCACGACGTGCTGACCGTCGCCGATGGTTGCGGCGGCGTTCCACATGGCCGGCGTGCGGCATACGTGGCGGTGGTCAGCGCTGCCGCGTCCGTGGTGCGAACGTACGGAACGGCGCCGTTGTTGTTCACTCCCCGAGCGAGAGAAGCCGCTGCCCAGGCGATCGAGGACGCCGCCCGCCGTCTCGCCGTCGAGGGCGACAAACTAAACGTAACCGAATCGCGAGCCGGCTTGAGGACGACGCTGATCGTCCTGATCGGGGACAGGCGCGAAATCGGCTACGCCTACATCGGCGACGGCGGCGGGTGCGTGGTGCGGGCGAGCGGTGCGATTGATCGCTTTCTTTCTCCTCAGAAGGCGGACGAACTGGCGATGAACGTTCTCGCCGCCTCCCTCGGACCGGTGGTGGAGGGGAACCCTGTAACGGGCACGATCAAAAGGATGCCCGGCGACCTCGTTCTCGTGGGAACAGACGGCGTCTTCGACAGGATTGGGCCGGAGTTTCCGAAGGACGTCCTCCGCGGCTGCGTTCAGTTCGGAGGCGATCTCCAGGCAACTGCCGAGCACGTCCTCGATGAGTTGGCGTCTTTCAAGGACGGCGAAGGGTACGTCTGCGACGACAACATGACCCTTGGGTTGCTGGGAGACGGAACGTCGCCGCGCCTGCCGCAGGGCTTCTGGTCCGCGCCTCCGCCGCAGGACGCTCCGGCGGAATCCACGCCCGAGGCCGTCGTCGAGGCGGCGAAGGAGGGCGCAGGATGATCGCGAAGGGCAGAATCGTCAAGTTGGACTCGGGCAGACGCCTCCGTGTCGACGGGTTCATCAAGGCCGGTGGCCAGGGCGAAGCCTACCGGACGACGGAGATGAGCACCGGCGAAAAAGGGGTCATCAAACTCTTCCACAAGCGTTTCGCCAACGGCGATACGTTGAAGCGCCTCTGCTTTCTGTTAGGGCAGAACCTTACCAGTGCCTGTCCGGTGATTCGGGCCCCGACCGACGTCATCAACAAGCGGCACATGATGGGACACTACGCTCCGCTCGCAACGGGCCGCCCGCTGGAGGAATTTCTCGCCAACCCCGAGAGCACGTTCCTGGAGGGACTTCAAATGGCCACTGCTCTGGCTCGTGCCATTGGCGTAATGCACGCGAGGCAGATGGCACACGGCGACCTTCGGGCGGACAATCTTCTCGTCAACCGTGCGGGGACCGTGCTCCAGCTGTCCCTTATTGACCTCGACAACTACAACGCGCCGATGGTTCCTCCTCCTCCCATGGTGGGCGACAGCTTATATCTTTCGCCCGAACTGAGGGACGCGCTGGCTGCTTCGCGGCCGGCCGTGCCGGATCTCTACACGGATCGCTTCGCGCTCGGCGTCCTGATGCACGAGATAATTCTACTTCGGCACGTTGCAGCGGGATCTGACGGTAACGAGGCCGACTTCCGGCAGGCGATGTGTTCCGGCCGGTGGATTCAGGACCCGGCCGCGTTCGACAGGCCGCCGGGAAGCCCAGGTGGGTACCCGGCGGAAGTGCTCAACGCGGACCTGGCCAGGTTATTTCGCTCCGCCCTGAGTCTCACGCCCGGGGAGAGGCCTTCGCCGGACGTTTGGGAAAAGAACCTGGGAAAGGCGCTCAACTCGGTTTACTGCTGCCCGGCGTGCGGCGGGCCGTGCGTGGTTGACGTTTCCAAGAGCGCCTGTCCTCTTTGCAGGCGGCCCTTCCCGCACCTCACGCTGAGGCTGGCCGACGGCAAGATAATCCCGCTCGGGCGCGGCTCTGTCAGCGTCGGACGTGGCGATCTCGGCGGCTCCATGAAGGTGTCCGTGCTTCACGCGATCTTCCGCCGGGTGGGTCCCGAAACTTGGCTTGAATCTCTCGGCAGCAACGGCACCTACCGGTGGACGGGAACGACGTGGGTCAGGCTGCCGGACAGGAAGCCCATCTTGGTGCAGACGGGGGACTGGTTGCTGTTCGCGGACGTACAGGTGCAGTTGAACTAATCTAAGGGGCGCTGATATGAGCAAGATGAGCCGGGAAGACATCCTGAAGTTGCTGGCGAAATGCAACCCGCGGACGAGGAAAACTGTGATACGCCGCGTCGAAGGCAAGGTGTCAAAGGACGACGCGCCATTCATTCAGGAACAGTTGTCCATGATTGAACCTGACATGACGGTGCGGCAGATAGATTTCATCAGCAGCCGCCTCTGCGACGCGGGCCATGCAATTGACCAGCAGACACGCTTGATCGGGCAGTGCCAACATAGTGGCTGTTCTGCTTACGTTTGCAGTCACGCGGGCTGCGGGTACACGTGTCGCTGCGGACGGCTGTTCTGCCGGCGCCACGTGCACGTCTACGGTGCCGACGAAGCATACTGCTCTCGCTGCCATCCCATCGCGCTCCTGCGCTGGCTAATTGTGGGAAAACGCAGATGAAAAGTCGTCGGGCAGGCGGTCCCATGACGCGTTACCTGCTTTAGGAGAAGAAAATGGTTAATGTCGCTTGCGGAACATGTATTGCGGTTGCGGTGATGGGCGCGAAGGATGCCGTCCCGTTCCCTGCGCTGTTTGTGAACGTCGCGATGGCCGTCTTCAGCGCCGCTTTGTGCGGCGTTTACACGGCAGTCGCGCGCCACTGGCAGAAGCCTTTTGGCCGGCACCTTCTCAGTTTCTGGCCGATCGCAGTGGTGACGGGCGTATTGTCGTTGGTGTGCTGGATAGCCCCGCGGGCTTTTTTCCTCCCGCCGTGCTGGAAGGAAGCGCCGGTTCCCGCGGCGGGTTTATTATTCGCCTTAGGCGTGTGTTTGACATGTCTGGCCGTGACCGCGCGAGGGTGTTCACTCAGTGAAACGCTGAAATCAGCTCCCATGTACCTGATGTTGCTAGGCCTGTCTGTGCTGCTTGCAGTCGGAAGCGCGCAACTCCTGATGGTACAACAGGGTGACCTCTGGAGGCACGTGCTAACGATCGGTTTTGTCTGGAGCATTCTAGCGGCGTGTACACAAGTCTTTACAAATGCGGCTCTGGGGCGAGTTAACCGTGTGCTAAGGGGGTAACGAAATGATCTGGTTATTAATTTTCGCGACCCTGCTGGTGCTGTTAGTCGCACCACTTCGCCGCGCGTTCTTTGGGAACGGAGCCTGGCGGTTCACCGTCCCGCTGGTCGTGAGCCTCGGGGTCGGATTCGTGGTCGGCGCGTTCCTGGTCGGGTTTGGGCTTCCGCCGTACGTGCTCCTGTTGGGCCCTGCAGCGGCGGTGCTGGTGGTCGCGCCGGCACTTCGGGCCTGGTTGGGCGAGAACCTTGGACCTCGAAACGGCAGAGGCGGCGGGGAAGGTGGCAGCGGAACGTGACGACGGCAAACACGACGCGCGCTACTACAGGTCGCGGCGGGCTGAAAGCAGAAGGGCCGCAGAAGCGGCCACTTTCTGCTTCTCCCCGTGGCCTCGGGCGCGACGGGCCGCCCGCCGCTCCGGGCACTCGCACAGATATGTGTGGGCGGGCCTGACGTACGGGCCTGCCTGGAGGTGAACGTATGGCAGAAGCATTGGTGCTCGACCTGGTGGATCGGGAAAGGCTGGCCTCGGACAGGCGCAAGGCCACCGTGGCCGCGCGGCTGTTGACCTGCTGTCTGGGGATCCCGGCTGAGCCGGCGTTCGACGTGACCTGCCCGACCGGCAGGGACACCGCGGTCCTGAAGGAGGCGCCGCTGGGTGAAGGCCTCTTCAAGGACGCGTTCGACTTCGCCGCACTGGCCGAGACGCGGGACATCCAGCTGCTCGTGGTGGACGAGAACGGCCGGATCAAGGCGGAGAGCAAGGAGTGCTACCCGCTGGGCGAGGCGCTGGAACTGCTTGAGCGGTTGCCGCTGCCGCTGTCGCCGCGCACGGACAGGTGGCTGAAGGACTGCCTGGGTGAGGCTGGCTCTGCGTCGGGCCGGCCCGTCCCGGCCGGCGCGACCAGGGCGACGCGGGGTGTGGAGCAAACGACACCATGTTGAACAAGGAAGATTACGTCCTAACGGAAGTGCTCGGCCGGGACACGCCCGAGGTGCAGGCCCTGATGGCTGCTGCAGCGAATCCGGGCATGGAGGGAGCCGTGCACGAGATGCTGCGCGGTCTGGCGCGGCAGCGCGGCTGGAACCCTGACGACCCGCCGCGCTTCGCCCTGCCGCAGGGTATGTCTCCCAGTGACTTCGTCATCGGCACGGCCATGAGCGGCGAGGTGGCTGGCGAAGAGGTCGGACTTTCAGTAGGGGACCTTACATCACATCTAGGTATCTTCGGTATAACATTTGCGGGAAAGACGACTTTGGTTAAACTGCTCCTGGCGGAATTCACACAAGAAGATGGCCCGAAGTTGGGACCTGAACGGAGGTTCTTGGCCCTGGACGTGAAGGGCGAATACAGGGACTTGCTGCCGCTCTACTCGCCGGAAAAACTGATCTGGTTGACTGCGGACGAGCTGAACATCAATCCGTTTGAGCTTCCTGTTGGCGAAGATGGGCGGCCCGTAATGGAGCCGGACAAGTGGATCAACAACATCCGGGAGTGGTTGCGCCTTTTTTGGCTGAACGAACCGAGCCTGAACCTGCTATGTGAGGTGCTCCACGACGAGTACGAACGCAGCGGCGTCCTGGTTGGGGGCGAGGACTATCCTTCTCTCAGCGAAATCATCGAAGCCCTGAAGCAGCTCAGCCCGCCCAGAGGCTCAGACCGCGCTAGGGCGAAGGAAAAACTGCTGGACCGGCTTGTGTCATTGCGCGCACAGCTACCCGGCCTCGATGTGGTGAAGTCGCGCGATTTTAGGAAGTTGATGAGTAGGTCCGTTATTCTTGACCTCGTGAACGTGAAGGATATTGCGCTGCCCGCGATTTTCGGTCTGATTGTGATGTTGCTGCGCGAGGTTTATCGTTCGGATGAAGAACAGGACATCCATCGGATGTTGGTTATGGATGAGGCTCATCTTTACTTGGGTGGACAAACCGACAAACGGAGCTCGGACCTCAAGGAGGGAACGCCTTCGAGTGTGCTAAGAGACATCAGAAAGGTAGGTGTCTGTGGCGTTGTTGCTACACATTTTGTCTCAGACCTTGCCAGGAGTGTGGTGGGTAACCTAGGCTCGGTGGTCGGCCTACGGCAGGGTCATCGTCAGAGCGTGAGGGAAGCGGCGGCCGCGCTGAACCTCAAGCCTTGGCAGGAAGATGAGATCGCGAAGTTACCAGACCGCCGCGCGATCGCGCGGTTTAGCCGCTACGGAGAGCCGGTCTACCTCGCCGTGAAGGACGCTCGCGTCATTTTTTCTTCGGGCTTGTCCGAGCCCACGCCTAAAGAGGCGCGTGAACGCAGCAGGCTGATCCTGGAGGCGATTCCCTACGTGAAGGGGGGGGATGCCACCAAGGAACAGAGTGGGGTTGCGCAGCCTGGCAAGGCAGAGACCTCGCCCGAATCTGGGGGTGGGCTGCAACCCAGAGACTACAAAGTATTCGCCCGCATTGGAGAGTGGCCGGAACTGATTGAAGACCGCATGGACGCGCTGGGGCTGGACAGGGAAAGTGAAGGGGACTCGCGGGCTAAACTGGAGTCGCGCGGATTGATCGCGTTCGCGGGGATCGTCGGAGCGAAACACCGGTTGTTTGAGCTAACGGCTCGAGGGCGTGAGCTTAGGTGGACAACTGGCGAGACCAGTGCCAAGCCTCTCGGCTCTTGGAAGCTGGGAAAGGGGAGCGTGGTGCATGAGGCGATCGTGTATTACACAGAAAGGTCCATGGCGCGACACAGCTCCTCCATACGTTTCCAGCGGGCGGGCGTATCCCCCACGACCGGTGGTGTGCAGCCCGACCTGCTGGCGATCCTGCCCGGCGGCGGCCGCATTCCAATCCAAGCATGTTTCAAGAACCAGCCGGCTTATGAGGCCGGTGTGCTGCTGCGCCTTCACAAACTCGCACTGCTCGGGCCTGGCGATGCGGACAAGGTGGATTTCGTGTTATGTGTAGCCGTGAATAAGCGGCACAAGGCCGCGATCGAGAGGGCACTGCAGGAGAGGAATGGGGGCAGGATGCCGGACCGGGTCGTCCTTTTGGACTTCGACACGGTCGTGGACCCCGCGTTTGATTGGGCCTCGGTATTCGAGTTTCCACTCTAATGATTCATGGATTGCTGATGTGTTAATAATGGATATGGCGTTGGAGAAAACGGTCATGGATGCGCCATTGGACCCTCTGATGCCACTACAGCCGAGAGTTTCTGCGGACAGCATCTTCGAAAGGCCCGTTTAGGATGAGGCCCCCTCACATGGAACCTTACTACTCTGACCCGTTGCACGACGCACTCGATGCGGCGGAGGACTCCGTCGAGCGCTGGCGAGACCCCCGCGCCCTAGGTCCGCCGGTGAACGATGCCGAGATGATGGATCCGCTGGGTCGCATACTGAGCGAGGCGGAGGCCAGCGTCGAGGGGACGACGGTCCCGCCCCTTCGTCCCTTTGGCGAACCCGAGCCGCCCCCTGTCATGCCTGGCCCCCCGGCGCCTATTGTGTATGGCTCCTTCGGCCAGGCCCCCCCTGCGCCTCAAGAACCCGGGGAAAAACCCTGGGGCATGATCGAACCGCCGCAGGCAGCCAAGCCGTACCTCACGCACGACGGGCTGACGAACCGCCCTTACCATCCCCAATTCGGCGGCAGCACGGGCATCCGCAACAACGCGGGCTCGAGCGAGAAGTGGTGTGCGCGAGACCAGTGCACTGTCGACGAGGCGGAAGAATGTCCTTCGTGCGACGAATTCGGCGACCACGATGGGGATGGCGTGGCGCGGTGCCGATATGACCAGATTGAGGAGACCGAGGACGAAGATGACCGGGATCATGAAAACGACTGATAGCGCTGTTGTTCGCTTCGCCGGCGTTGGCGCTGAACCATCACAATCGCAGGTGGTTAGGGCAGGCAAGAGCGCCCGTATCACCGAGAGGCCCCCTGTAACCTGCCCTTCGGGACTGCCGCGCATGCGCCCGGCGTCTTGGGCTCCGAAGACTGGTAGATAGGAGAACAGAAATGTGTGCAAACCCGTCGTCATCCGGCAAGCCTGTAAGCGGTACCAAGGAATGGTCCGCGCACAGCGTCAACTGCTGCAAGGGCTGCTCTCACGACTGCCTGTACGACTACGCGAGGGCAATCGCCCTCCGTTTCAAGCGAACGACGCCGGAGGAGTGGTCCAGGGAGGTAGTCATCGAACGGGAGGTCAGAAAGAGGCGCCGATGGCTTGACGGGGTGATCATGTTTCCCAGCACCCACGACATCACGCCAGGCAATCTGTGGGCGTGCCGGATAGTGCTCAGGAAACTCCTCGAGGAAGGCAACAAGGTCTTGATTGTCTCTAAGCCCCACCTGTCATGCGTCCAAGCGCTCTGCGAAGAACTGGCCAAGCATAAGAGCCAGGTACTGTTCCGTTTCACGATCGGGGTCATGGACGAAGCCCTCCGGGGCTTCTGGGAGCCGGGCGCGCCCTGCTTCTCCGAGCGATTGGCCTGCCTTCGCCACGCATTCGAGGCCGGATACCGCACCAGTGTCAGCGCGGAACCGCTGTTGGAACCGTGGGACGTGCGAGCACTGGTCAAGGCAGTTTGCCCCTTTGTGACCCACAGTATATGGATCGGCAAGGTAAACCAGCTGCGGCAACGAACAAGATGGATCTTGCCGCCGGATCATCCCGAGATACTGAGGCTCCTCTCCTGGCAGACGGACGAGAAGGTTCGGCGGATCTACGAGTTGTTCAGAAACGACCCCTTGGTCAAATGGAAGGACTCCTACAAGAAGGTGATAGGCATTCAGCGCCCTGGTGAGGCGGGCCTGGATGTCTGAGTGCTCCACTTACTGGAAGGGGAAGGGATCTGTGCATCCATCGGCCCTAAAAACCGAGCTGCTCCGTCAACGATACCTGCTGAAGGACAGCGAAGGCCGCGTCATCGAATCCCCGCGCCAGATGTTTGCGCGTGTGGCCAGGTCCGTCGCCGCCGCAGAAGCAGCCTACGGCGCAACCAGGGAGCGGATGCGTTCCATCGCCCGGCAGTTCTGCCGCGCGATGCTCCGGGGCGAATTCCTCCCCAACAGCCCGACGCTGATGAATGCCGGGCGCGAGAATGGCATGCTCAGCGCGTGCTTCGTCCTGCCCGTGCCGGACAACGTCGACGGGATTTTTGACGCCGTTAAGAACGCGGCACTGATTCAGAAGGCCGGGGGCGGAACGGGTTTCGCGTTTGACAATCTCAGGCCCACGGGCGACCTGGTAGCCTCGAGCGGCGGCGGAACCAGTGGGCCAATCAGCTTTATGCGTGTCTTTGCCGAGGCGACCAGGGCGATCCAGCAAGGGGCTTCCCGTCGCGGGGCCAACATGGGCATGATGTCCGTGGGGCATCCGGACATCCTGAAATTCGTCGTCGCCAAGACCGAGGCCGGGGCGTTCGCGAACTTCAACCTCTCGGTCAAGATGACGGACGCTTTCATGGCGAGACTCCAGAAGGAGCCGGGCGCGCCGCACGTCGTGACCAATCCCCGGACCGGCCAGAGATACGTGATCCCCAGGAAGGTCGATCCAGCCAACTACATCGTTCAGGACCTCCTGCCCGCCGGCCAGGGCAACCTGCCCTGTTACACTGTTTCGGACGTATGGGAGTTGGTCGTCGCCTGCGCTTACGCGACCGGCGAACCTGGCATCTGCTTCATCGACAGGGTCAACCGGGCCAACCCCACGCCGGCGCTGGGACGGATCGAGGCGACGAACCCCTGCGGGGAGCAGCCTTTGCTCCCGTACGAATCGTGCAACCTCGGTTCAATCAACCTCGCCAGGTTCGTGGACGCACAGGGCCGCACAGTGCGATGGGACGAACTGGCCAGGGCAATCCGTCTCGCGGTCCGGTTCCTGGACGACGTGGTCGACGCAAACCACTATCCACTTCCGGCAATCCGCAGCGTCACGCTCGGCAACCGCAAGGTGGGCCTGGGCGTCATGGGCTTCGCCGACGCGCTGGTGCTGCTGGGCATTCGCTACGGCACCGAGGAGGCGGTCTGGTTTGCAGAGGCGATCGCCCGCTTTCTCGCCGAGCAGGCCCGCCACGCCAGTGAACGACTGGCCCGTAGCCGCGGTTGCTTTCCGAACTGGCCTGGAAGTCTGTGGGACCGGGGCTGCCGCTGCCTCGTGCGGAACGCCACGTGCACGACCGTAGCGCCCACGGGCAGCATCAGCATCATCGCCGGGTGCAGCTCCGGGATCGAGCCGCTCTTCGCCGTCGCCGCCAGGCGCCGGGTTCTCGGAAACACGTTCGCCGAACTCTACCCGCTGGTGGCAGAACTCGGAACGCGCCAGGGCTGGATGAGCAACCGCGTGCGGCAGGCCTTGCTCGAGGGCGTGCCGCCGGGGGAAATCCGTGGGTTCCCGCGAGTACTGGCCGACCTCCTCGCAACCGCGCACGTGATTGCCCTGGAATCGCACGTCAGGGTGCAGGCCGCGTTCCAGAAACACGTCGACAACGCGGTCTCGAAGACGGTCAATCTCCCCGCGTGCGCGCGCAGGCAAGACGTGGACAGGGTGTTCAGGCTGGCCTACGAACTCGGCTGCAAGGGCATCACGGTCTATCGCGACGCGTGCCAGGAGGGACAGACGCTTTCGTCGCTGCAAGGGTGCTGTGGCGCGACCGCCGTCGAGGGGCGCGGCCCGGAGGACTACCCTGAGAAACGGTCGCGTACGGCACAATCCGTCTCTGTTGAGGCCTGCGCCTGCTGCTGCGACAACGCCGCACCGGATGGCCCGGCGTGAGATTCCTGGCGCGCGGTAGAGGAGTGCGGCGGCGGCTGACTGCGCGTGAGGGTATGGAAACCATGTTCGAGCGCGACCAGGAAGAACTGGCGAGCAGGTCGGGCGCAACCGGCGATGGTTGTCAGACGTTGGGGTGAGAGCCGAGCGAGCAAGGTGACGAATAGACCAGCTCGGCAGGGCAGGCGACGCCATGCATGCCACAGGGAACCATGACGGCGGCTTACGGTGGCTCACGATCCAAGAGGTGGCTGCGCGCCTGCATGTCTCGCGGGATACGGTGGAACGCTGGATCAACACCGGCAGCATGCACGCGGTTGACATGAGCAGTCGGTTGAAGAAGAAATCATGCCGCCCACTCTGGCGAATCAGTGCCGAAAACCTCGAGGCTTTTCTCGGCGCTCGGGCAAACAAAACCTCCCTAACCACTCCGACACGGCCGCCGCGACGCCGAAACCCTAACCTCATCGAGTTCATCAAGTAGCAGATGCCGCGGTTGGTACGGCCGGTTGGGAGGTCTCGGTAGTTCCGAAGAGTTTGGACCGCACGTGATTCACGACTGCCCGAAGCCGATCCAAGGAGATTTCCTCCACGTAGATGCCTGACATCCCGGGGATAGCATGGCCCATGATGCGGTGGATGGCATGCTGGTCACGGACCTCGTCGGCCCAGGTGCGGAAGGTGTGACGTAAGGAGTAGAAGCCGAGCCCCTTTCGTTTGAAGCCGAGCTTTCTGAGAAGCTTGTCGAATTCCTGATTGATGCTGTCCATCGGAATGACCTTCTCGATTTTGTTTTCGGGAGTCCGTAGAATTGTCTCCCGCACCCATGGACGGCCAAAGGCGGTAAGGAATAGCAGTCTATCATCTTCCTCGTTAATGGGTTTCGGTTTGTTACCCAATGCCTTATGCAAAGCGTCGATAGTCTCCGGCCAAAGAGGCACGATACGTTCAACGCCTGTCTTCTGGCGGTCAAACTCGATAACGGCCTGCTCCCATCTCACGCTAGCGATCGGGATCCGGGCGCAGTCGGTATTGCCAAAACCACCATTGATGCCTAGGAGGATCATGGCACGCAACGGTACTTCGGTCACCCTAAGCATGGCCTGGATCTCAGCAGCCTCGAACAGACGCTTACCGTGTACTCGCTCAGCCGCCTTGCGGCTCTTCCGTTTGAGGGCGGCAGAGGGCCTTTCAAAGCCCTTGCCACATTTGATCGGCTTATCGATTAGGTCGGTCTCGTAGGTGTACTTGAGCATGCCCCTAATGACTGTGATGGCGCGGATCAGAGCGTGGACCCCTAGGCCTTTCTTGCCGCCTAGCCCATGCTGCTGGAGTTGCTGGCGGTATTTGGAGAAATCGTCGGCGCGCAGGTTCGACAAAGCTTGACCGGGCCCCATGAACCGGGCGAAATCCTCTACCCCGAT
>Ga0307380_10000524_pt1 | contig 60037 bp, 54 predicted proteins | sample UN3MG_FD_202239 | JGI IMG/M metagenome (GOLD analysis project Ga0307380, IMG submission 202239) | Soil microbial communities from Risofladan, Vaasa, Finland - UN-3 | ecosystem: Environmental > Terrestrial > Soil > Coastal area > Acid sulfate soil | place: Finland: Risofladan, Vaasa | collected... | reverse complement strand
GTCCAATTCCGCGGCTGCCCCCGCAACTGTAAGCGGTGAGCCCGAACCACATTGCCACTGGGGATGCCCGGGAAGGCGGTGAGGGGCTGAGACCCGCGAGCCAGGAGACCTGCCGTCGATCTGGTCGCTTGCCTGGGCGGGGTGCCTCGGTGGCGGTTAGTTCTATGGCGAAGCCCGATTCGTCGGTTCCCAGCCCTATCGCACCCCAATCGCAGATGGCCCGAGGAGCGGCTTCAAAGGGGTGACTCTCACCGACATCGAAGCGGACGAAGACGAAGCGGCGGCGCTCGCCGCGCCCACCGTCTATGTCTGCATCACCTGCAGGAAGCCCGGCGATCCCGAGGACGGCCCGCGGCCGGGACTCGCGCTGGCACGCGCCGCGGCCCTGGCGGCGGACGGCACCGGCGTGTCCGTCTGCCAAGTCCAGTGCCTCGCCAATTGCAGCCGCTCTTTGAGCGCGGCCATGCGCTGCAATGGGACCTGGACCTATGTGTTCGGCGGGCTCGATGCCGAGGGGGACGCCGAGGCGCTGATCGAAGGCGCGCGGCTTCTTGCCAGCGCTCCAGACGGGATCCTGCCCTGGCGCGGACGGCCCGAAATTCTGAAGCGGGGGCTGATCGCCCGCGTGCCGCCAATCGATTTCACGCCAGAGACTTTCACGGAGGACACTGAATGACGTCGCTCGCCCGCATTCCCTGCACCATCGTCACGGGCTTTCTCGGCTCGGGCAAGACGACGCTGATCCGCCATGTGCTCGCCAACGCAGGCGGGCGCCGGCTCGCGGTCATCGTCAACGAGTTCGGCGATGTCGGTATTGACGGCGAGATCCTGAAAGGCTGCGGCGACGCGTCTTGCCCCGAGGAGAATATCGTCGAACTGGCCAATGGCTGTCTGTGCTGCACCGTGGCCGACGAGTTCGTGCCGGCGCTCGACGCCATCCTCGCGATGCAGCCGCCGGTCGAGCATATCGTCATCGAAACTAGCGGCCTGGCGCTGCCCAAGCCGCTGGTCCAGGCGTTCCATTGGCCGGCAATCAAGAGCCGCGTCACCGTCGACGGCGTGGTGGCGGTGGTGGATGGTGCTGCGCTCGCCGACGGCCAAGTCTCCGCCGACCTCGAGGCCTTGTCGCAACAGCGCGCGGCGGATGACGCGCTGGATCACGACGATCCCATCGAAGAGGTGTTCGAAGACCAAATCGCCTGCGCGGACCTCGTAGTGCTGAATAAGGGCGATTTGCTCGACCCGGCCGGATTGGAGCGCGCTCTTGCCGTGGTGACCGGCGCGCTGCCGCGGGCCGTCGGCATCGTCACCGTGGCCGACGGCAAGGTGGACCCGGCCGCGCTGTTGGGCCTGGGCATCGGCACCGAGAACGACATCGAGCACCGCAAGACGCATCACGATAATGAGCTCGATCACGACCATGACGATTTCGATAGCTTCGTAGTGCCGCTCGCCGAAATCGGCGATCCCGCCTCGATCGCCGCGCGCATCGCGGAACTCTCCGGAGCCCACAATGTGTTGCGGGTGAAAGGGTTCGCCGCCGTGATGGGCAAGCCCATGCGGCTCCTTATTCAAGCAGTCGGCCCGCGCGTCAGCCATTATTATGACCGGCCTTGGGGCGCGGACGAAGACCGCCAAGGCAGTGTCGTCGTCATCGGCCTCAAAGGTCTCGACCGCGACGCCGTAACCAAGTCGCTCGCCGGGTAACGCGCATGCATCTGTTGCAGACATCCTCCACGACTCTCGACGACATCGTCGAGCCCGTCGATCTTGGCCAGACGCCGGGCGACATTGTGGTGGTGTCTTTCGTCGACAGCGATCTCGCGGGACTGAGCGCGGCCTACACCGCCGAGCGCGATGCCCTGCCGAGCGTGCGGCTCGCCCATTTGCGCGACCTGCGCCATCCCATGTCCATCGATCTGTGGACCGACAGTGTGGCGCGCCACGCCAAGGTGATCGTGGTGCGTCTGCTCGGCGGGCTCGACTGGTGGCGCTATGGGGTGGAGATGCTTTCGGCATGCGCCCGGGATAACGGTATCGTGCTGGCGGTATTGCCGGGCGAGGACCGGAACGATGCCCGGCTGTTCGAAGCCTCGACGCTTCCCGCCGAAGAGCTTTCGACGTTGCTGGCCTATTTCCGCGAAGGGGGTCCGCAGAACCTGCAGGCTCTGCTGCGCCGCCTCGCGCAGCATGCAGGTCACAAGCTCGATGCGCCGAAGCCGGCGCGCGTTCCGCGCATGGCGGGTTATGTGCCGGGCAAAGGGGCCGTGCCGCTGCATGTCCTGCGCAATGAGATTGCGACCGGGCAGCCGCTGGTTCCCATTGTCTTCTACCGCTCGGCGCTGCTCGCCGCCGATACCGCGCCGATCGATGGCCTGTGCGTGGCGCTTCAAGAGCGCGGCCTGACGCCCGCGCCGCTGTTCGTCCCAAGCTTGAAGGACAAGGAGGCGAGCGCGTTTGTGCGCGAGACGCTTGATGTCTTTTCACCCGCCGCCATTGTCACGGCCACGGCGTTTGCCGCCGGCGACGGCGTGCTCGACGGCACGGATGCGCCGGTGCTGCAAGCCATGGTCGCCACCACGCGGCGCGACGCCTGGGCCGAAAGCCCGCGTGGGTTAGGGCCCGCCGACCTCGCCATGCATGTGGTGCTGCCCGAACTCGACGGGCGCGTGCTCGCCGGCGCGCTCGGCTTCAAGGACGCATTGCCGAACGACGACAGTCTTGGGTTCACCGCATTTGGCAGCCGGTCCGAGCCGGACCGCATCGCAGCGGTCGCCGACAGAATCGCTGCGCTTGTGCGCCTCCAGCAAACGCCGCGCGACGAACGGCGCATCGCCGTGGTGCTGCCCGACTATCCGGGCGCGGGCGGGCGCACCGGGTATGCGGTGGGGCTCGACGTGCCGGCCAGCGTGCTGGCGCTGTTAGCCGACCTCGACGATGCGGGCTACACGGTCGGCGACATTCCTGCAGACTCTTCGGCCCTGCTCGAAGGCCTGGAGACAGGTGCAGAGGCGCCGGCACTTTCTCTCGCCGACTACACGCGCTTGCTGGCCGGTCTGCCTGCAGAGATCGCGGACGCGATCAGCGCCGCCTGGGGCGATCCGCAAGACGATCCCGATTTTCGCGACGGAGCGTTCCGTTTCCATGCCGCATCGTTCGGCACCATCACCGTGGCGCTGCCGCCCGACCGCGGCACTGCCCATGACCGCCGTGCCGACTATCACGACCCCACATTGCCGCCGCGCCATGCGCTGCTCGCCTTCGGGCTATGGCTGCGGCACACGCTGGATGCGCATGCGCTGTTGCATCTCGGCGCGCACGGCACGCTGGAATGGCTGCCGGGCAAGGCCGTGGCGCTGACAGGGGCCTGCTTCCCGGAGGCTGTGGTGGGGGCCCTGCCGGTGATCTATCCGTTCATCGTGAGCAATCCCGGCGAGGCTGCGCAGGCCAAGCGCCGCATCGCCGCCGTAACCATCGGCCATTTGCCGCCGCCGCTCACCGGCTCGGAAATGTCCGGCGCGGCCCAAGAACTGGAGCAACTCGTCGACGAATATGCCATCGCCGATGGTTTGGACCGCCGCCGCCGCGAGCGCCTGGCGCGGCTCATCATCGACAAGGCGGAAAGCTCGGGCCTTGCGCGCGAGGCCGGCATCGAGGGACGCGAGGACGATCAGGACGCGCTCAAGAAGATCGATGCCTGGCTCTGCGACCTGAAAGACTTCGCCATCAAGGACGGGCTGCATATTTACGGGCGCACGCCACACACCGACGATGCGGCCTGGCGCGCCTGCGCGGAGGCCGAACGCGAAGCGCTGATCACCGCGCTCGACGGCAAGCGCGTGTGCCCTGGGCCCGCCGGTGCGCCGTCGCGAGGCCGCCGCGACGTGCTGCCCACCGGGCGCAATCTTTTCACGGCCGATCCGCGCGTGCTGCCGACGCCGACGGCAACCGAGCTCGGCAAGCTCGCTGCCGAGGAGGTGGTCCGCGCCTACCTGCAGAGCCATGGCGAGATGCCGCGTTCGCTGATCATCGATCTGTGGGGGAGCGCCACGCTCAGGACCGGCGGCGAGGAGATCGCCCAAGGGCTTGCGCTGATGGGTTGCCGCCCCATTTGGGATCCCGCCACGGGCCGCGTCACCGGCATGGAGGTGCTGCCGCCCGCCGTCATGGGCCGGCCGCGCGTGGACGTGACGTGGCGCATTTCCGGGCTGTTCCGCGACCTGTTCCCGGCCCAGATCGCGCTGATCGATGCCGCGGTGAAGCTCGTGGCCGTCCGCGACGAGGACGATGAGGAAAGCCCGTTGGCCGCCGCCCGGCGCGCAAGCGATCACGAAGAAGCGCCCGCTCGCATCTTCGGCAACGCGCCCAGCGCTTACGGCGCGGGCGTCGAAGACTTGCTGGGACGGGACACGGTGGACGAGGCGCTCGGCGCGGCCTATCTCGCGGCGACGTCGCACAGCTATGCCGGCGCCGAGGGCTTTGGCACGGCAAACCCCGGGGCGTTCGCGGATCGCGTGGCGGACGCCGATCTTCTGCTCCACACATCCGACGATCCGAGCCGCGACATTCTCGAAGGCGCGGAGGACGTGGCCCATGTGGGCGGGTTCGCCGCCGCCGCGCGTACGCTCGGCGCCACCCCCGATCTCGTCATGCTCGACGTGACCGACCCGGCGCGCCCGCGCGCGCGGCCGCTCGATCAAGCGCTGGCCCGCATCGTGCGCGGGCGGGCAACGAGTCCCATATTTATCGCAGGCATGATGCGCCATGGCGCGCGCGGTGCTGCCGAACTCGCCGAGACCGTCGACCGGCTCGTCGACTTCGCCGAGACCACTGGTGCGGTCTCCAGCGCGCTGTTCGATGAGGTGCACCGCGCCTATCTGGCCGACGAGACTGTGCGCGACTTTCTGTTGCGCGAGAACCCACAAGCCGCGCGCGCCATCGCCGAGCGGCTTGAGGCGGCGCGAAGCAAAGGCCTGTGGCATCCGCGGCGTAACGACCTTGGCACCGAAGTAATCGCCCGCGAGACGGAGGCGGTTCTATGAACACCCTTCGCGTCCGGGGCGCCTGCCCGCGTCTTGCCGCGCCGATGGAAACCGGCGACGGGCTGTTGGCGCGCATCGTGCCGGCCGGTCCGATAAAGCTCAAGACGCTCGCCGGCCTCTGCACCGCCGCACGGACGCACGGCAACGGCACGATGGAGATATCAGCCCGCGGCAACCTCCAGATTCGCGGACTTGAGCCGGACACGGCGCCGCTTCTTGCCGATCGGGTCGCGGCCCTCGGCATCGATAGCAGCGACGGCGTGCCGGTTCTCACCGATCCGCTGCCGGGCGACCCTAGCGCTCTCATTGACGCGAACGCGCTTGCTATCGAGCTGCGCCAAGTTCTCGCCGCCTCGCGACTTGTGCTTGCGCCGAAAGTGTCGGTGATCGTGGATGGCGGCGGTAGGCTTCACCTCGATGGGCTTACGGCGGACATTAGAATTAGGGCCGTCAGCGCCACGGATGGTCCGCGACTTCATATTGCACTCGGAGGTGACGGAGCAACAGCCACACCGCTTGGCACGGTCGCGCCGGATGAGGGGTGCGATGCCGTTTCGCGTCTGCTTGCGGTGATTGCGGCTCATGGCCCGGAAGCGCGCGGCGCCGATGCGCTGCAGAGCTGCGGTTTGGCGGAGTTCCGGGACGCCGTCCAGGCCCGCATTGAGTTTCAACCGCTGCCACCAACCCGGCTCCCAGCCGTTATGGTTGGCACGCACTCTCTCAAGGGCGATCTCTATGCGGTGGGTATCGGGCTCACTTTCGGCCACACCCAAGCCCACACGCTGAATGCGCTGACCGAGATTGCCCGTGTACACAACGCCCTATGGGCGCGGCCTGCGCCGGATCGCACGTTGCTGCTCGGGCCTTTCCAAAGGACAAAAGTAAAAACGATACGGGACGAGGCGAGACGTTTGGACTTCGCGGTTGAGGCGGCAGATCCGCGCCGCCGCATCGTCGCCTGCCCCGGCGGGCCGGCTTGCGCCTCGGGACTGATCGCCTCACGGAGGCTCGCGGCGGAGATCGCGGAGGCGGTCGAGTTCGCCGGCATGGGCATCGCAGTGCATGTTTCAGGCTGCGCCAAGGGCTGCGCACATCCGGGCGTGGCCCCGTTGACCATTGTCGGCACCGAGCAAGGCTGCGGTCTCATTCATGGCGGGCCCGCGCGGTCGCGGCCGGACACATACATCGATGAAAGCGGCGTCGTGGCCGAGATCGTGCGCCTGACGTCGCGGGAGACCGCCGATGCTTAAGCAGGACTACATCCGCGATGGCGCTGCGATCTACGCCCGGTCCTTCGCCATTATCCGCGAAGAGGCGGATCTCGCGCGATTCTCGGATGCACAGGCGGACATCGCCGTGCGCATGATCCACGCCTGCGGCCGTGTCGATGCCGCGGCCTCGATCGACTTTTCGCCGGACTTTGTGCACGACACGCGCGGCGCCTTACGAGAAGGTGCGCCGATCTTCTGCGACGCGCAGATGGTGGCCCATGGCGTCACGCGCGCGCGGCTGCCCGCGGACAACGATGTGATCTGCACGCTGCGTGACGACCGCGTTCCGGACCTCGCGGCAAAGCTCGGTACCACGCGGTCTGCCGCCGCGCTCGAACTGTGGCGCGACCGGCTCGAGGGTAGCGTCGTCGCTATCGGCAATGCGCCCACCGCCCTGTTCCATCTGCTGGAGATGCTGAGGGCCGGCGCACCGAAGCCGGCTGCGGTGCTCGGCATTCCCGTGGGCTTCGTCGGCGCGGCAGAATCGAAAGACGCGCTCGCGGAGAGTGCCTATGGCGTGCCCTGGCTCGTGGTGCGCGGGCGCATGGGCGGCAGCGCCATGACCGCCGCGGCCCTCAACGCGCTCGCCAAGGAGGGCATATGACCGGACGGCTCATCGGCGTCGGCGTCGGCCCGGGCGATCCGGGGCTGCTCACGCTCAACGCCATCGAGGCGCTGAAGGCGGCCGACGTGATCGCCTATTTCGCCAAGGCGGGCAATGAGAGCAATGCGCGGGCCATCGTCGCCGACCATCTGAGCGGCGTCGAGGAACTGCCCCTGCTCTATCCCGTGACCACCGAGATCCCCAAAGAGCACGCCGGCTATCGCGACGCGATCCGCGATTTCTACGACGTCTCGGCCGCTGCGGTCGCTTCGCATCTCGACGATGGGCGCACCGTCGCGGTGCTGTCCGAAGGAGATCCCCTGTTCTACGGCTCGTATATGCATATCCATGTGCGTCTCAGCGATCGCTATCCCACCGAGGTGATTGCCGGGGTGACCGGCATGTCGGGCTGCTGGTCTTCGGTCGGGGCGCCGATGACCCAAGGCGACGACGTGTTCACGGTGCTGCCGGCGACGCTGCCCGAATATGAGTTGGAGCGCCGCTTCGCCGACGCCAACGCCGCCGTGGTGATGAAGATCGGCCGCCACCTCGCCAAGGTGCGCCGCGCGCTCGACCGCGCCGGGCGTCTCGACCGGGCCATCTATGTGGAGCGCGGCACCATGGCGAACGCATCCGTGATGAAACTCACCGACAAGCTCGATATGACGGCGCCCTATTTCGCTATCGTTTTGGTGCCGGGCTGGGAGGGCCGCGCATGAGCGGACGCCTGACCATTGTCGGGCTGGGGCCCGGCGACCACCGCTATCTGACGCCGGAGGCGCGCGACGCATTGATCGCGGCTGACGCGCTCTACGGCTACGAGCCCTATCTCGACCGGGTGCCGGTGCGCGAGGGCCAGGCGCGACATGGGTCCGGCAATCGCGTCGAAGGCGCGCGCGCCGAAGCCGCGCTGCGCCAAGCGGCCGACGGCGCGCATGTGGCCATAATCTCCGGCGGCGATCCCGGCGTGTTCGCCATGGCGGCGGCCGTGTGCGGAGAGATCGAAGCCGGACCCAATGAATGGCGCGCGCTCGACCTGGCCGTGGTGCCGGGCATCACCGCGATGCTGGCCGTGGCGGCAAGAGCCGGCGCGCCCTTGGGCCATGATTTTTGCGCCATCTCGCTGTCGGACAACCTCAAGCCTTGGAATCTGGTCGAGAAGCGTCTCGATGCGGCCGCGGCGGCCGGGTTCGTCATCGCGCTCTACAATCCTGTCTCGCAAGCCCGGCCCTGGCAGCTCGGCCAGGCCTTCGCGCTACTCGCCCGGCATCTTGCGCCGTCGACGCCCGTGGTGTTCGGCCGCGCGGTGGCCCGCGACGACGAGGCGCTGACCGTCACCACCTTGGACAAGGCGGTCGATACGAAGGCCGACATGGCCACGCTCGTCATCGTCGGCTCGCCGCAAACGCGCATTATTCCGCGCGACGGTAAGCCGCCGCTCGTTTACACGCCGCGGGTCGCGGCGGCGGTAACGGCATGATCGAGCCAGGCCAACACGTCCTCGACCGTCTCGACGGCGTCGACATCAGGCAATGTGGGGCGCTTCACCAGAACCACCGGCAGATGCAAGGCGCGCGCACCGGCAATCTTGCCGTAGCTCGCTTCGCCGCCGCTATTCTTGGCGACGATCACATCGATGCGATGGCGCTCCAGCAGCGCCCGATCGTCCGCCTCGTTGAAGGGACCGCGCGCGATGAGATAGATCGCGTGGGGCACGGCGAGCGGCGGATCAACGGGATCGACACTGCGCACGAGATAAGTGTGCTGCGGGGCGCGCTCGAATGGCGCGATCTCCTTGCGGCCCAACGCCAGAAGGACGCGGCGCGGGGCCATGCCAAGCGTGTCGAGCGCATCGGCGATGGTCTCCACTTCGATCCATTGATCGCCTTGCCGCTGCTCCCAGGCCGGACGCCGCAGGGCGAGCAGCGGCACGCCGGCCAGCTCGGAGGCGCGTGCCGCATTGGCGGAGATCTGCGCAGCGTAGGGGTGCGTGGCGTCGATCAGCACGTCGATGGTCTCATCGCGCAAATACGCCGCGAGCCCTTCGGCGCCGCCGAAGCCGCCGGCACGCGTCGGCACACCTTGCGGCACGGGGTTGGCCGTGCGGCCGGCCAGCGACAAGGTGACGGCGCAATTGGAACGTATAGCGAGCGAGCCGGCCAGCGCCCGCGACTCCGCCGTCCCGCCGAGAATGAGGATCTTCATGGCGCGCCCTGAACCGATCATGCCGGACCCTGCCCCAGACCGGCGCTGGCTGTCCATCGTCGGCATCGGCGAGGACGGTGTCTCCGGCTTGGGCGCCGGCGCGCGCGATTTGATCGCGACCGCCGAGATCGTGTTCGGCGGCGCCCGGCATCTAGCGCTTGCCGCACCTTTGATCCGCGGCCAGTCCAAGCCTTGGCCGACCCCGTTCTCGCTCGCCGTCGGCGAGGTGCTGGGCATGCGCGGACGCCGGGTCTGCGTACTCGCTTCGGGCGATCCCTTCTTCTATGGAGTCGGCGCCACGCTTTCGGGCCATATCCCGCCCGATGAGATGCATGTGGTGCCGGCGCCGTCCGCTTTCAGCCTAGCGGCGGCCCGCATGGGCTGGGCCCTTCCTGAGACCGTGCTCGTCTCCGTGCATGGCCGGGCGCTGGACCGTATCCGGCCGCATCTCCATCCCGGCGCGCGCATCCTGGCGCTCACCTCCGACGAAGAGGGGCCGGCTGCCCTTGCGCGGCTGCTCACCGAGCACGGCTTCGGTTCGTCGGCGATCACGGTGTGCGAGGCGCTCGGCGGCTCAGATGAGCGCATGCGCAGCGCACGGGCCGACGCCTTCAACGTGACGGACATCGCCGCGCTGAACACCGTGGCCATCGAGGTCGCGGCATCTCCTGATGCACGCCTCATCGCCTATACGCCGGGACTCGCGGACGATCTGTTCGAGCATGACGGGCAGATCACCAAGCGGGAGATTCGCAGCCTGACCTTGTCGGCGCTCGCGCCCAAGCGTGGCGAGCTTCTGTGGGATGTCGGCGCGGGCTCAGGCTCCGTCGCCATCGAATGGATGCTCGCCGATCCCTCCTTGCGCGCCATTGCCATCGAAGCACGCGCCGACCGCGCTGCCCGCGTAAGCCGCAACGCTTGCGCGTTTGGGGTGCCAGGGCTTCAGATCATCGAAGGCTCGGCACCGGATGCGCTCGCCGGGCTCGAGGCACCGGATGCGATTTTCATCGGCGGCGGCGGAAGCACGCAGGGTGTGCTGGACGCCTGCATCGCGTTGCTCAAGCCCGGCGGACGGCTGGTGGCCAACGCCGTGACACTGGAGACAGAATCAGACTTGATCGAGCGGCACGCACAGCTTGGCGGCGCGCTCACACGCATCGCCGTGTCGCGAGCCGACCCGGTCGGAAACAGAACAGGCTGGCGCCCCGCCATGCCGGTCACGCAATGGGGATGGGAGAAATCATGATCGTCGCAGGGATCGGCTGCCGCAAGGGCACCACGGCACAGGATATCGACACGGCGATCGACACGGCGATGGCCGAAGCGGGCAAGCCCCGCGAGTCATTAAGCGCCATCGCGACCTCGGACGGAAAAGGCAGTGAGCCGGGCATCATCGAGGCGGCGGCCGGGCGTGGTGTGCGGCTCGATCTCGTCAAACCCGGCGAGCTCGAAGCGGCGGGGCCGCGCACGCAGTCCTCCTCCCCGAGGGTGAAGGAGCTGTTCGGCGTGCCGTCCGTGGCGGAAGCCGCTGCGCTCGCCGCCGCGGGCTCCACCTCGAAGCTGCTCGTGCCGCGCATGGTCGTGGGCCCGGCGACCTGCGCCATCGCCGCGACCGAAGAGGATTCGTGAGCGTCCATTTCATTGGCGCGGGGCCCGGCGCCGCCGACCTGATTACGGTGCGCGGCCGGGACATCCTCGCGCGCTGCCCGGTCTGTCTCTATGCCGGGTCCATCGTGTCGAAAGACCTGCTTAGCTATTGCGCGCAAGGCGCAAGGCTCATCGACACCGCACCATTATCGCTCGATGAGATCGAGGCGGAATATGTGGCCGCGCATGAAGGCGGGCTCGACGTGGCGCGGCTCCATTCCGGCGATCTCTCGGTGTTCAGCGCCGCCGCAGAGCAGATGCGCCGGCTCGATGCGCGCGGCATCCCCTATACGCTGACGCCGGGCGTGCCGGCTTTCGCCGCCGCCGCCGCGGTACTCAATTGCGAGCTCACTGTGCCGGAAGTGGCGCAGAGCGTGGTGCTGACGCGCATGCCGGGCCGCGCCTCGCGCATGCCCGAGGCTGAGACGCTTGCGAACTTCGCCGCGACGGGCGCGACGCTTGTCATCCATCTTGCCATCCACGCGCTAGACAGAGTCGTCGCGGAGCTGACGCCATTCTACGGCGCGGACTGTCCGGTCGCCGTGGTGGCGCATGCGAGCCAATCCCAGCAACGGATCCTGCGCGGGACGCTCAGTGACATTTGCGGACAACTCGAACGCGACCCGATCGAGCGCACGGCGCTGATCCTGGTCGGGCGCGCGCTTCAAGCCCAGGATTTTCGGGAGAGCGCGCTCTACGACCCCGACTATCGCCGCCGCTACCGGGAAGGCCCGGCATGAGCGAAAAACGCATGACCGACAGGGTTACCTTCGCGGTCGAAGACCACGATTTCGATGTCAACGGCCTTGCCGGCGACGACCTTGGCCGCGGCCTCGCGCGCCGCGCGCGCCACCGCATCACCAAGCGCGATGTTTTCGGCTTTCGCGTGGCCGAAGGCTTCCGCCGCCGTGTTGGAGGCGCGGATGCTGGCACACAGCGCAGCCGAGCCGCCCGCGGTCTCCGCAAGCTTGGCCAGCGCATCGAGATCGACGGTGCCGCGCTTGGAATGCAGATCCAGCAGCCCTTGGGCAAGCTTTGTCATCTTGGCCACACCCCCGGCGATGGTGACGCGCGGCACGGGATGGCTCTTCACATATTTGAGCGTGCCGCCGATGAAGTCGCCCATGTCGATAAGCGCCGTCTCCGGCAGATCGTACATCTTCTGCACGGCGCCCTCGGAGGTGTTGCCGGTGGACGCGGCGATATGCTCAAGCCCGCAGGCGCGCGCGACGTCGATGCCGCGATGGATGGAATGAATCCAGGCCGCGCAGGAATACGGAACCACGATGCCCGTGGTGCCGAGGATCGACAGGCCATCGACAATGCCGAGGCGGCCGTTCAAGGTTTTCTGGGCGAGCGCCGCACCGTTCGGGATGGCGATCTCCACCTCCACGTCGCCGGCGTCGCGGTGCTCGGCGGCGACCTCTTCGATGGCGCCGGCGATCATCTTGCGCGGCACGGGGTTGATTGCAGGCTCGCCCGGCGGGATCGGGAGCCCGGGCCGCGTCACCGTGCCGACCCCCTCGCCAGCGCGAAACGTCACGCCGGAGCCAGGCGCGCCGGGCCGCACCGTGACCAGGATCAACGCGCCGTGGGTGACGTCCGGATCATCGCCCGCGTCCTTGACCACGCCGGCCGTGGCCGCGCGATTGCCCCGCGCCGTGGTGGCGAGCGCGAAGGCGGGGCGCTGGCCCCCGGGCAGCGTGATCTCCACGGGATCGGGGAATTCGCCCGTCAGCAGGCCCTGATAGGCGGCCTTGGCGGCCGCCGTGGCGCAGGCGCCGGTGGTCCAGCCCTTGCGGAGCGGGCGGGCGGTCTCGTTCATACCATTCGCTATAGAGCGCTAAGAGCCCGCCGTCACGGGAGGAGCGCACCGTGACCGCACCCGTGACCTCACCAATGAACGCCCCGGCCCTGATTATCGCGGCGCCCCGGTCCGGCGCCGGCAAGACCACGGTGACGCTGGCGCTGCTTGCGGCTCTGCGGCGCCGGGGGCTTGAAGTGCGGGCCGCCAAGGCCGGGCCGGACTATATCGACCCGGCCTTTCACGCCGCCGCGACGGGGCGGGACAGCGTCAATCTCGACAGTTGGGCCATGGGCCCCGCGCTGCTCGATGGGCTGATGGCCAATGCGGCCACCGACAGCGATATCCTTGTCATCGAGGGCGTCATGGGCCTGTTCGACGGGATCGGGCGGGAGCCCGTCCGCACCGGGGCCACGGCGGATCTTGCCGCGCGGTTTGGTGTGCCGGTCATTCTTGTGCTCGACGTGTCCGGCCAGTCACAATCGGCGGCGGCGCTGTTGCGTGGCTTCGCAACACACAAGAAAGATGTGCGCATCGCCGGCGTGGTGCTGAACCGCGTTGGCAGCGCGCGCCATGAACGGCTGGTGGCAGAGGCGATCGCCGGCTTGGAGATCCCAATTCTCGGCGTGCTGCCGCGCGCAGAGGCGGTCGCCCTGCCCGAGCGGCATCTCGGCCTGGTGCAAGCGGGCGAGCATAGCGATCTCTACGCGCTGCTCGATGCGCTCGCCGATCTGGCGGAACGGCACCTCGATCTCGACGCGATCATCGCGCTCGCGGCGCGCCCGACCCTCTCGACGGACGCAATGGGGTCCGCCCTACCGCCGCCAGGCATGCGCATCGCGCTGGCCCAAGACGCCGCGTTCACCTTCGTCTATTCGCATGTGGTGCAGGGCTGGCGCAGTCAAGGCGCGGAGATCGTGCCGTTCTCGCCGCTCGCCGACGAGGGGCCCGACGACACCTGCGATGCCTGTTGGCTTCCGGGAGGCTATCCGGAACTGCATGCGGGCGCGCTCGCCGCCGCGACGGCTTTCAAGACGCGCCTTACCGCCTTCGCCGAAACGCGACCGGTGCACGGCGAGTGCGGCGGCTACATGGTGCTCGGCGAAGGCCTGGTCGATGCGCATGGCGTGCGCCACGCCATGACCGGCCTGCTTGGCCACACCACAAGCTTCGCCGACCGTAAGCTGCATCTCGGCTATCGCCGCGCCGTTCTGCTAGCCGATTGCGCGCTGGGAAAGAAGAGCAGCGCGGTCCGCGGGCACGAATTTCATTACGCGAGCGTGATCGAGACCGGGAACGACGCGCCGCTCGCCGACATTGCCGACGGTGAAGGCAACCCCCTCGGCACCACGGGCGGGCGGCGTGGCAACGTCACCGGCACGTTCTTCCATGCCATTGCTACGGAGTAGGTCTTCCCGGCGAACGCCGGGATCCAGGGCTACCGATTCCGAGTCTTTTATCTGGATTCCGGCTTGCGCCGGAATGACGCTAAATCGGCTTGTCCGATACGTGAGCTTCTTCGAAGGTCGCCATGCCTGTGTGGCAGGCAAGCGCGGCGCGCAAAACCAAAAGCGCGACCGCCGCGCCCGAGCCTTCGCCAAGCCGCATGCCGAGATCGAGCAGCGGCGTCATGCCGAGTTCTTGAAGCAAGAGCCGGTGGCCCGCTTCCGCCGACAGGTGACCGGCGAGCGTATGGTCGAGCGCGTCGGCCTTGAGTGCCCTCAAAGGCGCAACGGCGGCTGTCGAGACAATGCCGTCGATGAGCACGGGGATGCGTTTGTGGCGCGCGGCCAAGCACGCGCCGAGAATGGCGGCGAGTTCGCGCCCGCCGAGGCTTGCGGCCGCACGCAGCGGATCGCGGCACGCATCTTCATGCCGCTTCAGCGCCGTCTCGATAGCCAGTCTCTTCCGGGCAAACCCCGCATCGTCCACGCCCGTGCCGGTGCCGGCGAAGCGGGCGCCGCCGCCGAACAGGGCGCCGGAGAGCGCCGCCGAGGCCGTGGTATTGCCGATGCCCATTTCGCCGAGCACGATCAGATCGGCGCCGTCCGAGACCTCGTCATAACCCGCAGTGACCGCCTCGAGGAATTCCGGCTCGGTCATGGCGGGCGTTTGCGTAAAGTCGGCGGTGGGCTGATCCAGGGACAGCGCGATGACGCGCAAGTTTGCGCACGCCTCGCCCGCGAGCTGATTGATGGCCGCGCCGCCAGAGGCGAAATTCGCGACCATCTGCTCGGTGACCTCGGACGGATAGGCGGAGACGCCCTGCGCGGTGACGCCGTGATTGCCGGCGAAGACCAGAATCTCTACGCGATCGAGCGCCGGCGGATTGCGGCCCTGCCACGCGGCGAGCCAAGCGGTGGCCGTCTCCATTCTGCCTAGGCTTCCCGGCGGCTTGGTCAGCCGCGCCTCGCGCGTGCCGACGGCTTCGGCCGCTTGGCTATCGGGACCGGGCAGGTCGAGACAGGCGTCACGCAAATCGTCAAGGGAGGCAAAGCGGGACATTTCGGCGTAAACTCTTGGCTGCAAAGGACTCCTCGCCCGGAAGCGGCGAGATGAGGAAGGATTTCACGGGGATGGGCGGCATTACCACGGACCTCAGGACGGGCCTAGCCTTTTGCACGCGGCTGCCGGTCACCGCGGGCGAGCCTGCGAACCTGGGCCAGGCCGCGTGGAGCTTCCCCGTGGTCGGCGCGCTGGTGGGCGGTGCCGGTGCCCTTGTCTATTGGCTGGCCGGCTCGATTGGGCTTGCCCCCTTCGTCTCGGCCACGCTGGCAGTGGCAGCGACCGCGCTCATAACCGGCTGCCTGCATGAGGACGGGCTTGCCGACACCGCGGACGGTTTCGGCGGCGGCGCCTCAAAAGAGCGCAAGCTCGAGATCATGCGGGATAGCCGCAGCGGCGCCTATGGCGTCGTCGCGCTCATTGTCTCCTTCATGTTGCGCGTGGCGGCGATCGCAAGTCTGGCAGGGCCCGGGCTCGTCGCAGCGGCGCTGATCGCCGCACATGCGGGCGCGCGGGCGGCAATCCCTGTGTTCATGCGCGCGGTGCCAGCTGCGCGTCAGGACGGACTCTCGGCCGGTGCCGGCACGCCGCCAACGAGGAGCGCGACCATCGCCGCATTGCTTGGTCTTCTGGCGCTGGCGCTCAGTCTCGGCGTTGGCACAGGCCTTGTCGCCGCGCTCCTGGTTGCCGCCGGGCTGGTCGTCATGGCGCGGTTGACCCTCAAGCAAATCGGCGGACAGACCGGGGACGTGATCGGCGCCGTGGAACAGCTCAGCGAGATTATGATTCTGCTTGCCGCCGCGGCGCTCCTCTAGAGGCGCTATAGTGAGTGAAACCCTAAGCCGGCCGTAACGGGGCGGAAAGGCAGTCATGGTAGAGTGCCCGGAGAATAAGAGTCTTGATCGGCTCAGGAACTGCAGGGAGTTTGTTTCATGCGTATCGTGATTGCGTTTTCGCTTGTTTGCGGTGTGGCCTTCGTTGCACCCACAGTGGTCAGTGCGGCGCCGCTTGCCCTGTCCGACCATGCGGCCGTGACCAAGACGGTTGGCAGCGCCCAGTCAAAGGTCGGAACCGTGGGCTGGCGTAACCGGTCCCGCCGTGGTGCCCGCCGCTCCGTGCGCGGCTGCGACTGGAGATCCACCCCGTATTGGCGCCCCTACCAGTATTACAACTGGCAGTACTACTACCCGTATGGCGGTCCGCTCTTCTAAGAGCTCGTCCAGAGGCGTCGTCCAGGGGCGTCGTCTAGAGGTCTTGGGCCTGCGCGTTTCTGAACGCGTTTCACGGCGATGTGACGGCGATGCGCGTTGCCGTGCCCGCGCGCGCCCGATAGGCTCAGGTCTGCCGGGGGCGGTTTGCGCATCAGGAGCCTGAAATGCGTCACTCCCTCATTCTGTTTGCTGCCGCGAGCGTCGTGGCGGTCTTCTCGTTTGGGTCCGGACCGGCCCAGGCGGCTTCTCTTCCAAAGCTCGATCAGATCAGCACCGAGCGCGCAAGCGTGGAACCGGTGCGCTATTACCGCCGGCGCGGCTATCGCTCATACCGCTACCGGGGTCCCCGCTATTATCCGCGCACGTACCCGTATGCGCGCCCCTACAACTACTATTATGGGCCACCCTATAGCCGCTATTACCGGAACTACGGCTACTGGCGCCGGCCCTATTACGGCCGCCCCTACTATTACTAGCAGGACGTCACCAGGGCCGGCGGCACCCCCGCCGGCCCTATCCCTTCCGCAAAAACAAAGGTGACAGGACGCGGGTCCATTGTGGCAGAGTGCGCCGCGTGACCCTGCCCGCCTCTTCCATATCCGCCCGTGCGCTCGCGCGCGCCGCGCTTGGCCGTCCCGGCGCGCCGGCCGTGCTGCCCGATCGCCTGCTCGTGGTCGATGTGGAGCGGCAGACCGCCGCGTGGATCGAGGACGGCGAGGCCAAAGCGGTGTGGCCCGTTTCCACGGCACTCAACGGCATCGGCGGCGAGGAGAACTCCTTCAAGACGCCGCCGGGCTGGCATCGCATTCACGCGCGCATCGGCGAGAACGCGTGCGCCGGCACGGTGTTCGACTCGCGCGAACCCACCGGGCAGATCTGGCGCGGCGAGGATTGTGACAGCGACCTCATCCTCACGCGCATCCTCACGCTCGATGGGCTCGAGGACGGCCTCAATCGCGGCCCGGGCCATGACTCGCTTGAGCGCTACATCTACCTGCACGGCACCAATCAAGAAGATATGATCGGGCGGGCGGCCTCTCGGGGCTGCGTGCGGCTCTCGAACGCCGATATCTGCGCCTTGTTTGAGCGCGTCGCCGAGGGCGATCTCGTGCTCATCGCCCCGCCGGAGGCGCATGCGATCCCCGATCTCTATGGCGGCCGTTTCCACTATGCGGGGCTCGGCGGCTCGGGGATGAGCGCCATCGCCCAGTTTCAAGCGATGACCGGCGGGCGCGTGAGCGGCAGCGACCGCGCCTTCGATCACGGCGAACGGGCCGATGTGCGCGCGCAGTTCGAAGCGCTCGGCATCGGCGTCTTCCCGCAGGATGGCAGCGGTGTCGGCGACGACTGCGCGGCGCTCGTCGTGTCCACGGCGGTCGAGGAGCAGGTTCCGGACTTCGCCGCGGCGAAGGCACAAAACGTGCCGGTCGTGCATCGCTCCGAGATGCTCGCGCAATTCGTTGCCCGGTTCCGCTCCATTGCCGTGACGGGCACCAGCGGTAAGTCCACGGTCACCGGCATGACGTTCGAGATCCTACGCGGCGCGGGCCGCGATCCTTCCGTCATCACGGGCGGCGATTTGCCCGTGCTGCAAGCCGAAGGTCTGATCGGCAATGCTTGCGCTGGCCAGTCCGACCTTCTCGTCGTCGAGGCGGATGAGAGCGACGGGTCCTTGGTGCGCTACACGCCGGCGGTCGGCGTGATCCTGAACCTTCAACGCGACCACAAGGAAATGGACGAGGTGGCGGCGATGTTCGCCACGCTTCGCGCCCGGGCGCGCGAGACGCTGGTCGTGGGCGACGACGAGAATCTCGATCAATTTGCCGGCGGCGCCTTGCGCTTCGGCTTGAGTGCACGCGCCGCTGTGCGTGGACAAGACATCGTGCCGGGCCCGTACTCGAGCGCCTTCCGCGTAGAGGACGTGAAGTTCGAAGTTCCCGTGCCGGGGCTTCACAACGTGATGAACGCGCTCGCGGCAATCGCCGCGGCCCGCGCGGTGGATGTGCCGCTCGCCGAGATGGCGGAGCCGCTGTCGCGCTTCTCCGGTATCGGCCGGCGCTTTCAGACCGTGGGCTGCAAGAGCGGCATCGAGGTGGTGGACGACTTTGCCCACAACGCGGAGAAGATTGCCGCGGCGATCCGCACCGCGAAGCTCCGCGGAACTCGCGTGCTGGCGATCTACCAGCCGCATGGCTACGGCCCCACGCGGTTTCTGTGGCAGGATTTCGTCCGGACCTTCACCGGCGAACTGTCGCCGGACGACCGCCTGTGGATGCTCGAAGTGTTCTATGCAGGCGGCACCGCCACGCGCGATTTTTCCGCCGCCGACATCGTGGACGAGATCAAGGCACATGGTACCGACGCGGCCTTCGCGCCCTCGCGGGATTGGCTCATCGAGCGGCTTGCCGAAAACGCCAAAGAGGGCGATGTCATTCTGGTGATGGGTGCGCGCGATCCGTCCCTCACGGCATTTGCCCGTGAGATCCTAGGCGCACTCAGCGACTAGGCCGCCCTTCGTCAGTTTCCGAAAAGGCCCGAGATGAAGCTGTCGAAGCCGTTGCTTTGCCGGCGCCGCTGGGCTTGCTCGCGGGAGCTCGAACCCGATTCGGCGACCTCCGGCGTGGCGGGGACCGGGAACTGCGCCGGATTGTTGAAAAGCTTCCCCGCCATGCGGTTGTCGATACCGTAAATGTCGGCGCGCGGGTTCAGCCTGCCGTCCTCCTCGGCGATCGCCGTGAAATAGGTGAGGTGCACGGGGACGCTCTTGTTGAGCGAGATCACGGTGCTGTCTTGCGGTCCCTTGGCCACCAAGCTCTGAATCTGGCCCATGGACCACCCCTTGTCCTCGCCGAGAAGCAGCGCGGCAAACCGGTCCGGCTGGTTCACGCGAATGCAGCCATGGCTCAACGTGCGCGTCGTCTCGGCGAACAGCTCGCGTTGCGGCGTGTCGTGCATGTAGATCGCGTGCTTGTTGGGGAAGTTGAACTTGAACTGGCCAAGCACGTTTGCCGGACCCGGCTCTTGCGTGAAGGTGTAGGCGTGAATGTTGGCGGTGTTCCAGTCGACACTGTCGGCGCTGATGCGCTGGCCCTTATAGTTCACCGCGAGCCCATAGCGCGCCAGCATGGCGTCCTTCGAGCTGCCGAAGAACCCGCCACCACCGGGGCCCTTAAGCTTCGGCGCCAAATCTTCCTTGATGATGGTCGGCGGCACCGTCCAATTCGGATGGAACACGATGTTGCGCATCTGCGCGGTGAAGAACGGCGTCGCGTATTGGTACTGACCGACAATGGTCTTTTCCTGATAGATCGTCCGGCCGCCCTTCATGACGCGCGTGTTGAACTCCGGAATGTTGTTCCACACGTAGTAGCTGCCGAGCTCACGCGGCATCCAGCGCCAGCGTTCCATGTTGATCACGATCAGCTGGACGTTGCGGTCGTTGTTCGGATTGCGGCCGGTGGCCTGCGCCGAATCGCGGGCCCTGGCCAGGGCGGCCTGCAGACGTTTGAACTGCGGGTGCTGCGGGTGAAGCGACACCAGGTAAGCGCCCGGGTTGTCCGCCGCGGCGGTCTCGGCGAGAACGGTCTGCGGATCGCGCAGTTTGGGATGTTGATCGAAGAGCTTGCTCACCTGCGAGGGGGTCAGGCGGCCAATCTGCGCATCGCGCGCATAGCTCAGCACCGCGATCGAGAGCTGAAGCTCGTCGTCAGCGTGCGCGTTCGGCGTCGCCAGCAAATCGTCTTCGGGCGGGAGCTCGAACGAGGCGGCGTCGAGACCCCAATCGTCGGCTTTTCTGATCTCGGCCATGACCGCCCGGGCCTTTTCGCTGAAGCCGATGTCGGTGACCCAAAGCGGCGGGCCTTCGTGGGCTCCGTAGAACTCTTTCAGGGCCGTGAGATCCGAAGCCGCCACGTTTTTGAATTTGCCGGGCTCCTCGAGTTTCGCGCGGATGTCGGCGACAACGGGATGGGCCGGTGGCGGGGGAGGCGGCGCCGGCTCAAGTTCCTCGCCGGGCGCAGTTCCTTCGGCAGTCTCTTCGGACGTCTCTTCGGCAGTCCCTTCCTCTGCGGCAGTCTCTTCCTCTTCGGCAGTCTCTTCCTCTTCGGCAGTCTCGTCGGCCTTGGCGACACCGTCCGCCGCAGAACTTTCCGCATCCGTGGCGCTAGCGTCTTGAGCCTCCGCCGGGTCGGGCGCGGTGTCTAATTTAGTGCTGTCGGGGGCGGCGTCCGCAGGCTCTGGCGGAGGCGCCGGGGCATCGGCGGGGGTCAGCGCCGCGATCTTCTCCTCCGGCGCATCGCTCGGTGACGCCTCATCGGCGGGCGGCGCCCCATCGGCCGAAGGCGCGGGCGCGGCGACCAGGTTCTCTTCCGGCGGCGGCGTGATTTCGAGCACGACGCTCGCATCGTTGACCGGCACCGCGGCGGTCACCGTGGGCTCCGCGGGCTCGGTCTCCGCCACCTTTGACGTGTCGGCGTCCATCGTGACGGCCTCGGCCTGGATCTCTTCCGCAAGCTGGACCGGTGCGGCAGCTTCCTGAGCATCCGTCTCGGGCGCTTCCACGGTCTCGGCCGGCTTCTCGTCCTCCAGCGGCGCGGCGGGCTCGTCTGCCTCCGCAACCTCGGCCGGTGTCTCGTCCTTGTCCGCCTCGTCGCTCGCCGTTTCCTCTGCCTCTTCCGCCGCCGCGGTCTCGATAGGCTCTTCGCTTTCGGCCGGCGCAGGCGCCATCTCCGTGGACGGCGCGTCTGCGGTGGGCTCGGAATCGTCCCCGATCTCGGCAAGCTCAGCAGGCTTGTCTGTCTCTTCCGGGGTGGCCTCGGCCTCGTCGGCGGGGGAGGCTTCGGTGGGGGAGGCTTCGGCGCTTTCCGCCGGCTCCTCTGTCTCGGCCGCGTCTTCCGCTGGCGCCGGGTCGGGCTCGGGCGCGACGTTCGCCGGCGGCTGCGGTGGGACATCGAGCGCGAGCGCGACACTGGCGGATGAGGACGTGCCGACCGCGACCGTGGCCTCGCTGTTATCCGCTTGGGGCGGCGACACGGCGCTGGCGGAGACGCCCGCCGTCACACGCGTAGGATTGCGGCGCGGCATCGTGGGCCGGAAATACCGCTTCGGCTTGACGGCCTTGGGCGCGGATTGGAAGACGCCGGGGACCGGAATGCGAATTTCGGCAATAGCTGAGGGTGCCGCGATCGGACTCGCAAGCAACATCACCACAGCTACAGCGAGTAGCCCCACAACTTGGGGTCGTCCGCACATCTCCTGGTCCCCTCAACCCCTTAAGCGTAATCCGTGGGAGTGCCAACGGCCACCCTGAAATCACTAACGATTTCGCGAGAGCCCTGACGAATAACGGCAAAACAGGGCAGTTCCTGGGCCTTCGACAAAGTATACAGAAGGTGTCACCCGGAGGCATCACTTCGAGCTTCTGCCAAGCATCCAGCGATTTTTTCGAGCCATCCTGCCACCGAAATGGGCATATGCGCGGATTTCGCGCAGTCTTTATGACGCCTGAGATTTGATCGATGCTGTCATCGGTGCAATAACCCCCTACATCAGCATGACCTTTAGATATCCGAGTTGCGGCGCCGCGGCTCCTAGGGCCTCGCGAAGAACGGCCCCAATCTTGCTCGTATCTTCACATATACAAGCTGGACGGTCCGAACTTCTCACCATTCCGAGGTTTTGAGCTATGTGCGGTTTGTGCGGCGAGATCACATTCGATGGCTCGCCGGCTTCTTTGGACGCCTTAGGCGCCATGACCTGCTCGATGGCACCGCGCGGCCCGGATGCGGAGGGCATCGTGGCGCGCGGGCGGGTGGCCTTCGGCCACCGGCGCCTCCGGATCATCGATCTGTCGGAGCGCGGCCAGCAGCCCATGGTCGATTCTGAACTCGGGCTGACGCTGGCCTTCAACGGCTGTATCTACAACCACAAAGAGCTTCGCGCCGAACTGGAAGGACGCGGCTACCGCTTCTTCTCCACCAGCGACACCGAAGTGATCCTCAAGGCCTGGCATGCCTGGGGCGCGGAAGCGCCAAAGCGCTTCAACGGTATGTTCGCCTTCGCGATCCACGAGCGCGATACCGGGCGGGTCATCCTGTGCCGTGACCGGCTCGGCATCAAGCCACTCTACTACACCGAAAGCGGCAAGCGCTTGCGCTTCGCCTCCTCTTTGCCGGCTCTGGTCGCCGCCGACGACGTCGACACCGCGCTCGATCCGGTTGGCCTGGCGCATTACATGACGTTCCATGCCGTGGTGCCGCCGCCGCACACGATTCTTCGTGGCGTGCGCAAGCTGCCGCCGGCGACGCTCCGCATCATCGAGCCGGACGGACGCATTAAGGACAGCGTCTATTGGGAGCTCACATTCGCGCGCTCGAGCGAGGATCTGACGCTGGATCAAGATGTGTGGAAGGAGCGGGTGGGCGATGCGCTGCGGCGGGCCGTCGACCGGCGCATGATCGCCGACGTGCCGGTGGGCGTGCTGCTCTCCGGCGGCGTCGATTCGAGCCTGATCGTGGGCCTGCTGGCCGAGGCGGGGCAGCAGCACCTGAAGACATTTTCGATCGGCTTCGAGGCGGCGCATGGCGAAGCCGGCGACGAGTTCAAATATTCCGACATCATCGCCAAGCATTTCGATACCGACCACACCAAGATCATGATCCCGACGACGAACATGCTGGACGCGCTGCCGGACACGATCAGGGCCATGTCGGAGCCCATGGTGTCCTACGACAATGTCGGCTTCTACCTTCTGTCGCGCGAGGTGGCCAAGCACGTGAAGGTCGTGCAGAGCGGCCAGGGTGCCGACGAGGTGTTCGCCGGGTATCACTGGTATCCGAAGCTCGAGAATTCCAACGACATCCTCACCGACTACAAGGCGTTGTTCTTCGACCGCGATCGCGAGAAGCTCGGCGCCCATCTGTCCGAAGCCTGGATGGCGGAAAACGACGATCCGGCGCGGTTCGTCGAGGCGCATATCACGCGCGCCGGCGCGGAGACGCCGCTCGACAAGGCGTTGCGCATCGACACCACGGTGATGCTGGTCGACGACCCGGTGAAGCGCGTGGACAACATGACCATGGCCTGGGGGCTCGAAGCCCGCGTCCCCTTCCTCGATCACGAGCTCGTCGAGCTCGCCGCGCGGGTGCCACCTGAGCTAAAACTGAAAGACGACGGTAAGGGCGTGCTCAAGGACGTGGCGCGCAACGTCATCCCATCGGAAGTGATCGACCGGCCCAAGGGCTATTTCCCGGTGCCGGCGCTGAAATATATCGATGGGCCCGTGCTCGAGATGACGCGGGACGCATTGACCTCGCAGGCCGCCCGCGACCGCGGGCTGTTCCGTTCCGAATATCTGGGAAACTTATTCGAGAATCCAAAGGCGCACATCACCCCTTTGCGGGGATCCGAACTTTGGCAGTGCGCGTTATTGGAATTGTGGCTTCAAGCTCACAACATCTAGGTCGTGCGATGAGCATGGGAAAGTGCAGCACTGGAGAGGCCGTGCAAGGCGTCGAGCCGCGCGTGGAGACATCCGACTGGGATGGTGTCGCGCGGAGCAACGTCACGCTGGACTGCGGCTGGGGCCGCATTCTGTTTGGCCAGACCTTCGCCAACGCGACGGAACTCGCCGCCTGCATTCGGGCGGAAGGTCCGGGCCGGCGCGACATTGCCTTCTATATTCTGGACCCGCACGTTGTGCTCGCCGCGGCGCCCCAGGAGCTGTTTCTCGATCCCTCCCATACCTACCGGCTCGATCTCAAAGCATATGAGCCTGCGAAGGCCAAACCGCGCGGCTTCTATATTCGCCGCTTGAGCTCCATTCAGGACGCCGAAGAGGTAAACCGGATTTACTCCGCGCGCGGCATGGTCACCGTGCCGCCGGACTTCTTCTGGTCCAAGCGCGACAGCCGGGCTATCACCTATTTCGTCGCCGAGGACGAAGCCACCGGCGGCATTGTCGGCACCGTCACGGGCGTCGATCACGAGGCCGCCTTCGGCGATTTCGAGCGCGGCTCCTCGCTGTGGTGTCTCGCCGTCGATCCGCAAGCAACGCTTCCCGGCATCGGTGAAGCCTTGGTCAGGCGCCTGTCGGAACATTTCAAAGAGCGCGGCGCGGCGTACATGGACCTCTCGGTGATGCACGACAATACGCAAGCCATCGCGCTCTACGACAAGCTCGGCTTCATCCGGTGGGCCACGTTCACCGTCAAGCGCAAGAACGTCATCAATGAAAGGCTGTTCACCGAGGCACCGTTCGACGACGGGGTGCTCAATCCGTACGCGCTGATCATCATCGACGAGGCGCGCAGGCGCGGCATTGGCGTCGACATCCTCGACGCCGAGGGCGGCTTCTTCCGGTTGACCTATGGCGGGCGCTCCGTCATGTGCCGGGAAAGCCTCACGGCGCTAACCACGGCAATCGCCATGAGCATCTGCGACGACAAGCGCGTGACCCGGCGCGTCGTGCAGTCGGTCGATGTCCGGGTTCCCGAACAGGTCACCGCCGCCGACGAGGACTGCACCCGTGCGTTCGTCGAGGATCACGATGCCGTCGTGGTGAAACCGGCGCGCGGCGAGCAGGGCAACGGTGTCGCCGTGGGCCTTCGGACCTGGGACGAGGCGCAGACCGCGATCGAAACCGCACGAAAGATCTGCAACGAGGTTGTCGTCGAGGAATATATTCAGGGCTCCGATTTGCGCATCATCGTTATCGATTATCGCGTGGTCGCGGCCGCCATCCGAAAGCCTGCTGCCGTCATCGGCAATGGGCGCTCAACCGTGCGCGAGCTGATCGAGCATCAATCCCGCCGCCGGGCCGCCGCCACGGGTGGCGAATCGACGATCCCTCTCGACGCCGAAACCGAGCGCTGCGTGGTGGAAGCGGGCCTTTCGCTCGACGCCGTCCCGCCCGAGGACAAGTACATCGTCGTCCGCAAGACGGCCAATCTCCACACCGGCGGCACGATCCACGATGTCACCGGAATCCTGCACCGGACCCTGATCGAAGCCGCCGTGCATGCCGCCCGGGCGATCGAAATTCCGGTCACGGGCATCGATTTCATCGTGAAGGCCCCGACCGAGCCGGACTACTGGTTTATAGAGGCAAACGAACGCCCGGGGCTCGCCAATCACGAGCCTCAACCCACCGCCGAGCGCTTCGTCGACCTGCTGTTTCCCCAGTCAATGCCTGCCGCCGTGCGCGAAGCGCTTCAAATTTAGCCCGCGCCACGCTACCCCTCTATTCGGCGCTCTCCGGAGGGGGCGTCCGCCTCGCCCGATTCCCTCCTCCGGGAAAGTCCGCCTATGCCGATGCTCCATATCAATCTCGCTTACCTCGCCGATACGCTGGAGGAAATGCTCGCGATCCCCAGCCCCACGAGCTACACGGACAACATCGTCCGCCGCTGCGGCGAGGAGCTCGACAGGCTCGGCGTGGCCTTCGAGGTCACCCGTCGCGGCGCCATTCGGGCGGTGCTGCGTGGCGAGGAGCGCCGTCCGGCGCGCGCCGTCGCCGCCCATCTCGATACGCTGGGGGCGCAGGTCAAGGAGATCAAGGCGAACGGCCGGCTCGGCGTGGTGCCGATCGGCCATTGGAGCGCGCGGTTCGCGGCGGGCGCCCGCTGCACGATCTTCACCGAGCAAGGCAGCTATCGCGGCACGATCCTGCCGCTGAAGGCGTCGGGCCATACCTACAATGTCGAGGTGGACGAGCAGCCGACCGGCTGGGGGTATGTGGAAATCCGGGTGGACGCGCGCTCGTCCGGTCCTGACGAGGTGCGGAAGCTCGGCATCGATGTGGGCGACATCGTCGCCATCGACCCGCAGCCCGAGTTCCTGGAAAACGGCTTCATCTGCTCGCGCCATCTGGACGACAAGGCCGGCGTGGCCGTGATGTTCGCGGCCATCGAGGCTCTGGTCTCGTCTAACCAGCCGCTTCCCGTCGACGTGTATTTCCTGTTCACCATCGAGGAAGAGGTCGGCGTCGGCGCCTCGAACATTCTGACGGAGGATGTCGCCTCCCTGATCGCGGTGGACAACGGGACATCGGCGCCGGGGCAGAACAGCTCCGAGTTCGGCGTCACGCTCGCCATGGCCGACCAGAACGGCCCGTTCGATTATCACCTGACGCGCAAGCTCGCCCGGCTGTGCGAGGAGAACGAGATTCTCTGCCAGCGGGACGTATTCCGCTATTACCGGTCGGACGTGGCCTCGGCGGTCGAGGCCGGCCACGACGTGCGCACCGCGTTGATCTGCTTCGGCATCGATGCGTCCCACGGCTGGGAGCGTATTCACATGCACGCCTTGCGGTCGCTCGCCGAGTTGATCACCGCCTATCTGCTCAGCCCCGTTGCCTTTATGCGCGACGTGCAGGAGATCGGCACCCTTAACGGCTTCACGCGCCAGCCGACGGCGGAAGCCGACCAGGAGCTGACCTCCGACGTCAAGATCGACGAGGACTAGATTTTCTTTCGCGCGCGTCGCGCCATGCCGTCGTGCTTGGCCTGGACCTCGATGAAGACGCGCTGGACCTCCGGGTAGTGCGTCTTGATCTCGGTCTCGAGCTGGCTGACGGCCTTCTCGACGCGTTGCGAGGAGACGCCGTCGGCGAAGTCGACGCTGAGCGCCAGCAGAATTTCGTCGGGCCCGAGATGCATGGTGCGCAGCTCGTTGATATGCAGAATGTCCGGCGCCTCGCGGATGATCTCCCGGATGCCGCGCACCACGTCTCCGCTCGCGGACTCGCCGATCAGAAGCCCCTTCGTCTCCCGCGCCAGCAGGATCGCAGCGCCGGCCAGGATGGCGCCGATGACGATGGAGGCGGCGCCGTCGGCCCATTCCAGCCCAAAATTGTGTGCGGCGAAAATGCCGATGGCGGCGGCGGCAAGACCGAGCATGGCAGCGCTGTCCTCGAACAGCACGGTGAAGGTCGCCGGGTCTTTCGATTGGCGCACGGCCTTGAGGATATGAAACGGCCGTCTTGGATTCTGCGCCTTGCGGAACTCCTTGTAAGCGATGGTCCAGGCGGCGGCCTCGAACACGAAGGCCCCGGCAAGAACGATATAGTTGATGTACGGGCTCTCGATCGGATGCGGATGGAGCAGCTTGTAGACGCCCTCGTAGAACGAGATGCCGGCACCGAGGGCGAAGATCAAAATGGCGACCACAAAGGCCCAGAAGAAGATCTCCGCGCCATAACCGAAGGGATGGGCAGCGTCGGCGGGTCTCTTGGCGCGGCTCATGCCGAACAGCAGCAGCCCTTGGTTGCCGGTGTCGACCACAGAGTGGACGCCCTCCGACATCATGGCGGACGAGCCGGTGATGGAGGCGGCCACGAACTTGCTCACGGCAATGAGCGCGTTGGCGGCGAGTGCCGCGTAGATGACCTTGTGGGAGCTTCCTTGCATCACGGCGTTCCTCTTTCCCGTCGCACGCCTTTAGACAAATGGCGCGCGGCCCTCATCCGCGGAGAACGGACGCCCGCTGTGTACGAAAGCATTTTGCCGCAGGCTAGGCATTTGAACTGTCACATTCGATGCGTAATTGTTGCAAGGCACAAGAGAGGTACGCCCTTGTTTTCGCTGGCCGGCAAGAAAGCCCTCGTCATCGGCATCGCCAACGCGGACTCCATCGCGTTTGGCTGCGCCAGGGCGTTTCGCGACCAGGGCGCCGATCTGGCGGTGACCTATCAGAATGACAAGGCGGAGAAATATGTGCGCCCGCTCGCGGAAGAGCTCGGCGCCGACCTCATCCTGCCGCTCGATGTGCGTGACGACGATCAATACGCACGGGTCTTCGACGCGATCGGCGAGAAATGGGGACAGGTCGATATCTGTCTTCACTCGGTGGCGTTTTGTCCGAAGGATGACCTCCATGCCCGGGTGGTCGACTGCTCGCGCGAGGGCTTCGCCACGGCGATTGATATCTCGGTCTACTCCTTCATCCGCATGGTGCGCTGTGCCGAGCCGCTCATGACTCATGGCGGCACGTGCATGACGGTCTCCTATCTCGGCGCCGACAAGGTCGTTGAGCACTACAACATCATGGGACCGGTCAAGGCGGCGCTGGAGTCGGCGACGCGCTATATGGCGGCGGAGCTCGGGCCGAAATGCATCAAGGTGAATGCATTGTCGCCTGGGCCGCTCAAGACGCGCGCCGCTTCCGGTATCGATCATTTCGACGAGCTGATGAACCAGGCCTCGGCCCGCGCGCCGACCCATCACCTTGCGACCAACGGCGATGTCGGCGCATTTGCGGCATTTCTTGCCAGCAATGAGGCGGGCAGCGTCACCGGCGGCATCCATTACATCGACGGCGGCTACAACATCGTCGGCTGACGCCGCGGCGTGGAGACTTGCCCCAGGTGGCATGGCCAGTAGAGCTGTGCGAGACTGGCGCCATCTCAACAGCAGCGGGGGTTGGCATGGCGGGCAACGATGATGCCCTGAGCAAGTCGGCGATCCTCGGCATGATCGCCATGGCGGTCGCCGTGTTCGTGGTCGCCAACGACTTCACCGCGCTGTCCGTCGCCCTCCCCGCCATCGAGAAAACCTTCGGCACCAGCGTCAATACCGCGCAATGGGTGATCAACGGCTACGCCATGGTGTTCGGCGTGGCCATCGTCACCGGCGGCCGGCTCGCCGACATGTTCGGCCGGAGGCGCATCTTCTTTATCGGTGCGGCGATCTTCGCCACGTTTTCGGTGATTGGTGGGTTCGCGCCGAACATTTGGCTGTTGCTCGCGGCCCGCTTCATCATGGGCATTGGCGGCGCGATGATGTGGCCCGCCATTCTCGGCATGACGTTTAGTCTCCTGCCGAAAAGCAAAGCGGGGCTCGCTGGCGGCCTGATCATGGGGTCGGCCGGATTTGGCAATGCGTTCGGGCCGCTGCTCGGCGGTGCGCTCACCGATACGGTCGGCTGGCGGTGGGTGTTCTTCCTTAATCTGCCGATCGCCATCGCCGCGATGGTCGTCACCTATCTCGTCGTGGCGAAGGACGCGGATCGCACGGATCACGATGGGATCGACTATCTCGGCACGGGCGTGCTCACCATCGGGTTGTTCGCATTATTGCTCGCGCTCGATCTCGGCACGCGCGTCGGCTGGGCCAAGCCGCTGATCCTCGGGCTGTTCGCCATATCTGGTGTCGCGCTGGCCAAGTTCTTCTTCGTGGAGCGCCGCGCCGGGAATCGCGCGCTGGTCCCCGACGACGTCATGCGCAATACCAGCTTCGCGGCCGCAAGCCTCGCCACCTTGCTGATGTCGGCGATCTTCTTCGCCGCTCTGCTCTATTTGCCGCAGTTCATGTCCAAGGTGCTCAAGTTCAGCGCCATCGAGTCGGGCGCCGGGCTGCTGCCGATGATGGGCCCGTTCGCGGTGACCTCCTTCGCGGCGGGCCATCTTTACGCGAAACTCGGACCGAAGGTGAGCGTCACGGGCGGCGCGCTGTTCTTGGCGGCGGGCATGTTCTTGCTGTCGCGGATCGGCCCCACCACGACCTACGACGAGCTGATCCCCGGCATGGTGGTGCTGGGGGTGGGCATCGGCCTGTTCTATTCGTCGATCACCACGGCGGCGATCACGGCGCTCGACGACTCACGGGCGAGCCTCGCCGGCGCCATCGTCTACATGTTCCAGATCGCCGGCGGCTCGATCGGCCTCGGCGTCAGCACGGCCATCGTGCTTAGCGCGGCGAAGATGGCCGACGGCATCGCGATCGCCTTTCTCGTGGATGCGATCCTGGCGGTCTGTGGCGCGGTCGTGGCCCTGGTCTTTGTCGGGGGCACCCTCGACAGGAATAAGCTCGAGGCGGCCTGGCCGCACCGCCACCGCGCGCACGCCTGAGGCCGTGTCATCGTCAAAACCTATCGCGGAGCGCACTCCATACGCCTCTTCCGATTATCGCTCGTGCGGGCAGCGTGCGACACTCCGCTTCGATGAGTCTCTGAGGGAATTCTCAAAAATGATGGTTTGGCGTCCTGGGGCACGGGGCACTTCATATGCCGCCGGTGCGCTGCTGGTTGCGGCCGGCGTTCTGTCTGCGCCGGAAGCCAAGGCTGAGCCGGAAACGGAGCGCTCCATCACGCTGGGCGGCGCGGCCATCGTCAAGCCCAAGTACGAGGGCTCCGACGAGTTCCAAACGATTCCCATCCCGATCATCATTCCGAAATTCAGCGAGACGGTCGAGGAGGACGGTTCGGCGATCACCGAGGTGCGAAAGCGCGTGAACTTCCGGGGGCTCGACGAGATCCGCATCCGGGTTCTCGGCGGCGAGCGGCTTCACGCCGGCGCGGTCACCGGCTACATCACCAAGCGTGATCAAGATGACGGTCGACTCCTGCGGGGCCTCGGCGATATCGACGGCGGTCTCGTGGCGGGCGCCTATACCGGATTCACGCTAGGCGCCTTCCAGTTCGACGCGACGATCCTGGAGAAGGTCACGGGCGACGATTCCGGGCCGGAGTTTCGTTTTGGCGTGGAAACCACGCAGCAGATCACCGAGCGCACGAGGATCGTCGCGCGGGTCGGCACGACCTTCGCGAGCGACGACTACATGCAGACCTATTTCGGCGTGACGCCCGCCCAAAGCCGCAACTCAAAGGCGGGGCTTCCGGTCTACACGCCCGACGCCGGCATCAAAGACGTCTTCTTCGAACTCGGCGGCACTATGGATCTGAGTGACCGGTGGCTGCTGAAGGCTGGCGGGCGCTATGGCCGCCTGCTGGGGGATGCCGCCGACAGCCCCGTCGTCGAGACGGAGAACCAGCTCTCCGGGGTGCTCGGGCTCGGCTATCGCTTCAATTTGCCGAGCCGATAGACAGGCGATGTGCCCGCGCGCAGCGCGGCCGAAAGACTTCAATCTCCATATCGAACAATTGAGCGGACGTTACCGGCGCCCCAGGGTAAATTCTTGGGTGCTTGGCGCCCCATAGGGCTGCGCTATCGAGTCCGTAGCCATTGGGCATTTTGCGTTTGTGTCCGTGGGCGGCATCATCGTGTTCCAGGCGTGCAGGCGTCGCAGGCCCCAGTCGAACGTCGAAGGAGTCTGAAGTTGTGAACGACACCATGATAGAGCACACCACGACAGAGCGCCGCGGCAGCGCGGCCCAGTCGCTGAAGGACAAGGTCTCGCTGGTCACCGGTTCCACCAGCGGGATCGGCCTTGGTATCGCCCGGGCGCTTGCGGGCGCGGGCTCGGCGGTCGTCCTCAACGGCTTTGGCAAGCCGGAAGACATCGAGGCTGCGCAAAGCGGCATTGCTTCGGATTTCGGCGTTCCCGTGCGCTATTCCGGGGCCGATATGTCCAAGCTCGAGGCCATCGCCGAGATGTTCGAGATGGTGCTGGGCGCGTTCGGCGCCGTGGACGTCCTGGTCAACAATGCCGGCATCCAGCACGTGGCCCCCTTGGAAGAGTTCCCCGTGGCCAAGTGGGACGCCATCCTCGCCATCAATCTCAGCTCGGCCTTCCACACTACGCGGCTCGCGCTTCCCGGCATGGTCGGCAAGGGCTGGGGCCGCATCGTCAACATCGCCTCGGCCCACGGACTGGTGGGCTCGCCCTACAAATCCGCCTATGTCGCCGCCAAGCACGGCATGCTCGGCCTGACCAAGGTGACGGCGCTCGAAACGGCCGAGAAGGGCATCACCTGCAACGCGATTTGCCCCGGCTATGTCTCTACCCCGCTGGTCGAGGCGCAGATCGAAGATCAGGCCAAGGCCCACGGCATCGCGCGCGAGGAGGTCATTCGCAATGTCTTGCTGGCGCAGCAGCCGAACAAGCGCTTTGCCACGACGGATGAGCTTGGAGGCATCGCCGTGTTCCTGACCTCGGACGCCGCCGCCTCGATTACCGGAACCACCATCGCCGCCGACGGCGGCTGGACAGCGCACTAGGCGCCAAGCAGCCGGGAGGAGCAACGATGAGCACGGCCAAACGTCTTTCACCACTCGACGCGGTCAACGAGATCCGCCACGACAATAACGGTCAGGTCGTGCTCGTGCTGCAAGGCGGCGGCGCGCTCGGGGCCTATCAGGGCGGCGTCTACGAGGCGCTGCACGAAGCCGGCGTCGAGCCAAACTGGATCGTCGGCACCTCGATCGGCGCCATCAACGCCAGCATCATCGCCGGCAACGAGCCGGAGGACCGCTTGCCTGCGCTCAAGGAGTTTTGGAAGCGTGTCGAGGCCGCGGACTATTGGGGCGCGTTTCCGGCTTGGGCCGGCGCGGCGGACGCCCTGTCGTCGTGGATGACCATCACGAGCGGTATTTCCGGGTTCTTCGAGCCGCATACCCGCGCCTTCTACGGCGCCCATATGCCGCTCGGTCCGGACGGCGCCGGCTACTACTCCACCGCACCCTTACGCCGGACGCTTGAGGACTTGGTCAACTTCAACCTGCTCAATCGAAGCAAGGTGCGCCTCACGGTCGGGGCCGCCCATGTCCGCACCAGCGTGATGCACTATTTCGACTCCCGTGACATGCCGCTGAACGCGAGCCATGTCATGGCTTCGGGCGCGCTGCCGCCCGCGTTTCCTGCCGTGCGCATCGACGGCGAGCTCTATTGGGACGGCGGCATCCTGTCCAACACGCCCGCCGAGCGCATCTTCGAGGACAATCCGCGGCGCAACGGCCTGATCTTCGCCGTGCATCTGTGGAACCCGACCGGGCCGGAGCCGGCGACGATCTGGGAGACGCTGCACCGTCACAAGGACATCCAGTATTCGAGCCGTATCGCCAACCACATCGTGAGGCAACGCGAGGCGCACCGGCTGCGCCATGTCATCACCGAGCTTCTCAAATACGTGCCCGACGATGCGCGGACGGACCCGAAGGTCAAGGAGCTTGCCGGCTATGCCTGCCGCACGCGCATGCATGTGGTGCGGCTGCTGGCCCCGCGCCTCGACAATGAGAGCCATACCAAGGACATCGACTTCTCGCCCGCGGGCATTCGCAAGCGGTGGCAAGCCGGCTACACCGACACGGCCCGGGCCCTTGCAGCTCAGGCTTGGCTCGGCGATTTCGATGAACTCGAAGGCGTGATCCTGCACGAGCCGGAGGACGGCGCCGAACCCGCCACGGAGTTCGAGCCCGGCACGGCGCCGGAAACCATGGGCGAGAAGCGTGCGGCCGAGTAGGCTTTAGGCTGCTTCCGGCGCGAGCGGCGTCTTGAGCGACAGCGCGAGCATGGCGGCCGCGGCCAGCGACAGCCCTATGCCGGCGACGCACGCCGCCCAGCCGAACATGTCGAAGATCACACCGAGCACCGCGCTGCCGATCAGCCCCCCGAAGAAATAGCTCGCCAGATAGAGGCCGCTCGCCGAGCCGCGATCGGTAGTCGCGGCACGGCCAACAAAGCCCGTGGCGCAGGCTTGCGCAAAGAAGGTGCCCACGCCCACCAGCACCATGCCGATGAGGATGGACGATAGGTTCGGCAGGATCAGAAGCGGCAGCCCGATGCCCGCCACCACGAGCGAGGCCCAAAAGGCCGGCCTGGTGCCGAACCGCTTCACGGCGCGCCCTGCGAGCGGCGTCGTCAGAATCGACGGGAGAAAGACGAAATAGATGAGGCCCAGCGTCATCATGCCGACGCCGATGGGCGGCTCCACGAGCACGAAGTTCACATAGGTAAACGTGCCGATGAAGGCGAACAGGATGCAAAAACCAATAGCGAAGCTCGCGCGCAGGGCCGGATTCTTGAGATGTTCGACCCAGGCGGCGAAGGGCGAGCGCTTCTTTTCATGGATCTCCTCCATCGGCGGCGTCTTTTCCACGGTGAAGAACACCAGCACGGCGCCCAGTAGATTGAGCACGGCGAAGAAATAGAAATTCGAGGCGAGGCCGAAATGATCGGTGACGCCGGCGGCAAGCAGGCGGCCGATGAGATTGCTGGCGACGTTGCCGGTGATATAGGCGGCAAACGCGGTCGCCGAGTCCGCGGCGCTATAGTGTTCGCCGAGATAGGCCAGGGTGAGCGTGAAGGCTCCCGCCATGGCGAGGCCCTGCACCACGCGCAAGGCGGTGAAGCTCCACAGATCCGGCGCATGCGCCAGCAGCGCGGTGGGGATGGCAAGCAGCGCCAGGCTGAGCAGAATGCCCAAGCGCCGGTCGATAGCGCTGCTGAAATAGGCGACGCCTAGGCCGGCGATGGCCATGCCCAAGGTGCTGGCGTTGACGGCGGTGCCCATGGCGGCGGGCGCGACGCCGTAGTGGTGCGTGAGTTCCGGAAGAATGGCTTGGGTCGCGAAGAGATCGACCAGCGTGACAAAGGCCGTGATCGCGATAATCACGAAGCGCAGGAGCCCCGCGGTGGAACTGGGCATCGCGTGCGCCGCCGGAGCAGCTTCGGGCTTCTCGTTCATGACGCGGCGCTCCTGGCCCAAGAGGGGATGTGACGCCTCTCTTAGGGGACGAGGCTGTCACATCCACATTCTGCGGAGAGTCTTACATCTTGGGTAGGTCGGCGGAAATCAGAACCACGGTCTCATCGCCGGTGTTCTTCCACCAATGCGAAATGTCCTTGGTCTCGGCGGTGACGTCGCCCGCCTTGTGCACGATCGGCATGGCGCAGTTGCTGGCATATTCCTCGACCGTCCCATCGATGATGTAGATGATCGCCGGGCGTTCGGCATGGCTGTGCCAAGGCACGATGCCGCCGGGCTCGATCTGGAGGCGGCGCATGCGCAACACGCGGCCGTCGACGCCTTGCTCCTTCTCCACGTCGATCGTCGCAATAACTGTGTCGGTCTTGCCGACGGCGGACACGCTGACAGGCTTGCGCGTATCGGCCTTGGTCTGGTCGGCTGGGCATTCGCCGGCCGACGCGGCGCTGGCGAGCAGGGTTGTGCCTAGAACGACGCCGGACAGCGCGCCGGCGACAAGCAGGACATGACCGAAACCACTGCTCTCACTTGCTTGAAACATCTCCTTTGAACTCCTTTTGTCTGGGGGGCCGGCTGGGTAACGGCCGTTTCGATGGTAGAGAGCCTCGTCCGGAAACGTCCTTGAGGGAAATACTGGTTGGCTTCCGTCTCTATAGCCCGGCGCTATTGAGGTCCGAAAGCCACAGCCTTCCACCCCGGTAAGCGAGGAAATCGCGGGCATAGGCGGGCGTCATCCCCTTAAAGCCGCCCAGGGGCTTGGATCCACGCATCATAGCGGGAGGCTATTGGACGGCACGCCGGATTGACGCTCATATCGGCTCACAAGGTCTTGAGTGGAGGATAGGACTCTGATTGCCCAATATTTAGCCCAGGCGCCGCTATGGACCGCGCGACGCGCGGGAGCCAAGGCCAATGGCACGCGCGGAGGAAGCCACTGAATGGAACGCCCGGGTTTTGCATCTCTCGAGGAAGCCTTCGCGTATTGCCGTGATATGGACGCCTCTTTGGGCGAACGGCTGCAAACGTTTGCCCAGGCTTCGCGGATCTTGCGCCCGCAGGCTCAAGAGGCTGTCGATCGCATGGTGGAGCGGCTCCGGGCCCACGAGGCCGGCGCCACCGCGCCGGCTCCCGGCGATGTCATGCCCTCATTCATGTTGCCTGACGAGAGCGGGCAGTTCGCAAGGCTCGACGAGCTGCTGGCGGACGGGCCGGTCGCCATCACCTTTCATCGCGGGCATTGGTGCCCCTATTGCCGGATCAACACGAAGGTTCTGTCCGAGGTTCAGGAGCACATCGCGGCTGTCGGCGCGTCGATCGTCGCCATCACGCCCGAGCGCGAAAGCTTCGGGGCGCGGCTCAAGGAAGATGCCGGCTTGCGCTACCCCGTCCTGTCCGACGTGGACAATGGCTATGCGCTGTCCATCGGCCTTGCGATCTATGTGGGCGCCGAGGTCCAAGACGTGATGGAGAAATCCGGGAGAGACCTTCCCAGCTATCAGGGCAACGACGCCTGGGTGCTGCCCATTCCGGCGACCTTCGTGGTCGGACGGGACGGCCGCGTCGTCGCGCGTTTCATCGATCCCGACTACCGCAATCGTATGGCGGTCGGCGACCTGCTGACCGCTCTACGTGAGGCCGGATCGCAAGGCGACCGCTGACGGCCGGGCGCCGGTGGGCTATGCTCAAGACCCGTGGAATGGTATTCGGGAAAATGCCGGGGGAGGACGAAACCGCCGGCGGAGTACGGGGAATGATGGAGCGACCCCTTTCGGAACAGCTTGAAGCGGCGTTTGTCGAATGCCGGGACATGGACGCATCACTCGGCGACCGCCTGCAGGCTTTTGCCAACGCCGTGCGCGACCTTGGCGAGGTCTTCCAGACATCCGTCGACCAGCTCGTGGCCCGGCTGCGGGAGCACGAAGTTGGCGCGCATGCGCCGAAGCCGGGCGATGCCATGCCGAACTTCGTCCTACCCGATGAGCACGGCCATCTCGTTAGCCTGGACATGCTTCTCAAGAACGGCCCCGTGGCCGTCGTCTTTCATCGTGGCCATTGGTGCCCCTATTGCCGGATCAACACCAAGGCGCTGGCCGAGGCGCAAGGGCAGATCGAGGTGGCCGGAGGCCAGATCGCCGCGATTATCCCCGATCGCCAGCACTACACGGCCGAGCTTCAGACGAGTTCGGGCGCGGCGTTTCCCATCCTCACGGATTTCGACAACGGCTACGCGCTATCCTTGAACCTTGCATTCTGGGTCGGCGAGGAGATGCAGGCGATGATGTGCCAGGCCGGGTGGGACGTGGCGCCGTCGCAAGGGAGTGACACCTGGCTTCTGCCGGTCCCCGCCACCTTCGTGGTCGGAACGGACGGTCTCGTCAAAGAGCGCTTCGTGGATCCCGATTATCGTAAGCGCATGGCGATCGAAGATCTGCTGGCGGCGCTTCAGAACTCGCCTTAGCCCGACGAGATCTGTTGGCCCGACGAAACTTGCGACCAGTCAAAGGCGCGCAGCATCTTCATCATGGTCCCCGCCACGGCCGTGCGTTCCCGGCCGGCCACGCCGTAGAGACAGATGGTGCGCTCGATCTCGAGATCGGTCACCTCGATGCACTTCAAGGTGGCGGGGCTCTGCGCACTGCGCGGCACAAAGGCCACGCCGTAGCCGACCTCAAGCAGTGAAATAAGATCGGTCTCGGCGCTCACCTCATGGAGGCGCGCGATATCGAAATCGCGGGCCCGAAGCAACTCGATGAGATCCTGCGTGGTCTCGCAATAGGTTCTGATCATGAGGCGCTCGCCGCGAAGATCGTCGAACGTGACGGTCTCGTTCTGCGCCAGGCTGTGCTGCTTGGCGACGCCGAGATGGAACCCCTCGGTGAACAAGGGAAACCGATCGAGGCGGTCCCAGTCCTCTTCCAACGGGCCGGCAATGGCGAGCTCCACCTCGCCCTTCTTGAGATAGTCGAGGACCTCGCTGGCGGTCCCCCGCACGAGCTTCAGATCCAGATTGTTGAACAGCTTACCGAGTTCGACCACGTGCGAGGTCACAAGCGCCGGATCGATGGTAAAGGACAACGCAAGGCGGAGCGAACCGACCTCGCCCTTCTTGATTGCTGCGGCGAGCGACCGCGCGCTCAAGGCGCTCTCATAGCATTGCCTGAGGTGCGGCAGCATGCGCTGCCCGAGTTCGGTCAATTGGGCGTGCGGCCTCTCGCGGCGGAACAGGTCGCCGCCGAGCTCGCCTTCGAGCTGACGGACGGCGCGTGTCAGAGAGGGCTGCGCGACGTTGCACTCTTCCGCCGCCCGCGTGAAGTTCAGCTCCCGCGCCACGGCAAGGAAATAGCGCACCTGATGCATTTCCATGCAGTTCGCTCCGCTACCCGGCGAAACCCCAGACGAAGACCTCGCAGGAGAGGCGCCGCTGGATGGAAGACTCGCTAGACCGCCTCAACATCGCCTCTCGCCGTGTGGTGCGTCCGATTGCACACGCTTGATCGTGTTTTGCGCCGTTCGGCCCGCCACAGTCGAGCCATTTCACGGCCCTGTCAAACCGTGGCGATGATGTTGTCGTGAACAGGATGTGAAGGTCGGGCGCCGTTCAACGCCGGAACGCGGCGTCCAAAAAAAAGGATGTGACGCCTTCTGGGGGGGGGAAGAAGACATCACATCCTTGGGGAGAGCTTCGGGGGGAGAGAAAGCTCTTCGGTGATTGAGAGCATCGTTCAAATGCGGTGCAGACGGAAATACCGGTTGGCTTCCATCGCCATAGCCTGTCGCTATTAGTGCGCCGCAAATGCACCCACTCGATAGCAACACGGTATTGGGCAAGCGGGGGTGTGCGTCCCTACCTTGGGGGTGTTCCGACGGACAGTTTGGCCATCCGGTTCGGAGCGTTCCACCCCCCAAGGCCAGCAACACCTAAAGGAGACTACGATGAAACAGCTTCTGATCGCCCTGACCCTGGTTGCCGCTTTCGCCGCTCCTGCCGCCATGGCGGAAGGTTTTCCGAACCCGTACCAGACCACGCAGGATCGCTAAGCACAGTAATGACGACCTTCGTGGTCGGGTGTCGTAACCACCCCCGACTTCCCAAGGGGCGCCCCCTCTCGAGCATAATCGGAGCGGGCGCCCTTCCTTTTTGCGCCGATACCGGCCCGTTGGCGACGCTGCACGCAAAGCACCGACACCATAGAGAGAAGGTATTGGGAACGCCCGATCGACCGATCTAGCTTTTCAATCGTTCCCGGGCCCAACCAAAGGCCCACATTTTCCGAGATGACTGCAACAAACTTCAAAAGGAGCGACCCCCATGAAAAAGTACATCCTCGCAGCAGCGCTGATCGGTGCCTTCGCGGTCCCTGCCTATGCCGGCAGCTTCTACGTCATGTTCAACAAGGACACCAAGAAGTGCTCGATCGCCACGACAGCGCCGTCTGAGACCGAGAAGTTCAGCATGATGGGCATCTACGGGTCCGAGGCCAACGCCAAGATGGCCATGGCCGGGATGTCGCACTGCAAGGGCTAATCACTTAGCCCTGTTCCCGATCTGTGGAGGGCGCCCGGCCTCGGCTCGGCGCCCTTCCGCTATTTGGGGAGAGTGGTGCCGCAAGAGGGATTCGAACCCCCGACCTACGCATTACGAATGCGTCGCTCTACCAACTGAGCTATTGCGGCCCCGGGCGTCTCGCGCCGTCGAAGAACCATATGGCGGAACGCGTAAAGGAAGCCTTGGCGTCTCACCCCTTGGGGTCTCGCCCCTTGGGGTCTCGCCCCCAGCGCCGTCTTTGGCACCCGTGCTTAATGCCAATATCGGGACGGCGCAAGTTGGACGCCAAGGTTGCTTGCAAGCGAAGGCTCAACGTATATGCGCCGCGCGCAGGCGCTCCAGCGAGGTGGGACTTTCGTCGGGTTCGGGCTGTGTGACACCCGGATCGTCCGGCGGCCGTGTCGGCATGAAGTCCGGTGAGGCCGACCTCTCCAGTTTTTGGCCCATCCCGGGTTCGCTCACCTTCGGCCCCGCGGTCGCGGCAGGCGAGGTTTCGGCCTTGCGGGCCTTGCGGTCGTCCGTCGCGGCGGGCGCTTCGGCGCCGTCACCCTCTTCCGCCTCGGGCGGTGCGTTGGTTTCGTCGTGCGTCCCGGAGACGGCGGGCGTCACATCAACCACGACGGCGGGCTCGGACGCCTGTGTCATCTCGAGGGTCGCCATGGCGCTCGCATCGCGCGGCGGCTCCCGATCTTCGGCGATCATCAGCGTGTCGTCGCCGCGGCCAATGGCATCGACCGGCGCCTTCCACGCGAAGGCATCGACCGCGCCGGTGACCGGCGACACCGGCAACCAGCGGTCGGAGACATAGCCGTCCGCTATCCAGGCGCGGTCGCGCGGCGCGCGCACGGCGCGCGCCAGCCATTCACGCTCGCGCCCCTTGTCGCCCTCGCCCGCCTCGATGCGCGCCATCAAGGTGCAGATCCGCGCGGACGGCCGCTCCTCCAGATACGGCGCCAGCGCATCGCGCGCCTGCTGCCAGTCCTGGGCGTCGACGGCGGCGGCCCCGACGGCGATGGCGCCTTCGATGTCGTTCGACGTCAGGCCTGCGAGATATTCGACGCGCTTCAGGCGGTCTTTCGGCGCAAGCCCCGGCTTGGCGAAGGCATAGACCATGGCCAGGTCCGGATGGGGCGACAGTTTCCAGGTGCGCACGATCTGGCGTGAGGCGGCGCGCGCCTCGCCCTTCGCGGCGAAGATGCGGCCCGCAAGTTCGGCCGCCGGCACCAAAGACGGCGCAAGCCGCAGCGCCTCGTTAGCGAGCGTCAGCGCCTTGTCCGGGTCGAAGGTTTCGGCTTCGCGCGCTTCCGCCGTGAGCAGCACGGCGCGGCGGCGATTGGTGGTGTCGGTATCGATGTGCCCGTTCTGCCGGGCAATGGCGAGCGTGTTCAGCGCGCCGTTCCAGTCGCCCGCGCGCGCTTGAATGTCGAACAGCGCGTTCACGCCCCAGGCCAGTCTCGGATCGCGCTCGACGGCTTGCTCGGCCAAAGCGCGGGCGGCATCGGCGTCATTGCCGCGCTTGGCTTCGAGGAACAGGCCGCGCACGCCGAGAAGCTGAGTCTCGGGACGCTCCAGCATCCCCTCGAAGGCGCGCCGTGCCGCCGCGGGATCGCCCTTGAGCTGGGCGGCCTGAGCCTTGAGCAGCGCGGTCAGGGGCTCGCGCGGCAAGGCGCGTCCGGCAATTCCGGCATAGCGTTGCGCTTGAGCCCGGTCGCCGACGCCGATCGCCAGCAGCCCGTGCGACAGGGCCTCATAGCCCTGCTGCTTGCGGCGCTCGCGCACATAGGTCGCCATGGCGGCGGGCCGCGTCCACACATAGCGCAGCAGCGCAAAGACCAGAATGACGAGGCACACCAGCGCCACCAAGGCGACGGCTGCGACGAAGGCGGATGTCTCGATCTCATAGCCGAGCCATTCGACGGTGACCGTGCCCGGCCGATCGGCCAGCCACGCCACCCCCAAGGCCACGGCAACGACGACGAGAACGAAGAAGAGGATACGGGTCATCGGCTAGTCTTGCTCTTTTGTCTTTACGGAGGCTCCGCTCGCGGTTCCGCCGAGGGAAACGAGCAAAATGCTCTGTAATTTCTGCAAGGTCGCGTCGACCTCAAGCCGCGCATGCGCCGCGTCGAGCCAGTCGGTAAAGGCCTCGCGGGGGGCGCCCTTTAGCGTTTCGACCTCTTTGACGGCTTCCGCGAGATTGCCCGCATCGAGCTGCGCCTCGGCGCGTGCCAGCATGGCGCCTCGCGTATCGCCTTCGGCCGTTGCGTCGACGCGTCTGACCTTGACGAGAGACTCCGCGCTCGACATCAGGCGGTCGAGCACCGAGCCCTCGCCTGCGGGTGCCGATGCGGACAGGGCGGCTTCCCGCGCGCCCTCGAACGACGCCGTGAGTTGGCGCAAGGTCGGAATGCCCTGATCCTCGTAGTCGAGCAGGCCGCCGAGATCGCCGGCGCCGGGCGATAGCGCCGCCAGGGTTGAAAGCTCCGCGGAATAGGGACGGCCCTCGTTCACCGCAGCGCGCAGATTGGCAAAGGCAATGGCGAGCGTGGCCGATTTCGTATCGGCATTCTCTTCGTCGATCGCGGCGAGCAATGCGGGAAGAGTCGACTCGATCTTGCCGAGCCGCTGGTCGAGGTCGGTGATCTCTGGTCCGAGGCGCGCGGCTTCGCCCGAGCCGAGCTCGGCCTCAGTGAGCGCCTTCAGCTTGGCCGCGATCCCGGCGACTTCGGTCTTGAGGTTTGCAATGGAGGCGCCGTCGGCGCTTTTCGTCTCGGCGAGCGCGGAGTCGACCTTGGCATCGAGACGCTTCTCCGCCTCGTTGATTTGCTGGCTGATGGCGGCGGCATCGGCGATCGAGCCGCCATCCTTCGCCGCTTCGGCCATGGAATTGAGGCTGGTTTCGAGTTGGCTCACGCGGTCGGCCAGCGCCGTCACTTCGGGCGAGGTCTCGGGCGCCTTGCTTTCGAGATCGCCGAGGCGCGTTTCCATCTTTGACAGGGCGGCACTGTTGTCCGGCGTTGCCGGCGCCTGCTCGAGCGTCGCGATGCGGCTCTCCAGCAGCGTAAGGTCTTGCGGCTCGGTGGGCGCACCGATGGGCAGATAGTCCCAAGTGATCGCCACCAGCAGAGCGGCCGCGCCAACAAGGCCCGCCACGGCATGGGTGAGAAAGCTCGTCAGGACACCGAGCACGACGGCGGCGACCGACCTGCCGCCGGTGTTGCGTTGTCCGGTGATCTCAGCCGCGGTCGGTTGCTCGGTCTCGTCGGAGTTCCCGGTCTCGTCGCCGCCATCGGGTGGGGGCGCGCCGGCGGCATCCGAGGCTGCGTCGTTCCTCTCGGGCGCCTTAAGCTCCTCGGACGCCTTGGTCTCGTTCGTCTCTTCGGTCTCGTTCGTCTTGGGACCTGGCTCGACGTTCACCTCGGTCGCGGTGCCCTCGATCGTCGGCGTCGGGCGCTTGCCCGCCGCGTCGACACTGCCGCCCTTGTCGTTGAAGGAGCCGCCCATCACCCTGCTACCCTTAGATCCTGAAGATTCGCGCCATTCAAGAGGATGACGCGTACGAGTCCAGAAGCGCAAGGAGATCTTCCTCGCGCGGATGTGTCGGAACCCGCACCATGAACCCCAACGGCGCTACGGCCTCTGCTATCGCCTTCGACAAGCAATAGCAAACGAGGCCCTTTGCATCCGTTACCACGCCTTGACGCTCTGCGAGCGTGGCGAAGGTTCTGGCGGTGCGGGGCGACATGAGCAAGACATTCGAGATTTCGCCGCTCTTGAGTTCGGACACGACAGCGTCGGACAGGTTGTCCACTGGGTGCGACCGATACAGCACGGCATGGCGGACTTCGAAGCCGTCTTCCTCGAGTACCCCTTTTAGATCGAACGCAACCTTCTCGGCGCCGATATGCACGAGCGCGCCCTTCTCGGGGTGCACCTCCCGGCGAATGATCGGCGGGAGGCCCGCGCCCGTCCCGGGGCCGATGGTCACTTCGCTGAAGCCGAACTGGCGCCCGGCCCAGGCGGTGGCCTCGCCCACCGCAAAGAGCGGCAGCGCCGTCACCGCCTCGCGTTGCGGATGGTCGGCCAAGGCACGCAATGCGTTGCGGCTGGTGATGACGACGGCTTGGGCATCCTCCAGATCCAGCGGCACGTTTTTCAGGAACTCGATCTCGAGCAACGGCGACAGCACGGGCTCATACCCATGCGCTTGAAGCGCGTCCGCCTCACGGCGCGCATCAGGCTCAGGCCTGGTCACAAGCACATGCATCAATGCCATCACCGTAGCGTTGCGAGAAAGTTCGCGCCCGCACGCGCGAGCACATCTTCACCGGCATCGCGGCCGAGCTCCTCAGCCTGCTCCGCCGCGCCGGTTACCTCAACATCGTGCCATTCTGCGCCCCCTGGCGACAGGATCAAGCCGCGAAAGCGCACAGTGCCGTTTTCGAGCTCGGCAAGACCGGCGATCGGGGTGCGGCAAGAGCCGTCGAGCCGGGCGAGGAAGGCGCGCTCGCAGGCCACGGCGACCGCGGTCGCGGCATCGTTCAGGGGTGCCAGCAGAGCGTGTGTCTCCTCGTCGTCCTCTCGGGCGACGATGGCGATGGCGCCTTGGGCCACGGCCGGCAACATCTCATCGACGGAGAGGATCGAGGTGACCTTCGAGCTGAGGCCGAGCCGATCGAGCCCCGCCATGGCGAGCAGCGTGGCGTCGGCGATGCCCTCGTCGAGCTTCCGCAAACGGGTCTCCACATTGCCACGAAAATCGATAACGCGCAGATCGGGCCGCAAGCGCTTCACCTGCGCCGCGCGCCGCAAGGATGATGTGCCAACCACGGCGCCCGGCGGAAGTTCCATGAGGGACCGCGCCTTGGGGCTCAGAAACCCATCGCGCGCGTCGGCGCGCGGCAGCACCGCGGCCACGCAAAGCCCGTCCGGGAGCACGGTCGGCAGATCTTTCATGGAGTGGACAGCCAAGGCGATGTCGCCGCGCAGCAGCGCCTCGTCGATCTCCTTGGTGAACAGGCCCTTGCCGCCGACATCGGCCAGCGACTTGTCCTGAATGCGGTCGCCCGAGGTCGTGATGGCGCTGAGATCGACCGCTCGTTCGTCCAGCCCGTGCGCCTCGAGGAGCCGGCCGCGCACATGGTTTGCCTGCCACAGCGCCAGCGGGCTGCCTCGTGTGCCGATGAGTCTGGGGGCCGGCAAGGGCGGAACTCCTTGAGCTGCCTTAAGATAAGGGAAATACCCCGCATTAATGGACGCTTTCGCCGCCCCCTTCAATCTCCGCGCGGAGCGTATAGAAGAGTGACATGACGGAACGCCCCCTCACGGTGCTGGGCATCGAGACCAGTTGCGACGAGACGGCCGCCGCGGTGGTGCGCCGCCACGCCGACGGGCGCGGCGAAATCCTGTCCAATGTGGTGCGCGCTCAGCTCGATCTCCATGCGGCCTATGGCGGCGTGGTGCCGGAAATCGCCGCCCGCGCCCATGTGGACCTGCTCGATCCGGCCATCAAGCAGGCGCTGACCGACGCCGGGCTTGGCCTTGAGGCCATTGACGGGGTCGCGGCCGCTGCCGGGCCTGGGCTAATCGGCGGGCTGATCGTGGGCCTCACCACGGCTAAGGCGATGGCGCTGGGGCTCGGGCGCCCTTTTCTGGCCGTCAATCATCTCGAGGCGCACGCGCTGAGCGCCGGGCTGACCGACGGCTTGGGCTTCCCTTATCTCCTGCTGTTGGTCTCCGGCGGCCATACCCAGCTCCTCATCGTCAAGGAGGTGGGCAGCTATGAGCGGCTCGGCACCACGCTCGACGATGCGCTGGGCGAGGCCTTCGACAAGGCCGCGAAGCTGCTGGGCTTGGGCTATCCCGGGGGCCCGGAGGTGGAACGCTGCGCCGCGCGCGGGCAGGCGGTCACCAAGTTGCCGCGCCCCATGCTCGGACGGGCCGAGCCGCATTTCTCCCTGGCCGGGCTCAAGACGGCGCTCCGCCACGAGGCCATGAACCGCGCGCCGCTCGACGCACAGACCATCGACGACCTTTGCGCGAGCTTCCAGGAGGCAGTGGCCGATGTGGTGAGCGACCGCACGGGCCGCGCCATGGAGCTCTACGAAGACCGGCTTGGCTTTGAGGCGCCGCGCGCGCTCGTGGTCGCGGGCGGTGTCGCCGCCAATCAGAGGCTCCGGGCGGCGCTTGGAGATTTGGCAAGGTCGCGAAATTTCCGCCTGGTGGTGCCGCCCCCGGCGCTTTGCACCGACAATGCCGCCATGATCGCCTGGGCCGGCGTGGAACGGCTGGCCCGCGGGCTCGTTGACGACATGGCCGCGGCGGCCCGCGCGCGTTGGCCGCTCGATCCGGACGCGCCCCCGGCACTGGGGGCCGGTGTGAAGGCATAGAGTCGACCCACCACATCCTCGAAATGCGCTATGAAGGTCCCGGGGGACGGAGATGCAGCTTCAATCGGTCGGCATTATCGGGGCTGGCGCCTGGGGGACGGCTCTTGCCACCGTGGCACGGCGCGCCGGACGCGACGTGCTGCTGTGGGCGCACGAACCCGAGACCATTGCCGCGATCAACGACACGCACCGCAACGAGACCTTCCTCCCTGGCGTCGCGCTCGACCCCGCGATCGAAGCGACCGACCGCTTCAACGAGGTCGCCACCTGCGACATGCTGTTGATGGTGACGCCGGCGCAGCATTTGCGCGCCATCGCGGGCGAGATCGAGCCTTATGTGCGTGACGGCCAGCCGTTCATCATCTGCTCCAAGGGTATCGAGCAGGCGACCGGCAGACTGATGTCGCAGATTGCAGGCGACCTCCTCCCCGCCGCCGCGATTGCCGTGCTGTCGGGTCCGAGCTTCGCCGCCGACGTGGCGAACGGGCTCCCTGCCGCGGTGACCTTGTCCACGGCGGAGGAAGAGCTCGGCCGCGCGCTGGCGCATGCGCTGAGCCACCCTCCCTTCCGCTGCTATTGGAGCGGCGACGTGGTGGGGGCGGAGATCGGCGGCGCGATCAAGAACGTCTATGCCATTGCCACGGGCATCGTCATGGGCAAAGAGCTCGGCGCCAGCGCCCATGCGGGGCTCGTCACGCGGAGCTTCGCCGAAATGGCGCGGTTCGGCGTGGCGCTAGGCGCGCGGCTGGAAACGATGATCGGACTTTCCGGCCTCGGCGATCTGGTGCTTACCTGCGGCAGCCCCCAATCGCGCAACATGTCGCTCGGCATCGCGCTCGGCCAGGGGCAAAGCCTGGAGGAGGCTCTGTCCGGCCGGCGGACCGTCACCGAGGGCGTGGGCACCGCAAACGCCATGGTGGACATCGCCCGCGCCCGCGATATCGAGCTTCCCATCGCGGAGGCCGTGCACGCGGTGATCTCCGGGCAGACCACGGTGGATGAAGCGATCGAGGCGCTGCTGTCCCGCCCGCTGCGCTCGGAAATTTAAGGCTTTCCTGCCCCCCGGGGTCCCTGGACAGTAAGCCAGACCCGCAATAGCTTCATCGCCCGATCAAGGGGGACGCGATGCTGTACGCCTTCATTTGCACCGACAAGCCGGACGGGCTGCCGATCCGCAAGGAGAAGCGCCCCGAGCATCTCGCTTATCTCAAGAGCTTGGGCGACACGCTGAAATTCGCCGGACCGTTCACGCAGGAGGACGGCGAGACCATGAACGGCAGCCTGGTCGTGGTCGAGGCGGCGTCGCTTCAAGCCGCGCGCGAGATCGCCGACGGCGACCCTTTCGCCAAGGCCGGCATCTTCGCACACGTCGAGATCCGGCCGTGGAAGTGGTCAATCAACAATCCCGAAGCGAAGGCTTGAGACGCCGATGGCCTATTGGCTGATGAAGTCGGAGCCCGGGGCTTGGTCTTGGGAGCAGCAGAAAAAAGAAGGCGAGACGGGCGCCGAGTGGGACGGCGTGCGCAACTACCAGGCGCGCAACAACATGAGGGCGATGAAGCAGGGCGACCTCGCCTTCTTCTACCATTCGATCGGGGAGAAGGCCTGCGTCGGCATCGTCAAGGTGGTGGCGGAAGCCCATCCGGATTCCACCGACGGCAGCGGCCAATGGGAATGCGTGGACGTGGCTGCCGTCGCCGACCTGCCGAAGCCGGTGACGCTGGCCGACATCAAGGCCGACCCGCAGCTCAAGGATATGGTGCTGGCCAACAACTCCCGGCTGTCCGTGCAGCCGGTGACGGCGGCGGAATGGCGCAAGGTCTGCGCGCTCGGCGGCCTCTCAAATCCTCCAACAGCGTAGTGCCCGAAGCGCCTCCCTTGAGGTAAAGTCGGGCCGCGCCGGCTTCGCTAGGGGGACCCCATGGCCATCAACTATCTCGCCGTCAGCATCGCGACTTTGGCCGGATTTGGCCTCGGGGCGGTCTGGTACATGACCCTGGGCAAGGCGTGGATGGCCGCCATGGGCAAGACGGAAGCCGACCTGGCGCCCACATCGGGTATGGCCAAGTTGATGCCTTTTATTATCTCGCTCGTGGCCTTGTTTGTGATGGCTTGGATGCTGGCCGGGCTGATGGGCCATTTGGGCCAGGTCTCGGTCCGAGGCGGCGTGATGACCGGGCTGTTTGTGTGGCTCGGCTTCGTGATCACCGCCATGGGGGTCAATCATGCCTTCAGTGGCGCAAAGCCGATGCTAACATTGATCGATAGCGGTCATTGGCTCGCCGTCCTGTTGATCCAGGGTGCCGTGATCGGCGCGTTCGGCCCATAGACGAAAGGTCGGTCAAAACTTCAAGAATGCGGCAAAAGTCGCGTCTGCGTAGGGAGGAACGGACGGATGTCCGAGCACAAGCAGTACAAACTCGATGCGGTGAAGGTCCCCAAGAAATGGAAGGACCGCGCCTTCATCGACAAAGACAAATATCAAAAGCTCTACGAGAAGAGCGTCGCGAAGCCCGAGAAATTCTGGGGCAAGGAAGGCAAGCGCCTCGACTGGATCAAGCCCTATACGCGCGTCAAGAACACCAGCTTCGAGTTTCCCAACGTGTCGATCAAATGGTTCGAGGACGGCACCCTCAACGTCGCGGCGAACTGCATCGACCGGCACCTGAAGAAGCGCGGCAAGAAGACCGCGATCATCTGGGAGCCCGACGATCCGAACACGCCGGCGCGGCACATCACCTATCGCGAGCTCCACGAAAACGTTTGCCGCATGGCGAACGTGCTCAAGGCGCAAGGCGTCAGACGCGGCGACCGGGTCACCATCTACCTGCCGATGATCCCGGAAGCCGCCTACGCCATGCTGGCCTGCGCGCGAATCGGCGCCGTCCATTCCATCGTGTTCGGCGGCTTCTCGCCGGACTCGCTGGCGGGGCGTATCGAGGATTGCAAGTCGGCCTTCGTCATCACCGCCGATGAGGGCTTACGCGGCGGCCGCAAGATCCCGCTCAAAGCCAACACCGACACGGCGATCGAGAAGAGCGGGCACGTGCAAAAGGTCCTGATCGTCCGCCACACCGGCGGCGACGTGAAGTGGACTCCCGGCCGGGATGTGTGGCTCGACGAGGAGATGGCGAAGGCGGAGGCGACATGCGAGCCGGAGGAAATGAACGCGGAGGATCCGCTGTTCATCCTCTACACCTCGGGCTCGACGGGAAAGCCCAAAGGCGTGCTGCACACGACCGGCGGCTATCTCGTGTTTGCCGCCATGACCCATCAATACGTGTTCGATTATCACGACGGCGACATCTATTGGTGCACCGCCGACGTGGGCTGGGTCACCGGCCACAGCTACATCGTCTATGGGCCGCTGGCCAACGGCGCGACCACGCTGATGTTCGAAGGCGTGCCGAACTATCCGGATGCCTCGCGCTTCTGGCAGGTGGTCGACAAGCACAAGGTCAATATCTTCTACACCGCGCCGACGGCGATCCGCGCGCTGATGGGCGCGGGCGACGACTTCGTGACACGCACCAGCCGCAAATCGCTCAAGCTGCTCGGAACGGTCGGCGAGCCGATCAACCCGGAGGCGTGGGAGTGGTACTACCATGTGGTCGGCGGCAAGCGCTGTCCGATCGTCGATACCTGGTGGCAAACGGAGACCGGCGGCATTTTGATCACGCCGCTGCCCGGCGCCACCAAGCTCAAGCCCGGCTCGGCGACGTTGCCGTTCTTCGGGGTGCAGCCGGCGATCGTCGACGCGGACGGCAATTTGATCGTAGGCGAGGGGAGCGGCAATCTGGTCATCCTCGATGCCTGGCCCGGCATGATGCGCACTCTCTACGGCGACCATCAGCGTTTCGTCGAAACCTATTTCTCGACCTACAAGGGCAAGTATTTTACCGGCGACGGCTGCCGCCGCGATGCGGACGGCTATTACTGGATCACGGGCCGGGTCGACGACGTGATCAACGTTTCCGGGCACCGCATGGGCACGGCGGAGGTGGAATCCGCACTCGTCGCCCATCCGAAGGTCTCGGAAGCCGCGGTGGTCGGCTATCCGCACGACATCAAGGGCCAGGGCATTTATTGCTACGTCACCCTGATGTCGAACCAAGAGAGCTCGGATGCCTTGAAGAAGGAGCTGCGCGACTGGGTGCGCAACGAGATCGGGCCGATTGCCTCACCCGATCAAATCCAATTCGCGCCGGGACTGCCGAAGACACGATCGGGCAAGATCATGCGGCGCATCTTGCGTAAAATCGCCGAGGATGAGTTCGGCAGTCTCGGCGACACCTCGACGCTTGCCGATCCCGGCGTGGTGTCGGATCTCATCGAGAATCGTCAGAATCGGAAGCCGGCTTGAGCAAAACGTCGCAAGCGACGTTGGGGGGACGTTAGATGTCGTGGTTGATACGGATTCTGGTGGCGCTCGGGCTCGTGCTCGCGCTGGTGATCGTCATCGTGTTGATGATCGGCAATATCGGCACGCGCGAGGAGGCCACGCAGGCCATCTCGATGACCGTGGGAAACCGCACGGTGACCGTCGCCGGCCACTATAAGGACATGACGCAGGAATCGGTGGCCGATGGCATCAAGGTCGTCGTCGACGGCCACGAAGTTCTCATCACCACGGACCAGCTCTCGGTCGACGACAAGACGGAGATGTTGGAGCCGGACGAGGACGTGACCGTCTATGTGGCCAAGGACGGCAAGGTCCAGGTGAAAGTGGCCCCGGAGGGCAAGGGGGCCGCCGAAAGTGGCGGGGCCCCCGAAAACGATGGGGCCCCCGAAGAGGCCCCAAACTAAGTCGTATTGGATCGTCTGTCCGGCTGCCGCCTAGCCCGCCATCACCTTGGTGAATTGGGCGGTCAGCGTGTTCCAGGCATCCTTCGTGTCCCGGTCGAACGCCTTGTCGAGCGAACGCTCCAGCGTCCACACCAGCGCGCGCGACATGGTGCGGTAGTGGCGGGTGCGGATGCCGATCTGGCGGTGGCGCGCGCCGAGCAGTTTCAGGGTCGGCGCCAGGCCGTCCTCGTGGCCGAGCGAGATCATGGCGAGCTTGGCGCCGGCGGCGAATTTCCGCGCCTGCACGTCGATCGGCCCTGAGAACTTCTTGCGCAAGGCAGGGTCGAGACGGAACAGCTTCAAGAAGAAGAGCTGGGCGACGAGGTCGAGCGCCGGCTCGATGCGCAGGAAACTGACCCGGATGAGGCGCTTCTGCTCGGCGGTGAGCTGGATATCCTTGGCCGGGGTGCTGCGCCGGGCGCGGCTCGTTTTCGGCTTCGGGGCGACGACGTTGGCTTGCATGGCAGCTGGCATGGTTCGGCTACTCCTCGAACTATCGTGCCGGCCAGCATGGCCATCGGGGATTGACGAAGCGTTAAGGTCAACGGGGACTTAAGGCTTCTCCTCCAGCGCCCTCGCGAGACCAGGATTTTCCCAGTCACGCCAAGCCCTTGTCGTGGCCCTAAAGCCTCCCAACATATTGGGCGCGGCGGCTTTTCGCCGTTTTTTGGAGGCCTGGACATCCATGAGCTATTTCCGCACCGCCATTTTGCTCGCGGCGATGACCGCGCTGTTCATGGGGATCGGATTTCTGATCGGCGGCCAGACCGGCATGATCATCGCGCTCGTCATCGCCGGCGGCATGAACCTGTTCGCCTATTGGAACTCCGACAAGATGGTGCTGCGCATGTACGGCGCGCGCGAGGTCGACGCGCGCTCAAGCCCTGAGCTCTACGACATGGTGAGACAGCTCGCGAGCAATGCGGGGCTGCCCATGCCGAAGGTCTACATCATGGAGAATCCGCAGCCGAACGCGTTCGCCACGGGCCGGAACCCTGAGAACGCGGCGGTGGCCGTCACCACCGAGCTGATGCAGACCGTCACGCGCGACGAGCTTGCCGGCGTGATCGCGCACGAGCTTGCGCATATCCGCCATCACGACACGCTGCTGATGACCGTTACCGCCACCATCGCCGGCGCGATCTCGATGCTGGCGAACTTCGCCATGTTCACCGGCGGCGGGAACCGCGACAATGGGGGCATCGGCATGATCGGCGCGCTGGCGCTTATGATCCTTGGCCCGCTTGCCGCTGGGCTGGTGCAAATGGCCATCAGCCGCACGCGCGAATACGAGGCCGACCGCGGCGGTGCGGAGATCAGCGGGCAGCCTTTATCGCTGGCTTCCGCGCTCGAGAAGATCGCGGGCGCCGCGCATCGCATCCCCAATATGGCGGCGGAGCGCAATCCGGCGTCGGCGCACATGTTCATCATCAATCCGCTGTCGGGCCTGCGGGTCGACAAGCTGTTCTCGACTCATCCGGCCACCGAGGACCGGGTGGCGCGGCTTGAGGCGCTTTCGAAACAAATGGGCGGTGCACGAAGCGCGCATGACCCCGAACCCGCTGGCCCTTGGTCCGGCGGCCAGGCCCGTGGAACGTCGCGCGGAACGTCGCGCGGACCGTGGGGCTAGGGTCGAAGACCCTAGGGCCTAACGCTGCCGCCTGCTAAAGCCATGACCATGACCGCATCCAAAACCGCGCCGAAAGCGTCGCCCACGCGCGACCACCAAGTCGGCCTGCCCGCGCGCCGTGCCGCCACCGCCCTGCTCGACGCCGTGCTGCAGAAGAAGCAGCCGCTCGACGACGTGCTCGGCCGCTCGCTGGACGGCGGGCCGATGTTCGATCTGCCGGTGCGTGACCGGGCGTTGGCGCGCGCTATTGTCGGGACATCGCTGCGCCGCCGGGGGCAGATCGATGCGGTGCTCAACACCTTCCTGGAGCGGGGACTGCCTGCGAAATCCGGCACGCTCTACCCGATCCTGCTGTCGGGTGCGGCCCAGCTCCTGTTCATGGCCGTCCCGGCGCATGCCGCCATTGATCTCGCCGTCCGGCTGGCGCAATGGGACCCAAAGGCGAAGCGCTACGACAAGCTGGTCAACGCCGTGCTGCGGCGTGTGGCCGACAAGGGCGAGGGGATCGCCGCCGCCCTCGATGCGGGCCGCGTCAACACGCCGGACTGGCTCATGCACCGCTGGGTGCGAACCTGGGGCGAGGAGCGCGCGCATAGAATCGCTGGCGCGCATCTCGTGGAGGCGCCGCTCGATCTCACGGTAAAGTCGGACCCTGATGGATGGGCCGAGCGGCTCGAAGGCCGGGTGCTGCCATCGGGCAGCGTGCGCGTTCTGCCCAAGGGGCGCATCGAGGAGCTTCCCGGATTTGCAGATGGCGCCTGGTGGGTGCAGGACGTGGCCGCGTCGCTGCCGGCCAGGATGCTGGGTGATGTCGCGGGCAAGCGCGTGGCGGATCTCTGTGCGGCGCCCGGCGGCAAGACGGCGCAACTCGTGGCAGCCGGGGCCGAGGTCGTCGCCGTCGACAGCTCGAAGACACGCCTTGCCGTGCTCGAGGAAAATCTGAAACGGCTCGGGCTCGCGGCGGAAACCGTCCAGGCCGATGCCGGCGCCTGGCGCACCGATGAACGCTTCGACGCCATCCTGCTCGATGCGCCGTGCTCCTCCACCGGCACGGTCCGGCGGCATCCGGATATCCCCTATCTCAAGTCGGATAAGGACATCGCCGAGCTCGCCGCCGTGCAGACGCGGCTGCTGGACCACGCCGTATCGCTGCTGAAGCCCGGCGGCCGGCTGGTCTACTCGACCTGCTCGCTGGAGCCGGAGGAGGGCGAGGCGCAAGTGGCGGCGCTGATGGCCCGAAATCCGGCCATCCGCATCGATCCCTTGCGCGCGGACGAGCCCTTCGGCGATACGGAATGGGCCAAGGCGAGCGGAATTTTGCGGACCTTTCCCTTCGATCTGGCCATGGAAAGCCCCGAATGGAGCGGCATGGACGGGTTTTTTGCCGCCCGGCTCAGCCATGACGGCTGACGAAACGCCGTATGCCACTTGCCCCCGGGGCCCCGCTGCAAGAAAATGCCCTCGGCTGAGTACAGGCGGCGGGGGCCCTTGCGCTAAGAGCATCAGCGCGAGGCGATTGGAGAATGACCCAAATGGCGGGTGATCAGGCCTTCGAGCGCGGCTCTCGCGTTCAAGAGGTGCATCTTGGCGGGCCGAGCCCGCTCAGGCGCATGATGCTCTCCAGCATGGCCTCGATCAGCTATCCGGGGTCGCAAGCCGAGCAACTTCTCCTGGCACCTCAAGAACTTAGGACGGCCGACCCGAGCTTCGCCACCGAGGTCTATAACGGCCATTTCGGGCTCGCGGGCAAGCTGGCGGAGCTTGGCGCGGAATCCCCCTTCGAAATCCGGCCGCCATCGGCCAACTGGGCGCGCGAGCTTTACGGCTTCGGCTGGCTTCGGCATCTGCGCGCCGCCGACAGCGAGCTGTCGCGCGAGCAGGCCAAGGCGCTGGTCCACGATTTCATCCGCCTGCGCCGCCAGATCCATGGGCTTGCCTGGCAGCCCGAGATCGTCGCGCGGCGGGTCATCTCCTGGCTGTCCAACTCGGTCCTGATCCTCGATGCCGGTGAGCCGGAGGCCTATGAGGCGTTCTTGAAGGCGCTGACCACGCAGCTGCGGTATCTGTCGGCGAGTTACCGCGACACGCCGGACGGCATCCCGCGGCTGCTCACCCTCACGGCGCTGCTTTATGCGGGGCTGTGCATCGCCGACCAGCAGCCCGTGGTCGACCGTTACACCAAGCCGTTCTGCCGGGAGCTCGAGCGGCAGATCCTGCCCGACGGCGGGCACATCTCGCGCAACCCTGAAGCGCTGATCGAGCTCTTGCTCGACCTGCTCCCCTTGCGCCAATGCTTCGTGGCCCGCGACCGCTCCCCGCCGAAAGAGCTGACCGACGCCATCGATCGCATCATGCCGATGCTGCGCTTCTTCCGGCTCGGCGACGGCGCCATGGCGCGGTTCAACGGTTCGGGCCCCACACAGACCGATGCGCTCGCCACCGTGCTCGCCTATGACGACATCGAAGGCGCGCCGGTCCGCGCCGCCACGAATTCCGGCTATGTCCGGGTCGCGGCGGGCGCCACGCTCATCGTCTGCGATCTCGGCCCGCCACCGGTCACCTCGCTGACCACCAACGCCCATGCCGGTTTTCTCTCCTTCGAGATGAGTTCGGGCACTGCCCCCATGATCATCAATTGCGGCGCGCCCTCCCCGGAATACGAGGAGTGGCGGCTGTTCTCGCGCACCACGCCGGCACATTCGACGCTTAGCCTGGAAGAGGATTCGCTCGCCGAGTTCTCAGGCATGGCCAACGGCGCCCAACCGCCCGTGGACGCGACCCTGTCGGGGCCGCTGAACCCACAAGGCGCCTTCTCCGATCAAGGCGACAATCTGCGCATCAAGGGCTCCCATAACGGCTATATGGGCCGCTACGGCGTGAGCCATTCCCGGCAGATCCTGATCGCGCCTTCCGGCAATCTGCTCAGCGCCGAGGACAAGGTCTCCACGCGCGGGCTGAAGAGCCCCGACGGCTTGATCGCCGGGGCCTATGCCATCCGCTTCCACCTCCATCCAAGCGTCAAGGCGCAGATGATGGGCGACGGCAGCGGCGTGATGCTGATCCTGCGCAACGGCGAGACCTGGCGCGTCAGCTCCAACGCCGAGGAGACCGGGATCGAGGAGAGCGTGCTGCTCGCCGATCCGCGCGGACCGCAGCCCAGTTCCCAAGTCGTGCTCAGCGGCATGATGGGCGAGGCGCGGGAGCTCCGCATCCTGTGGAATATCGAGAAGAGCGGCGCGGAAGCCGAAGCCCATCCCCTGGTCGATCCCAACGACGCCGGCCAAGCCGACGAAGCCGACGTCTAGCCGCATGGAAACTCGGAAAGTTTCCCGGGCGCTGCTCTCGGTCAGCGACAAGACGGGCCTTGTCGATTTCGCCAAGGCGCTTTCCGCCCGCGGCGTCGCGCTGGTCTCGACGGGCGGCACCGCCAAGGCGCTGCGCAATGCCGGGCTTGAGGTGATCGACGTCGCCGACGTCACCGGCAGCCCTGAAATGATGGACGGGCGGGTAAAGACGCTGCACCCGAAGATCCACGGCGGGCTGCTGGCCATGCGCGGCAATGCCGAGCACGAAGCCGCGCTTGAACAGCACGGCATCCCGGCGATCGATCTGCTGGTGGTCAATCTCTATCCATTCGAAGCGACGGTCCGCGCCGGCGGCAATTTCGAGATCTGCATCGAGAATATCGACATTGGGGGGCCGGCCATGATCCGGGCCGCGGCCAAGAACCATGCGGGCGTCGCCGTTGTCGTGGACCCGGCCGACTATATGGACGTGCTCGAGGAGATTGACCGTCTCGAGGGCGGCACCACGCTGTCCTTGCGAAAGAAGCTCGCGGCCAAGGCCTTCGCCCACACCGGCGCCTATGACGGGGCGATCGCCACCTGGTTCGCAGACCAGCTCGACGAGGACACGCCGGAAACGCGTGTTATCGCCGGCACGCTCGAACGGGCGCTACGCTATGGCGAGAACCCGCATCAATGGGCCGCCTTCTACCAAACGGCCGAGCAGCGCCCGGGCGTGGCCTCGGCCGTGCAGGTGCAGGGCAAGGAGCTCTCCTACAACAATCTCAACGACACCGACGCGGCCTATGAGCTGGTCGCCGAGTTCGATCCGAAAAAGTCGGCGGCCGTTGCCATCATCAAGCACGCCAATCCCTGCGGCGTAGCGGTGGGGCATACGCTGGCTGAGGCTTACAAGAAGGCGCTCGCCTGCGACCAGGTCAGCGCGTTCGGCGGCATTGTCGCGCTGAACCGCGACCTCGATGCGGAGGCGGCCACCGAAATCGTCAAGATCTTCACCGAAGTGATCATCGCCCCGGAGGCCAGCGACGAGGCGAAAGAGATCATCGCGGCGAAGAAGAATTTGCGGCTCCTCATCGCCGGCGGCGTGCCGGACCCGCGCGCCGACGGCCTCACCTTCCGGTCGCTGGCCGGCGGCTTTCTGGTGCAATCGCGCGACAACGGCTTGGTCGAGGCGGCCGATCTGCAAGTGGTGACCAAGCGTAAGCCCACGGACCAGGAGTTCGCCGATCTCGTCTTCGCCTTTACCGTGGCCAAGCACGTCAAGTCGAACACCATCGTCTATGCGAAGGACGGCGCCACGGTCGGCATCGGCGCGGGCCAGATGAGCCGCGTGGATGCCGCACGCATCGCCGCGCGCAAAGCCCAAGACGCCGCCGATACGCTTGGGCTAGACGCGCCGCTGACCCAAAGCTCGGTCGCCGCCTCGGACGCCTTCTTCCCCTTCGCCGATGGGCTTCAAGTGGTGGCCGAAGCGGGCGCCAGCGCGGTAATCCAGCCCGGCGGCTCCATGCGCGACGACGAGGTGATTGCCGCCGCGGACGCGGCCGGGCTCGCCATGGTGTTCACCGGCATGCGCCACTTCCGGCATTAGTGTTGAACAAACAAAAAGGCCTCCCCGATGAGGGAGGCCTTTGCTTTGATCTGCTCTGGAGCTTGAGGCCTAGAGGCTTACTCCGGCGCGCCGTCCGGATAGACCGGCTGCGGCTGTGAGTCGGAAGGTCCTTCGCCCTTATGGGGCTCGGACGGTGCGTCCTCGGAAACCATGGGCGCAACCGAGATGGTCTCTTCCATCATCACGTCGCCGTCAGGCGTCTCCACCGCCATGGTGTCGTCTTCGATCACGGCAGCGCCGTCAGGCGTGTCGACCTCCATGGTGTCTTCTTCCATGACCGCTTCGCCGGCCGGCTCTTCGTCCATCGCCTCGTCCGGCACCACCGGCTGCGGCTGGGAGTCGGAGGCGGGCTCACCGGTCGAGGGCTCGGATGGCGCGTCCTCGGAGAGGGTCGGCGGAACGGAGATGACCTCTTCCATCGTGTCCTCTTCCATCATGGCGTCCGGCTCTTCGTCGGCCGCAGGCTCGTCCATGGCGTCCGGCTCTTCGTCGGCCGCGGGCTCCTCATCCATGGCGGCCGGCTCGTCGGTCGGCTCCTCGTCCATGGAATCTTCGTCCATCGAATCTTTGTCCATCGACTCGTCGGCGGGCGCCGCCGGCTCGGAGTCGTCGTGCGCCGGCGCAGCATCCTCGGCCGCGGGCTGCTCCGCAGGTTCCTTCGCCTCGTCTTTTGGCTGGTCGCACGCCACGAACAGTCCTGCTGCGAACAACGCCGCAACGACACCTAAATGCTTCATGATCGCCCCCCGATCTGTGTGGAGTTGAGCCTCCCGTACTGAAACTTAACGCGAACGGCGCCGCATTGCTATGGCGTGTGCTGTCATAGTGCGCGGGATTTTCGCGAAACTCTCATCCTGCGCTACCGGCCTCTGGCCTACTTAGGCGCGGCGCGCGGGGCCCGGACCCACAACAGCAGCACCAGTCCACCGATCAGAAAGACGAGGCTTGCGGCGATGCCGAGGCGCTGGCTGTCACTGAGCGCGGTGACCAGGCCGATGGCGAGCGGGGCGGCGAAGGCGGTGATCTTGCCGGAGAAGGAGAAGAAACCGAAGAACTCGGTGGTCTTTTCGGGCGGGCACAACCGGGCCAGCAGGGTGCGGCTCGAGGCCTGGATCGGCCCTGCGGAGAGCCCGATCAGCATGGCGAAGGCGAGATAAGCCTGCTCGCCGGAGCTCGCGAAGATGCCGCTGCCTTCGGCTTTGGGTTCGACGGGGATGAAGAACAGCACCTCGTCCGGATCGATGGAGAGCACGCCGATGGAACCCGCAATGAAGATAAGAAGCGCCGTCACGATCACCGTCTTCGAGCCGGCGCGGTCGTCGAGGAACCCGCCAAGCGCCGCGCCGACCGTGCCGCCCGTGGTGAGCAGGATGCCGAACAGGCCAAGCTCGGTGGCGCCCCAGCCGAACACGCTGGCCGCATAGATGCCGCCAAAGGCGAACACGGCGCCAAGCCCGTCGGCGTAGAGCATGCGCGCCAGAAGAAAGAGCGCGATCTGCCCGTGATCGCGCGTCAAGTCCTTGATCGAGCGCACCAGCCGGCTCAAGCCCGACCGCACGGCGCTTCCCTGCAGCACGTTGTCCAGCCGGTCCGGCGTGAACAGGAACAGCGGCAGGACGAAGACCAGATACCACAGCGCCGAGAACGGGCCGACCAGGCGGTCGCCTTCGCGGGCCGCTTCATCGAGCGGCACCAGCGGCTGCACGCCGAGCAGCGTCTTGCCGGTGTCGGGGTTGGCGACGATCAGCCCTGCGACCACCGCGAGGCTGATCAACCCGCCGACATAGCCCGTGGCCCAGCCGATGCCCGACAAGGTGCCGAGCCGCTTGCCCGTGACCAGGCCCGGCATCATGGCGTTGGTGAACACGGTGGCGAGCTCGGCGCCCAGCACCGCGAGCCCGAAGCACAGCAGCACCAGCGGCACGAGCGCGGCGTCTCCTGGAATGGCGAACCACAGACCGCTCAAGCCTACGACGAGCAGGACGGAGAAGCCGGCGATCCAAGGTTTGCGGGGCAGGCCCGCATCGGCGATGGCGCCGAGCACCGGGGCGATCAGCGCGGCGATCAATTGCGCCCCGCCCGTGGTGTAGGCCCAGAGCGTCTGGCCGTGCGCGGGATCGGTCATGAAGCCGTTCACGAAATACGGCGCGAACAGGAAGGTCACCACGAGCGTGTAGAACGGTTGCGTCGCCCAATCGAACAGCACCCAGCCGATCAGGCCGCGCGTCCTCGTTGGCTCTGCGGGTTTATGCGGGCTCTGCGGCATCGAGAACGATCAAATGGTTGGGGAGCTCGTTGTGGTCGAACGCCTGCGGTGGGAATTGCTCGGCGAGAATCGTGCCGCAGGTGTCGATGGCCGCGACGAAGCCTTGCGTGCGCGTGCCCTTGCCGATCTGCGCGGTCAGCTCGGCGATGAGATCGTCCCAGACTTCCGGCGCGACCTTCTGATAGATGCCGTCATCGGCGATCACTTCGGCGTAGCGCTCCGCGTCGGACACGTAGACGAGCACACCGGTGCGGCCTTTGGTGGTGTGCAGGTTCTGCACGAGGAACTGCTCGACGGCGCGTTGATGGGCGCGCGATCGTTTCACCGAGGCTGGCGTGATGGCGACGCGCAAGGGCTCCCACTGCATGAGCAGCGCGCCGAGGCCGAAGACGCCGAGCTGGAGCAGATAGACATACTCGATGGGCCATTTGGTGAAATGGATCAGCGGAAGCGGCACGACGAGCGCGAGCAACGCCACGCACATCAGCGAGAAATAGCGATAGCTCGACGAGGCACGCGCGACCACGATCACAATCTCGCCGCTCGTCTTTTTTTCCGCGCGGGTGATCGCGCCGGCGATCACGGCATGGTCTTGCGCGGTGAAGGGCTGCATGCGTTCGCGCTCCTACCAACTGCCCGAGGAGCCGCCGCCGCCGAAGCTGCCGCCGCCACCGGAGAATCCGCCGCCACCACTGCTCCAACCCCCGCCGCCGGAGCTCCATGTCGAGCGGCCGCTGCGCCGCCCGCTGCGGCCGACGGTCCCTGTGCTGCCATACA